>Ga0049107_10000436_pt1 | contig 12413 bp, 7 predicted proteins | sample WorMetilPIANOSA1_FD_61187 | JGI IMG/M metagenome (GOLD analysis project Ga0049107, IMG submission 61187) | Marine gutless worms symbiont microbial communities from Max Planck institute for Marine Microbiology, Germany - Olavius ilvae PIANOSA.1 | ecosystem: Host-associated > Annelida > Digestive...
GCGTACATCGGGCCTAAGTCGAGAACAGAGAGGCCTAGGAAGACCAAAATTGGCACAGAGGTAGCCCACGTCACATGTGACTCGGACACCACTTTCAAGGTCAAAAGGTCAAGGTCACCAGGCCGCTTGCTCACGCGTCAGGCAGCTGCAGCGGTTGGTGTGGGAACATGTTGGCCATGGGAAACTGCTGATATGTTGCATCTGCTCGGCGGTGCAAAGCGCTTCGGCGCCCACAGGGAGGAGAGGGGCGTGGGTATACCGTGGTGGCCGCCCGCCCACCTACAGCTTGGTTGTTATTATTTTTAACGTGCTTTTGACCATCTTTGGGTGGCTGCAATCTGTACTGGTGGATAAAGCTGAGTATGTGAGTGAGTGAGTAAATTTGTTACCGATAAACTATGCATCCTTACTGTCTACCCCACATTCATTACGTAATCTGAATCAGCATAATTGGAAACCACTGTACCTTCAACCTTCGTATAACAGCCAATCAGATGCAGAATTTGAAACTGAAAATAAGTAATGCTGTCTTAATATTCCTGTTACCTATAAACTCGGCGTCCTTACACACTTGAAAATAACCCACCCGGGGGCAGCATGTGGGGCTAGTTCAGAACAGATATATGGGTCAAGGGTCTCTGCACGTTCATTTGATCGTGATTGAATAACTAACAGACAGCTGTTTTACGTATATATTTGAGGTGGTGTGTGTTAAGATATTGCTATAGGTCAATGATTCTGTTGAAATAAGTAATTTTGAAAAGTTTAAGATAAGTCTTCATTTAAGCTGAGAAGTTGAAATAGTTTGTAATGTATGGAGAAGAGTTTTAATAAATGGTCACTAGACTAAGACTTAACAGCGGTGACATCGAGTGAGTGACTGAATTCTTTGATGAATCTGAAACCTGTTCGTAGAACGGTTACATTTTATGGTTTACATGTATAATTCTAGTTGCACTGTGTGTGCTAAAGTATTATAAAATTGGTGCTGTTACTTGATGTTGCAGCCAATGCTGCATTCATCATCGTCTGACTCAGTCTTATTCCATGACCGCATATCAGTGTCCAACGCAACGGCCGGACCTCAGACACCACTTCGTCATCTACCCGTATCACTACCTTTGAGTCAGAGTGAAACCGTTTTGCTGCCGACCTCTGCTCCACCGTTACCAAAACCAACTGCTGACAAACTGCTTGTCGAACCGCTGTCGCCAAGTGTTGGCGGTGATGTCAACACGACACCGGCAGAGGTGTCGACGTCATCGTCGCCCAGTGCCGTCATCAAGCAAGAAATACAGCACGAGGACGTTACCGACGATGAAGCACCTGCTAAAACGTCGACTCCGTCGCCATCCGTCGCTGCCAGCAGTGCTGCCATAAACGGACTCAAGCCTGGTCTCGAGGACATCACGGATGACGAAGCTGACATGAAACCTGATCCTGCAGAAGTGAAGACCGAGGTGAAGGACGAAACTGAAGCACAACGGTCACCGAAAGTCGAAGTTAAGACAGAGCCAGACGATCAAGCAGATGGCAGCAGCGGTTTTGTTGATGTGAAGCAAGAGATCAAAGAAGAAGATACTAGTGCTAATAAGTCTTCTGTCTCGGAGGATGATGCCAACAAGTCCACCGATGTCAGCAGAACATCGTTGTTAGAAGAAGAAGGTGGCAGGAAAGGTAATAATTATCCGCATTTTTAACTTATAATGTAGTATAGTTTAGTGTAATGTACCCTTCAGTGCTTTGTCACTGTTGGTAGGGTGGTGGAAGGGCATCCATCCTGTAGAAAGTCCGACACCAACTAAACATCTTTGGAGGACCTTCAGAGAACCCGGTCTAACCTGGAGTGATCTGCAGAAAAATAGGCCGGTCAGTCAAAATTAGCAGCAGTAATAATATTAGTAGTAGCAGTGCAGTACAGCTGCTAGCTGCTTGTGCTTATAGATATGTGCAGTTTTTGTTGCAACTTATGTTTATTTTGTATGGACTTGTATTCAATAAATGTAAGTGTATGATAGGAAAAACAAACTTTGTGACGTCATGCTACTGTGCTTGGGAATCAGATATCCTCGTGTGTAAAGCGTATCTTTTTAAGGCTCTGGATGTAGTTTATCTTCATGATGCCACCAAGGACTGGATGATAGTGGGCCTGCAATCAAGCTGCTGAGGTAGGGCCCTCATCTCACCTGCTGATCTTTGCTTGCTTGCTGTTGTCAGTGAGAAGGAATCTGGGAACAGTAAAAAAGATACAATTGTAGTAAATGGAGAAGATTAAAAGGGTCATCCATATTGACAGTGGTGACAGAGAATGATTGATTTGTAGGTGAATCTAGTGTGAGTTCATTCTGATACTGGTCGTCTTGGTCATCATGAAATAATGGCTATGACGTGAAGTACTTGATGTGTTGCATATGAAACGACTGTTAATGTGTTGGTTTATTTCCAGTGTGGAAAGCGTCTGAACTGCAGCAGGCACTGAATCCCCTCATCAACAAGCTGTGGTTTCAGGATCCAGAAGCGTTACCATTTCGGAGTCCAGTGGACCCTGAAGCTCTGTGCATTCCGGTGAATATTTTGAAATGCTTAATAGCATGAACAGTTGAACACTGTTTTCAGTCGTATTTCTTTGATCATTTCTGTCTTTATTGTTGTTATTGTGGGCATTAATAGTTATATTATTTCTAGTACTGTGCATACTACTACTTGGAAGTTGGAATATTATCTCTACTTATTATATACTAAAATGTACTAAAACTAAGGTAATTTGACATCTGTTGAGCCCCGTGTGGGTTCTGGGGTTGTAAGAATAGACCAGCTCCATTTCCTGGCCAGACTGTCATAAAAGGTGACTAAACCAAGTCTAGGTCTGTCTGTTGTATATCTTAGCATGCTTTATGTATTGTTGTTTATTAGGGCCTCTTTTTATGTATTGTTAGTTTTCGTTGGTATGTGTTCTGTCTTTTGGTTGTTCTGGCTAAGTTGTTGGTACTTGCCAAGATTGGCTAGAAAGACCCCTCTGAGGAAGGCTGACCATGGCGAGGTGATCGTCTCCAGAAAGCCCACGCCGAAGAGTGCTTATGATTTTCTTGCTTTATTGTATTGTTTCGTTGTTTTATTATGTGTCTGTGTTGTCTCCTGGCTGTACGTGATATATATTTCCTACTCCTATGGTACGATATAGCCTGTTTGTGCTGGAAGTACTGTTAATCACCGAGCAAACAAACAAACAAATTGACATCCGTTGATGGATGTGTGACTTAATTGAAAGGAAAGATGAGCAATGATGAGAATTCCTGAGACTGGAACCAGTTAGTATGGTAATTAAGAAAGATAAATTAAGATGATTTGGACACGTTGAACATAAGGATGATATTGATTGAGTGAAACGTTGTATGATGATGGAGGTTGAACAGGACAGAGGTGTCATCCAAGGAAGACTGTAGGGACTGCATTTGGGAGAATATGTAAAGTTTATAGAGTTCTCCCAAGAAGATGCATAGTCTAGAAATAAAATGGAGGGAAAATCAAGGTGCCAACCAGTTAATGCTGGTTCACCTGCAAAAATGATAATCCATTAGCATGATGTGCACTTGTTGGTATGTGGGTGTGTGTGTAATGAAATATATCTGAATCTCAGAATTTTTTGTTATCCATATATAACAACTCTGACTAGTAAATTGTACCGATGCATTCCTTGAGATTGCTATTACCAAGGTCATCTTTCACTGGTTTGGTGAGGTGAAACCCAGTGTGAGTCTCAGGAGACTAGAAGCCTGCCCCATCTGTACCACAATTGGCGCACCTGCCACTCTGATGAGAAAGCTTGGTGATAATTAGGCTAAACAACCAGTCATATACCTCATTGAACATCAGCAGTGCCAAAGCCCTTGTATAACCCGATAACCGTCGTGTTGTAATGCTTTTACACAGTGAGTGTGTTTGTCACAGTGTAGATTCGTTTGTTGTAATTATTGCTGGTGCTGTGGCGGCCATGTGTGCAGGATTACTTTGAGGTCGTTCAGCAGCCTATGGACTTGTCAACTATTCGCGAGAAATTGAGCACAGGCCAGTACACGGACCCGTGGGAGTGCATCAATGACATACAGCTGATGTTTGACAATGCGTGGCTGTACAATCGCAAGACGTCCAAAGTTTATAAGTACTGCTCCAAGGTAACGTTGTGCATGTGAACAAATTTGTTGTGTCTGCAGTTGTCTTGAAAGCTGTGAATAATCTGCCCATTTGCCTTCAGTGCTGTGACACTGTTAGTTGGGCATCAGGAATGGCATCTAGAGAATAGTTTATCAGTGAAATAGCACTGTAAAGAAATGCTGTTTGCATTCAACATGAGGTAAATGTCATTCTTCACATATTGTAGATACTGGTATACTATTATGTGTCACTAGTGCAACCGGCATGTTTTCCAGTGGTCACCAACTGGGAAACTGGGAAAGGATTTTCATTAAAAGTAAAGAGAAAATATTACACCAGTTGTATGAGGAGCTGTCTGATGCACGACACTGAGCAGCCTACTAAAAAAACTGATAAATATGAAGTATAAATTATCTTAGTACATTAGCCTAAATATGAATGTGGTGCTAAACAAACAGATTATGTTTATAGCCATTTTTCGGGTCAACCAGCACCCAAACTGTTAAGGACCCGTCACTGTTAACATTCATGATATGCTTCATTAATCTCCTGTATTTGCTTCAGTTGATTTGCATCCCTTTATTTAAATCACGTTATTCAAATCTCTTAAACTGGAGGATGTCTATGATCGACCTATTTCCACTGGTCGTGATAAAGCTGATCGGTAATCTGATGGTGTTGATGTGCAGTTGGCGGAGGTGTTTGAGGCCAACGTCGATGCGGTGATGAGGTCACTGGGATACTGCTGCGGTCAGAAATACATCTTCTCGCCTCAAGTTCTCTGCTGCTATGGCAAACAGCTCTGTGCTATTCCACGTGATACGGTCTACTATAATTATCAGAATAGGTTTGTTGACCGTACTCTGCCGTGCTGCAGTATGCTGAGAATTGTGCATAAAGTGTTTTAAGTAATGTCTGTGCTTCTGTCTGTGTGTTTGGTTATCATTTGTGCCCATCCATGCCAATATTTTTCTTATATATTTTCCACTTTCTCATTATTTTCACCATCCATCACACCTTCACTGTTTAACTCCAGGTCCAGAACTTAACTTTTCCATAAATCCTTTCCTCCATGGACTGCTAGCACCGACTGGACTGTGTTCTTGGAGCCTGTACTTAACTGGACCAGACCTATCGTCCTCAACAGTTTTTATGCGTTTATTTCTTCGTTATTCTTGTTTTGGGTTGTTCAGTCTACTCATCCGGCTTTATCCCGAAGTTTCGAGCACACTTTAGTATAGCACTGCCGCTGTTGCTTGGGCGCCAGGAAGGGCATCCGGGCTATACTAATGTTGGCTGTTGGTATGTTAGTGGTGACTTGATTGGAGCTTTGCGCGTCTTATAGCTCCAGTGAAATTGTTGCCACCGCCTCCTTCATCCTTAGCTCCAATAAAATCCAGAATGGATTGGAGACATTCCGATACCGACACACCCAGGTTGTCTACCGTCTTGGAATAAATGGCCATTAAATGAGCATTGTTGTATCATTGTCATCGTCATACTGAACTTGACACAGTAACTCATGATAGAGATGAGAAGATTGTTACACGGTTGACTTTCCCCCCATCCGTGGCAGTGGGTGTTGGCAAACATACACATCGACAGCGGAACACGTACATGTTGCCGAATTTATTATAAATTCTTAAAGGCCCCGTGCGGGCTCCGGGGTTGTAAGAATAGACCCGTTCCATTTCCTGGCCAGATGTACAAGGCGACTGAACCAGGTCTAGTTTGTGTTTTATAGCTTAGCATGATTTAATTGCGTCTTTGCTTATTAGGGCCCTTTTTATGTCTTGTTAATTTTCGTTGTTGTGTGTTCTCTCTTTTGGTTGTTCTAGTTAAGTTGTCATTACTTGCCAAGTGATTGGCTAGAAAGACCCCTCTGAGGAAGCCTAACCATGGCGATGGGATCATCTCCATAAAGCCCGGGCCGAAGACAGCTTATGATCATGTTAGTTTATGGTATTATTTTGTTGTTTTATTGTGTGATATTTGTGTTTTCCCCCGGCCCTATGTGATACATTTCCTACTTCTATGGCATGGTATCACCTATTTGTGTCAAATGTGCCATAAAACACCAACTAACTAACTCGAAATTCTTAAAGACTCTGCATATATGTTACTGCTTTGGCTTTGGTTCTGATTGTGCATTGGATTGGACGACAGTTTGAGTTTTTCATTTGTTTATTAAATAACATCGCTATGCTTGGATTTGCTGTTAGGTATATGTACTGTGAGAAGTGTTTCAACGAGTTGCCAGATGATGGTATTGATATGGCCGACGATCCTTTAAATCCTGGCCTGTGAGTACCACTGTTTCATGATAGATGTTTCATGTATTGTCTGATTGTCAGTTACCAATGTGAATAATAATAAAACAAACATTTGTAAGGCGCACATTGTCAGCATCAGAGCTGAATCTGATGCGCCGATATGTGCTATAGATATACCTTTCATTTAGTGATACAGCTGTAAGTTTGCATGTTGGTCGAGCAGCAGGTGTTATTTTAGGACATGTTACAGCTGTGTTGTCTAAATTATTATTTGTTTCCTGGTCAATGTATTTCTTTATCAGTGCACTGTCTTTAATTTTTTCTTCAGTAGATTTGCAACTGGTTGCCCATCGACTGGGGGTACCGACAAGATGTTTGGCGACCGTCCCCTAGGTGGATCCAGGAACATTTAGTGGTCAGAAACAGTGATAGAAGAACCTCCTGGCAGTGCACTGCTTCTGTGTATGTAACAGGAGTGCACTGTCAGGAAATCTTGGGGTAAGCAGATCCATGGAACGTGATTTCCTGTTTGTCGTGTTGATTTATCCTAGGATTCTCTTGCGTCTATTCATTGTGTATCATTTCTTGTTAGGGATACTTTTGAAGTTGTTTTCTACTATATATTCATGTCTGTTTGTTGCTTTGCGTTAGTTGTCAGCACTTGCCAAGTGATTGGCTAGAAAGACTCCGATGATGACACCTTTGTGTAATGAGGAGATTACCTCCAAAAAGCACTGGTTGTGTGTATTTTTTCTTCCATTTGCTTTGTTTATGTTGGTATGTATTTCCCCTGCCCCTACACAGTATATATTTCGTATGCCTATGGCACGATATAGCCTATTCATGCTGAAAGTGCTGTTAAACACAATAAACCTAACCAAACCCTGTGCCCATCGATTTATGATTGCATGTTAAATGTTCCATATTCTGTCTTATTTATAATCAGTCAAAGCACATTTGTAAAGTGCCATAAGTCGCTTACTTACAAATTCCAAGAGAAAACTATCGAGTTTGATTGCAAATAGCAGTTGATGGTTAGATGTCTGAGAGGTATGTGTTGTTGAGCTAAATATTAATTTATAGTTGTTGCTGTAACAGAAAATTGCGCAAGGAACAGTTCATTCGCGAGAAGAATGACAAGCTTGAAATTGAGCCGTAAGTATACTGACCATATTGTTGATGAATTAATGCCGTGTCTTGGAACCATCGCCTATTGTAGTTAGTGTTTATAGATTATGGGTACTGGCAGCAGAGGGCATGGCAACCCTTCACCAAGGTAACCAGGAGCTATTAGTGGTCAAACATAGTTTGAAGACCCCCAGGTGAGCTTGGGGTGAGCAAGTCCGTGAAATGTAATATTTTCCCTTCAGTGCTTTGACACTGTTTGGTGGGCTGCAGGAAGGGCATGCAGCCTGTAAATAGTTGGGTGTTGGTTTGTTGGTGGTGACGATTTGACTGGAGCTTTGCAAGACTTACAGCTCCAGTTGTCACTACCATCTCCATCATCCATAGCTTCAGTAAAACCGGCTAACCCAGGTTCACCTGGAGAAATGACAGTTAAAACGGAGAGAGAGAGCGAATGAGTTTGTATATTGTGATGCACTGTGTATTTAGCTCCACCAAGGAGGTTATGCATTCAAGCCAGTTTGTCTGTGTATGAGTGTGAAGGCAGGATTACTTTTAAAATTGTTGAGGAGTTATGGCACAGTTTGCTGGGTGGAAAGTTTTTGGGACTGTGAAGACATAGTCATATTGCCTGTGATGTAATTCTGTCAGATGGATTTCTGTACAGTGTTCCTGTGATAACGGAGGGGGTGATACAGATGATATCCCGGATGCAAAATCCAGACCAGCAGACCACCATGAAAGTGGTTACATGGCCCTTAGTGAATGGTGCAGTCTGATGAGTACACCTGTAGTCAGTTAGTCATTATTGTGGTACGGCAAAATCTGCGACATCATCCAAAGTCCATGCCATGGTTAATGATGACAGTGGGTGTGGTGTTCTGTGTAGATTCGTTGAGTGCAAGGAGTGCGGCCGAGCTGTACACAGGATCTGTGTGCTGTACTTGGAACACTTATGGTCATCGGGCTTCATGTGTGATAACTGCCGGGCACGCAATGCTGTGAAACAAGCTGAAAACAAATTCGTTGCCAAACGTAAGCTTTCTAGCCGTTGTCTGTTGAATGCTTTGCTTCTGATGTGAACGAGTAAGAGTTGTCTCAATTTTACGATTTGTGATTTATTTGCATTGCATTGCTTGGTAATCAAGTACGGAATACTAAGATGGTTTTAAATGTTGACAGTAAGTATGAGTGTTGATTAGGTCAATCATTGTATGATGGTGAAGTTTGATGTGGAACTAAACGGACTGGGTAGCTGAGGAAGACATCGTGCAGTAGCTTCAGAGAGGATACAAGGAATTGGCAGGGTTTGTACAAATCCTTAAAAGTCCTGGAATTTAAGCCACATTTTCCATTCCTAGAAAGTACTGGAATAAGGCCTAGGTCCGGCAAAGTTATGGAAATGCAAATAGCTGGTGTGACGAATATTTTGATGATCTCTCTGAGTGATAGTTACTTGACATTGAAGAATTCTGGTCACATTTGCATTTGTTACAACAGGCACGTTAGATGCAAAATGACATAATTTGTACAGTGTTCCATAAGAATGTGTCACAGAGGTAAAGTTGACCATGTTAAAAACTAGTACTTCTACATTCTGAACATGCTCCTGGAAAGTCATGGAAAACCACCGGAGTTGTTCTGTATGAACCCTGTTTGATGATGCAGTTAAGGTGATCACTGCTAACCCAGATTCGCCTGTAGAAATTGCAGTTAAAACAGTGTGTGTGTGTGTGTGTGTGGTTTATTTTGTATGGTAACTGTACTTTCAATGAAGCGTGTTTACAGTTCATGTTGTAAGAGTATTACTTTTGTCGCATATGGTTGAAGCAGATCAGCACTGATTTGTGTTTGTCCTAGGTCTACCTGCAACTAAACTAAGTACTTACCTTGAGAACCGCGTGAACTCGCTGCTGAAGCGGAAAGATGCTGGAGCCGGCGAGGTCACAATCCGTGTGCTGTCGAGTTACGACAAGGCCGTTGACGTCAAGCCAGGAATGAGATCTCGATTCAGTAACATGGCCGAAAGTTTCCCGTACCGCGTGAAAGCCATGTTTGCTTTTGAAGAAATTGACGGCGTCGATGTCTGCTTCTTCGGCATGCATGTTCAAGAGTATGGCTCAGACTGTCCTCCTCCAAATACTCGGTACGTTCATTTATGACTGCAGGTCCTGGAAAATGTTTTTTGTTCTTAACTGTTCGTTTTTTTTTACCTCAGTCGAGGTTGGTGGTGGTTGTGATATCCCTGTGTCTCCAGTTTTTAACTGAACTTTTAGTCACTCCAGATTGGGGCAAAAATTTTGTAAAAAAAAAATTGCGGTGTTGAACTGCCTTTGAGAAGATATGCAGTCTTCGATTGCTGCCAGTTTTTATTTACTAATATGATAATTATTGCATTTCTTAACCCTACTGTTTTTCATGCAGTAGCCTGTCAGTGAGTGATATAAGCAACTTTGCACTAGGATCCATAGTCAAGATTATACAAATGCCTGCAGAAATGTAAAAGTGCACAGTGTGATCAGCGTTAAGTGGAGCAGGCACACCGGAGCTGGCATCTCAGTACAGGGCATGGACGTGGTAATGTGGCCAGCAAATCCCTGTTTTAGTGTAATGCGTACATTTGATTTTTATGTGTCGTCTACGCTGCTGTGCTTTCAGTCCTTCACCACTGTTAGATGGGTGCCGTGAAGGACATCTAGCCTGTTAACAAATGCTTACCCAGTTAAAACTAGAATACTGTCCGTTGACTAGTGCAGTGTAGTAGGGATTACTTTGGGTGACTTGGTGAGCACATGACGAGTTAAAAGAAATGATTGTGTGCAGCTGTGTATGTTGTTCAGTCTGTCATGTTGCTGATGATTCTTAGTGAACACAGTCCTCTGTGAAAAGCTGTATTTGAATAATCATCCAACTACCTTGTTTGTGTCTGTGTGCTTGTCTACTAGACGGGTCTACATTGCGTACCTCGACAGCGTATACTTCTTCCAGCCAAAGCAGTTCCGAACTGCTGTCTATCACGAAATACTCATCGGCTACATGGATTATGTGAAGTTATTGGGGTGAGTAATAATTTCAGCTGTATTCATTTTGCTAAAATGATTAAGTCTAGGTTTTTATCATATTTAGTATGGTACACATGATGACCTTGAGGTGCTCTTGTCTGGGATTGACTTTGGGTCGAAAAGGTCAAAACGTAAACGTCACATAGCTTGCGGGTGGCTGAGTGCCTGTCTATAGCTATTCACTAGATGGTATGACAATGTGCTGCTGACCAAGTGCCTTAACTTTGGCACTGTTTGTTTACTTACCGGTACTTAGTAAACACGCCTGTGAATGACCATAGGTCTAGCAGTCTCTGACGGCATGTCTAGTTATTTATAGTTTTGTTGTTTCGTTGTTTACAGGTTTCAGACAGCCCACATTTGGGCTTGTCCTCCAAGTGAAGGCGATGACTACATATTCCACTGTCATCCACCGGAGCAGAAGATTCCCAAACCAAAGCGCCTTCAGGACTGGTATCGTAAAATGCTCGACAAGGCCATAGCTGATCGTGTCGTCTGTGATTACAAGGCAAGTACTAGATCTGTGTCATTTTAATGGCCATTTTCCAGGTGGACCTGGGTTAGCCGGTACCAGAATGTCTCTATTCTGAATTTTATTGGAGCAAAGGATGATGGAAGTGATGATGACAACTGGAGCTATAAGTCGTGCAAAGCTGCAGTCAAATCGTCAACACCAACAAACCAACACCCAGGTTTTTACAGGCCGGATGCCGTTCCTGTGACCAAACCAACAGTGTTAGAGAATGGAAGGGAATAAGGCAAGTGGTAGATGATGTGCTAAATATGTCTGGCGTGTACGATAATGTATGTTTTGATCGTAGATGTTTCTCGAATTATATACAGCAGCTGCAAACTATTTGTGACCCCCCCCCTCTCGATTCTCGTGCACGTTATTATGTTGTGTATTCATTGCATATTGCTGGATCTACCGACTTCTACTTCATTTGGCTTTTTTAATTGGCCGCCCGTTTTTCCAGAGGTCACTCGAGGTGAAGCAGGATGCCTGAAGAACTTTTGGGGATATCTGTTGCCATTCCTTTCGTGCAACAAACAGTCTCAGAGCTCTAAGTGAATGAGTTAAGTACGTATACCCTGGGGCATATAGTGCACATAATCACCTCACGTAAGGTCAGCTTACTGTGTTGTTTCAGTAACTTAACCAAATGTCTCTTTGTCTTGACAGATGCACTGTCCTTGTTAATTTACTGGTGCATACTGGCACTTCTGCAAAAGTGTGTTTCTGTTCTGTCAGGTATATGGAATTCTTTTTTGTATATTTGTGAACAGGACATACTGAAAGATGCACAGGAGAACAATTTGACGTGTGTTACTGAAATGCCTTACTTTGAGGGAGACTTCTGGCCAAACATCCTCGAGGAGAGCATCAAGGAAGTAGAACAGGAAGAGTTGGAGAAGCGGAGACGGGAGGAGGAGGAAGCTGCAGCTGACACGGATGACGGTGAACCATCAGTTCACGGAGACAGAGTTGAGGTCGGTTGATCATCTGTGTTCCTGTATACTGGAATTCTGTCACTGATGCCGCCATCTGAAACTCACTACCATCCCATATACGACTGTGTAACAGTGTCTCTAACTACAAGTGTCAACGGAAAATAGGGATGCACCGATAACGCGTTGGCCGATTATCGGTCGGCCGATAATCGGTGCCAAACAATCGGCCGATTATCGGCCGATTACCAATTAATACAAAAAGTTCCAGAAACAGGACAAAAGCCCGCAGTTCACACTGTATAATTCAACATTGACGATGGACACGTGCGGGGTGGCGAGAGGGGTGGCG
>Ga0049107_10000437_pt1 | contig 12407 bp, 1 predicted proteins | sample WorMetilPIANOSA1_FD_61187 | JGI IMG/M metagenome (GOLD analysis project Ga0049107, IMG submission 61187) | Marine gutless worms symbiont microbial communities from Max Planck institute for Marine Microbiology, Germany - Olavius ilvae PIANOSA.1 | ecosystem: Host-associated > Annelida > Digestive...
GATAAAATGTGACAAAATGTATTGTACCGGTACAGGTACCACTTGTTCGCCCGAGCGTATTTACATCACTTAAGCAATGCTCATAAATGTCACAACGTTCCTTGCACGACGCGGATGACATGTCATTTTTCGCCGATCGTCAACAAAATTCCGGAATGTCCCTCACATCCTGGCCTCCGCCGACGTTCCTTGTCAGTGGAAGCCCGGGTTTTGGGTGCTTCTAGCCTTCTAAACCTATTTTATCAACGAAGCGGCACTGCATAACGAATCCTGGCAGCGAAAGTGAAAGTCAATGCGGACAACACACTGAAGGAATGTGACACTGCGACGGGAATCGGAAAGATTCAGCAACGACGAGACTATTGAGCGGGATGCTGGCAAGTGCGACAACATATCGACAAGTCTCCGACGACTGCGCACAGCACGGACGCCACGATCACAGCAACATACAGAATGAACTTGCCGTCCAACGACCCCTGAAACATACAACAGTGGTGCAGACGTCAGATCGGTCCCCCACCATTTTCACACTGTCCGGTTGCTTCCCAGCTGCAGAAAGCCGTCACTAAGCAGACTTGGGCGACAAAGAGAAGCACTGCAGGAAACGAAGCCGCCAACACTGAAGCGAATAAGCCAGAACCGGAGAAAGCACAGTTGGAAATTCTGTCAAACAGCTGTAAGCATTTAGTTCGAATTTTGGTGAGACGTGCACAGCGTGACCACTAAAATGGTTTTTAAAAATAACCAACACAGAAACCGATCAGTGAAAAGTTAGTGACTGGTGAAACAGCAGAAACTGTGGGCCATTTCAGTGAGAGATTCAAAAGCGGCTAGGCAAGGTACGACAAATACTGCCAAGAAAAGGAAAAAAAAACAAACAAAAAAGTTGCCATCACCATTGTAAGTAATTCCTATCACCGCTCAAAAACCCAGTCGTGTCTGCACCACAGTTGTATGTCACCATCTGTTAACATGATTAGCCTCGACGCAAAATCATCAATTGGAAAACGTTAAACCCAGTTAAGTTAAACAGACATTGGCACGTATAACAGAAACTCTACAGACAAAAAATACTGGGGTACGAACGTAAAAAGTTCTAGTGAAAAGTGCACGGTTCTAGCATGTGATCACACACAACAAAAGCAATGATCATACCTATCTTATGTATTAACCACACACGAAACGCACAACTCAACATGTACATCACATTACAAAGCATCACGAAGCAAGCGGGCAATTTTTTGAAACAATTTCCACCACCAAAAACTAGATACATTCTTCGGTAAATATAATACAGCTCCACGGGAAATTTGGCAGCTGTAATATAATTGGTGTATGCCAATCACGACATAGCTAAAAAATTCACCAACTATTCCTTACAGTATAGTTTATTCACTACAATAAGGTAGTGACAGTGACAGCTGAAATGGCAGTGAGTCATTAGTCGAAACAGTTAACAGAAATAAGCTTCAAATCAGAGTTCACAAAAAAGAACAAAAGATGACACGGTGCACGGATGAAAATAATCGGAATCCAGTGAGCATAAATCACAACGAACAAGATATGTGGAAGAATGCTAAGATATATGGCACACCCTGTGGATCAGCATCGTACTGTTAACTTCTGAGCACAGCAATAACCACGTGCCTTTACATACTATGGAAAACCAAAGCATGAGTTTTGCTGCATATCTGCATAGGGAAAATCAGTCACACTAATAAAACCCAGTGACGACATTCACGCTGCACACTTCTTTAAGCAACAATACATTGCCGATATGACAAATTCATTGGGCCTGGGTGCCCTGGGTGCCCTTTCTGTCTAAAGACGGGGATGTCAGTTACAGGTGCAAGGGAGAATATCTCCTCCAAATTTGCAGTTTCTATGACCTTCCGTTCCAGACGTATAGGCCAAAACGGGAAAGAGACATGCATAAACATCATACGACCCAATTATAGGGAGGATCAAATAACAAACAAAGGGGCAGCTGGAATGACTGTCAAAATGTTCTCCATAAGAACATAATATGTCATAATTAGATATACAACTAACATGTAACGGGGTAAACTGCTACAACATGAAAGTACTGTTATTGATAATATGCATGTAATACCATCAACTATCTCCATGCCACAAACGGACGACAAATTAATTGATATCAACAAATCTTACTACATATGTATAAGCTAAATAATTCACAACAGGCGCATGCACAAATGTAAAATTCATATATTAACATTACAACACGATCACAGTGATTTAATCGAAACAAATTCAAGCATAACATCTTATCATTTGAGTTAATGCAATTAGTTCAAACAGAAAGTTCAAACACAGAAAAAATCAGTATCATATTACCCTTACACATATACTTGTTCATTAATACTTTACATCATAATACATGTAGTGCAAGCCCATTCTGAGAAAGACTGAACGAACGGGCATGTCTCAATACAGGCTCAAAATACGGAGACGGATTTTCTGTGAATGCCAGAACGGCAAAATGCTTGCTATTCTTAAGTACGGACAACTGAGAATTGTCAACTGATGTAGCTTCTCTTTCGGGAGGTACATTCTGGTATAGGTGTCAGCGAATGCCTGCGTGTTTGCCAGTCGCAGCTGACTGAGCCCTATGTGCCGCTGCATCCTGCGCTTTCAGTTCACGCCGCAGCCGTTCGACAGCTTGGTGATAGCGACAGCCTGCTCGCATTCGCATAGTGCCCAGCTCCGTTATGCATCCGCAGTCAAGCTGCAACGACCTCTGAGCCGAAGTCATCAGCGGAAGTCGTTTTGCCACCTGAGTCTGTCGAACTGACCTGAAACTACTGTCGCCGACCTGTATTGCTACGTCGCGGTAGAGAATTTTGCGCCGAATCTCGACCACCAGTCGTGTCTTCTTGTCCTGCAGCAGCTGGCGAGTTCCAACTGCTGAAGTCGAGTCGGGATTTGTTTGTGAAGACGACTCACGCAGCTGCTGCTCGAGTCGATCCTTCTTCGACAAGAGGCCCTGTAGATGCTGGAACTCGCGGACATGCTTTTCGACCGTAAGTCGTTCCTGCAGCAGCTGGATTTCAATCGACTCCTTCTCCCGGTACAGTTCATGAAACTTCTGACGTTCTTTGCCCAGCGCATCCTCTAGCTGTTTGATTCTGTCGTCCAGCTCAACAGCCCGATCCTCTTCAACTCTTGCCACTTCGAGCCGACATCGAAGTTCATCGCGTTCCTTCTGCAGCAGCTGGATCTGCTGGCCACTTACGTCGGTCATGGCAGCTGCATTCTCCGACGAAGACGAACCAAATCTGAATGAACGCTTCTTCTGCTTCTCCCTAACGGCTTCCATCTGCTTCATCAGTTCATCCTGTTTTGCCAATAGGCTGGTTCTCAGCTCACTGTTTTCTTCAACCAGTTTCTGGTAGTCTTTCTGTAGTCGGACAAGCTTTGCCTGCAAATTAACCATTTCAACTGGGACGTTAAGGCCAACAGTTCGCTTATCTAACGACGCCAGTGACACAGAGGATCCTGCACTGGAGAACTGCTCATAGCTTTGTGCTCGATAAGGTCCCCACGAAAAGTCCAAAGTTGACATATGTTCTGGTATGTTACACAAACTAGCAGAAGCTGAATCCGAAGCCACAGTTTTTGACTCGACATGTTGTTTCAACACAGCATTCTCATTAGTGAGGCACCTGTTTGCTTCCTGCAAGTCGAGCAGCTGTCGTTTTAACTCACACAGTTCTTCGACTAACTGGAAATGTTTTGTTTCCAGCGCTTTATACGCTACGTCATCTGCAGGAGGCAGCAACGTCTGATCAGGGTCAGGCTTAGCTGCAGTTTCTTCCTGGTCCTCAGAGCCGACTGGCCACGAATGCTGACGTCGATGTGAAACGGGCGAATTCACCAGAGACATTGTCCGTGGCGTGCCTACCCAGCTGCTGCAGCTTTCAATGTGCGACTCCAGGCGCAGAATTTCTTCCTCGAGTCGTGAAAATTCGCCATGCTGCTCACGCCGTCCAAGTTGCTGCTCAAGTCGCAGTTCGACAAGCAGCTGAATCGTTTCGCGGTGTTCTTTCATGGCGTCTTCGATCTGCGTGCGTTGTGCCGCAACTTGGGCTCGGAGGTCGTCGAGATTCTGTTCTTTCGTGGTGCACTCACGTGTGACATATGCAAGACGTAGCTGCAGGAGGTCACGTTCATCCTGTGATGCTCGTAGTCGGTCCCTCAACCCGACCAGCTGGCTCTCGGCATCCGACAACTGCTCGACAATCTTTTGCTGCTCTTCCTCACTACGTCCAGCCCGAAGAAGGCTCTCGCATCGTGCTGCAGCCAGATTTCTCTCAAACTCGTTTCTTTCACACAACAGTTCTGTCTCCAGCGCTTCCTTGGACTGTGACGCCATGTCCAGAAGATGGTGCAGATCGGTCAACTTCTGTTCCCATGCCATTCGTTCATCGGCCACTGCCGCTTCGTGGCGGTCACGTGCATCCTTTGCTTCGATATTCTCTGCACGCAGATTCATTACCTCGTTCTCCAGATCGGTCTTTGCCTGGAAAAGGCGAGCAACCTCATCCTGCAGCTCCTGTAGGCTGACATCAACACTCATATCTACAGCTGCTTGTGCTCTCAGAAGGTCACATTCTGCAGCTAAAGCACCAATCTTTTCCTTCTGCTGGTTCTGCTCTTCAGTCATCCATTTATAGCAATTTCTTATTAAGTCTAAGTAGGAAAATGCCTGCAAATACTGATCTGAGACATCATCTGCATATTTAGTATGTGACGTGTCCACAGCATCTGCACTAGCAACTGCTGGATAATCACTCTGGCATTTTTGACTGATGGAAGTGATTGCAATAATTATGTCGTCAAGTAACGTTTTATGTTTCTCCACTGAGGCTGCAAGACTCTTTTTCTGATGTTCCTCTCTCGAAAAACTTCCCTCAAGTTCAGAAATTTTTAGACGTTGTTCACTGCACTCTTGAAACGACTGTTGGAGATCAACAACTGCTTGAGACAGCTTTTCCTCTAATGCTGAATTACTTGAGCAGGACGTTTTGAGCTGAACTGTCAAGTCAAGTTGCTCTTTATGCAAAGTTTCCAACTGACTCGACAACGACCGAATCTCCATTTCCAGAGCGTTTTTCTCAGTAACCACAAGATTATGGTTGTCCATAAGCGAGTTGAACTCACAGTCCCGCACTTTCAAGCACTTCTCTTTTTCTGCACTCGAGTCCTCCATTTGTTGCAATTTAGATTTCAGTGTTGTCATTTCATCCGTAAGAATTAATACATTCTGTTGACTGGATGACTGCAGGTCATTCATAACTCGATGGTCTTCTACAAGACGATCATTTTCGCGCTTCAGTTCGTCCAGCTGACGATGCAGTGCATTAACAAGTGCTGCATGCTGCTCATTGGCTTCATCGTGCTGCCTGCTTGATGCAGCCAGATCATCTTTTAGCGCTTCACACTCTTCTTTCAGTTTCTGCACCAGTTCTTTGTCCGCCAAACGTAACGACTCTTCTGACGCAAGACATTCACGGCAAGAGTTCAGTTCTTCATGTAAATTCTGGAGCTTGTTATTTTTTCTGCCTATTTGCTCACGTAACCACTTCAACTGCTCTACATCATTTTCATTTACCAAGTCATGCTCGGCACGTTCAATTTCTGTATCTCTAGCTGTGACGTCTCTTGATGCCTCCAATACACACTGTGCAATGCAGTCATGCAAGAGTTTACACAGATTTTCAACATCCTGTTTCCACTGCTGCATGCTTAGCACATCACCTCGAGAAGTACTCAGCGCTGCCTCCATTTCTGCAATTTGTGATGTGAGAATTTGACATTCTAGCTTATGTTTCTCAATGTCAGACTGAAAAGTTGCCCCTAGTTCATCACGGCTCATGGTCAATAGCCCAATCTCTTCCATAAGCGTTTCCTCCCGGTCCAACAGCACCTCGTGAGCAGCTTTCAACTCATTCAGCTCACTATCCATCTCTTCAGTATGCTTACTACTGTCATTATATTTCTGCTGGTTTTCCTCCAGCTCTAGACGCAACTGTGACTCGACATGCTTCAACTTTCTAGTTTCCTTCTGCAAAGCTGATTCCTTACCAGTAAGTTGTTCACCCAGTGACTCCATTTCCGATAACATTTCGGCAATTTTCGCCAGATATGCTTTCTTTTCAACCACTAAGAGTCCAATTTCTGCAGTTTTGCTGGACAGGCTATCAACCAACTGGCAATTTTCAGAAACCAGCCGTTTATTTTCACTCAATACGATTTCACAACTCTGGTTCGATTTGTCGAGATCATTCTTCAGCACATCAATTGTCTGTCGCAACCGATCAATTTGTGCCTCAGCCTCAGCATATTTTGTTATAGACTCATCGATATTCTGGCGCACCTGCTCGTGCATTCCACGCAGCTTGTCCCTTTCTTCTTCAGACCTTAAAACCATCTGCTTCTGTTCGTCCATCTCTGTTCTGTGTAATATGCAGATCTCGGCACGTTCAGTTCTCAGCTCTCGAAGCTTTCCGGCAAGATATTCTTCATTTTTCTGTGACTCGGCAATTCTCAACTTCAGCTCATCATTGCAATGTCTGAAAACGTCAATATCTGCAACGACAGCAGCCAGTTCATGCTTACAGGTTTCACATTCATCAGATAGCTGGTCAAGATTCTCTTCCACCCTTTTCTTCTCCAGCTGACATTCCGTAAGATTATCGACCAAACCACCTGTAACTGATTTAAATTCCGTGAGCTGCTTTTCAGTATCATCTTTATACTGCTGATAATTGCTTGACAAAGTGTTTATGAGATCCTGCTGTTTTTGAATTTCTTCTCTAGCTTGTTCAAGTTCTTGCCTCATGTCATTATTCTCGGTTTTCACTGCTGAGAGATGCAAGTCTGTGGAATCATATTTCAAGGTAATTTTCTCTAATTCGGCAAGGTGGCTGTCACAAACAAGCTTAGCTGATGCACGTTCCTCTTGCAACTGTTCTTTGACAGCAGTCATCTGCTTCTCATTGTACAACTTTTCTTCTTGTAACTGGTGCTGAATTTCATCTAACTCCTTTTTCAAGACATGTATCTGATTCAACATGTGTTCATTGGCTGTTTCCATCTGTGAGGCTTTCTCCTGCAATGACGAACTGTAATCACTTTTTCTCTGAAGCTCAGTTTCCAATGCTTCTACCTTTGCCTGTGATTCAGCAATAAGCCGGTCCTTTTCAGCCGTCAGAGTGCACAGTGCAGCTGAAATTGTTTCGTTTTCACTCTGTAATGAGACTAGTCGCGACCTCGCTTCATCCACCGCGGACGATGCTGCGGCGTGGAGATCTGTCACTGCACGAACTTCAGTCTGCTGCTCACATAGCTTCTTCTCCAGGTCTGTGATGACTCTATCTGCCAACGTTAACTGCTCCAACTGTTGATCTTTACACTTCAAACTGTCATGCAGTTTCAGTGCATTCAGTTCTGCTGCCAACTTTGTGGCCTCCAACTCTTCCGACAGCACATCACGCTCCCTTTGTTTATGCTCTAGCACTGAAGTTAAATTCTGCAGGTCAACGTCGTGTTGCCGTCTGGTCTCAGTTGCAGTGATCTCTAGCTGCTGCAACCTTTCGGCCAATTTACCACACTGCTCTTCCAGCAAACACTTGGCAGAGTCTGAATCGGAATACAATGCAGTGAGCTCTCCCTTCTCTTTCGACAACAATTCACAATCTCTCCTGACAGCAGTTATCTCAACTAGAAGGTTTTCACTTTGTTCATTTGCATTTCGTAATGACACATGAAAACTCGCATTTTCTTCTTCTAAGCGTGCAATATGCTGCTGCTGTGATTGTAGCTGGGAATGCAGTTCATCACAACGTTGATTTAGAAGTCTGTTAGCGTCAGTGGTAGACTGTTGTGATTCAGCTATGTCCGACAGCCTGCTGCATTCATCTTGTAGACCGCTGCAATGGGACTTCAGAGCCTTCAGTTCATCAGCTAGGGATGTGTTAGAAGTCTCAAGGGCTGAATTTGCTGTAATAAGTTCTTGCACTTTATCCATTGCAGCGTGTAAAGCATCTTCCCTTGACCTGGTAATGTCATCAAGTTGTTCATTTAAGTGTTCAATATTCTGCATCAGATGCTGCCGCTCTTGCTGAGAATGTTTTAGCTTTTCCTGGAGGGTAAGTTTCTCCACATTGCTGCACTCGAGAGCAGTTTCCAATTCAAGAACTTTTGAAGATGACTGTTGATTTTCAGGTCGTACAGGAATTGAAGTGTCAGTATCAATGTTTGTCACACTCTCAGGCACTATATTTTCTGTTGCATCAGAAACAAAATCAGCATTAACACAGCTGTCTTGTATCAGTATCTGGTTTTCAGTCACATCAGCAATGCCACCTTCCATTTGCATCACTCCAGCTTCCTCAAGCTGTGCCGACAGCTCTTCACATCTTCGACACAATTCTCTTTTCTCCTCCAGCACTATCTCCAGCTGGATATTGGCACTGCTAAGCTGTCCTTCAAGCTTGATGGAGTGTACTTGTAGTGCCCTCATACTGCTTTCAAGCTCATTCTGTTGCTGCTGTAGCTCTGCAGACTTCTGTTCCTCCATTTCCAAGCTGGCACATAGTTCTTGCTTCTCCAGCCGCAGAAGTTCCAGTTCCACATGTACATTAGAAGACAGTTCAGCTGACACATCAGGAGTCGCTGGATGATTTGTGTGTGTGGAGTCAATCTTAAGAGAATGTGATTCGTTGGAAACTTCACTGTTTGACTGTGGGACAAATGATGTACTTGTGCAAGGATGTGTCCTTGTGATACTAACTTGATTTTGCACATTTTCTACACCAAAATCACATTCTGGGGCAGTTTCAGTGCCAGAAGCAGCTGGTGACATTTCACCAAAAGTGGCTGCAGCAGCTATGTGCATTGCATCTCCACTCTCAAAAGACTGACAAGAATGTAACTTCTCGTCAAAACTGGCATACGAACCTGCGATTCCGAGACGATTCCTCAGGCTGGCATTTTCAGCTTGGGCTGCATGGTAGCGCAATGTCACATGTGCCAGCTGACGAGACACTTCCATTAACTTGTCTACAATTTCCTGGGACTTGTCATCCATATCAGCATCTTCCAACATCCTTGCCTCAGTTTCACTGCATTTTTCTTGCAGCATTTTCAGAAGTTCAAGCCGTTCCATTTCAAATCTGTGGCACAGTTCATTCTTCTCCTTCAGAAGAATGGCATATTGCATTTTCATTTCTGCAATTTCTGTCGACAAAGCTCTAGCAGTGGTATCTACAGACTCATCATCCTTTTGCCATCGTCTGGTTGCACTTGTGGGTTCCTTCTTCACTATGCCTCTCTTACCACCGACTGATTGTTTCATGTCATTAGATCCACATGGTTTATTTTCTTGCTGAGCCAGCAGGAGATGTGCCTGAACATTTTCCTTTTCACAAACTACAGTTTCATACTTGCTTTTCATGGTTCTGAGTTCATCTGCAGCAGCTGCATACTCTTGTTTCAGTTTGTCGGTCCAAGCTCGGTTGCGATGCAGCATCTCCTCATTCTGACTGACCAGTCTCGTAACACTGTCCAGCATCACAGATGAGCCGACTGTTCGAGATGGAGAGTCTGCTTTTACTACGTCCTCATCACCTATATCTGGTTGTTCGTGTTCTTTAGCATCGTTAATGGACGACTCAGTTGCAGTCACTGATGAGGCAGTATGCTTGGAATTTCCCAATGCTTTCCCACCTGATGATTTCATTTTAATGCTCGTGGACTTTGTCCTCTTCTCTTCTGGCAAAGCTAACGTTTTCTGAGGTTTTTGCTCGGCAGCAGTTGTATCAAAGATACAAGACTGGTGAAGTAATGATCCCTGTTGAACTGTACTGGGCGATTCAGAAATTAAATGTTGTTGCCCTGATACATCTGGAAATGTTTCTGCTACTTCACTCTCATGCTCGGCGACAGCAGCTTCAACGACTGCAGACTGACTGCTCTCATGTACAGACTGAGCCTGTAATGAGACTGCACCGTCAAATTCTCCAGAATGCTGGAAACCACGAGATGTTTCACAATCTCTGTCATTAAAATCCTCACATAAGTTGAAACTACTATAATTATCGCCCTCGACAAATTTATACAATTGTGCATCACTGTTCGTTACACTATATGCAGTGACTTCATGCTCAGGTGCGAGTATTTTGGCAACTTCAAGATCATCATCATCATTACTTGGTAAATGAGTAAGTTTTTGGATTAAATTTTGGTCAGTAAAGCACACTGGCAATGCATTACTAACAATGTTATGAACGGTTTTATCATCAATCAAAGCAGCACAAACTACGCCATGTCTATCAGCAACAGAAACGTTAGCAACAACATCAACAACACTACCGAACGTGGAATTATCAGAAGTGTTACGTGCTTCACTTACCACGTTATTGTCGTCTTCGGACAACTGGTCAAGGCGGGACTGAAGATGTGCAGCAACGTCGCGGCTTTCTTCGGCCTCACGCAATCGTTGCTCTGCAACAAGATCGCTCAGTTCGACGCTTGTTTCAAGCACTCGGCACTTCTCGGCCAGCTCAACACAGCGCCGACAAGACGACGACGAATCATCGCCGTCGACCTCCTCCGTGCCTGGAACCTTGACGTCGGCGAGTAGCTGCTTCAGTTTGGCATTCTCACTCATGCAGCGTTCTTCTAGCCGTTGCAGTTTCTCCCCGTACTCACTTCTGTCCATCTTCCGCTCCTGACGCAACTTGCGATTCTCAGCAATCAAGTTTCGGTAGTCGCCGTTAGTTGTCAAGTCGCCTGTGGCCACTGCTGCCAGTGCTTCCGTGACGTCAGGCCGTTCCTGGTCTTCAGCTGCTTCTCGTAGATGACCAATGAGCTCTGTAAGTGATGTGTTCTGCTGAACCACAGCGGAATATTGTGACCGCAAGACTGACAATTCCATTTCCAGAGCTTTACACTTGGCAGACACTGTGGAATCCACTTCCCCACCATCGGGACTGATCTGAACTGCTAGAACCGCTTCAGGTAACTGTGATTCCACTGTTTTCTCAACAGTATGGCTATCTTCAGGAACCACAAGTGTGTCGTAAGAGTCAGTTTGTACTTCTTTCTCTTCCCAATGTAGACCTGATGTGGAATGTCTTGTGTCAGTAGTGCTGCTTAAAGCACCACTGACCAGTATGTCAGTAATGGGGCTAAGTGACGACCGAAAGACTGGAGAGGATGACAGTGACCTACTAAGCGCGTAATTAGATTTCAGCTCGTTGTACTCGCGAAGAGTCGACACAAGGCGTGCTTTCAACTTCATGCAATCTTTCTGTGCCCTCTGCTTGTATGCAATAAATTCAGCTTTCAGGCGTTCATAGGCAGGGGAATGTGACTCTGCAAGGCTTGATAATCCAACCGGGCTGGGCACAGGTGATATTTCGACATCGTCACGAGACAATGACAGAGAAAGCTGATCAGCTGCTGAATCATGCATAAATGACTCCTGTGCAACTGTTCTTGTCTGTGATGCTTCTAGGCACAGTTTTTCGTCAATGAAGCCACCTTCGCATATGTCTGCTTCACTGCCAGCCGGTGAACGACCAATGCGCTGGTGCATGGAAGAGAGAATACGGTTTGCCCGCTCCAGTTCTGCAATACGCTCCTGCAGCTGTTCGACATCGTGTGGCAGAACGAAGCCCTCGGTCACAACGTCGACGGTGGAACTTGCACTAGTCTGCTGCTGGTGAAGTCTGACGCGCCAGTCTCTGTTAGCATCTGCCTCGGCGTCGCCAGAACCAGCCGAGCGCGTTTGCGGTCCCAAGGCTTCGCTGCTCAGTCGGTCGCATTCCGACTGCAGACGGACGTTTTCCTCCTGAAGATCCTCGTTCTCATGGCGCACACGGTCAAGCTCATTCACTAACTGCTGCCGACTGTTTCGCACTTCCTGGACACCGCAAGCCGCAAACAGTGTTTACTCAACAGATTTCATAATCATTGGGCAAAATGAGCTGTTATTTTATAACTGCCACCACAAAGGCTTAACCTTCACAGCTTTGATGCCGCAGATGACACGGTCATTGATCTGTAAAAAAATTTGCTAGATCACTTCTTGTAAGTTCTCCATTTCGCAACCCGCACTGACCTGTACTGTCTCCAGAAAGTGGACTAGGAAAGTAAGAACTGAAAGGAGTACCTCACATTCAAGTACTTTGAGACAAAGTTTCAATGAGAAGTACCAAAGCAGTTGTTCCTTACCGCACTATTTCTCACATGTACTTAAATGATTATTCTTTAGTATTAAAATAACATGCACCAATGTACAATCACAATGGTCACACTGTTCTCACATTTACCGAACATCATGGAATATTTGCACTGTAAACATGCAAAATATATTA
>Ga0049107_10000438_pt1 | contig 12405 bp, 13 predicted proteins | sample WorMetilPIANOSA1_FD_61187 | JGI IMG/M metagenome (GOLD analysis project Ga0049107, IMG submission 61187) | Marine gutless worms symbiont microbial communities from Max Planck institute for Marine Microbiology, Germany - Olavius ilvae PIANOSA.1 | ecosystem: Host-associated > Annelida > Digestive...
GTGACGCTAGCGGTTGACGAAAAGACGTTACCGATGGCAACGATAACGGGACGGACGGACAGACAGACAGAGTGCGACGCAATATGCGGCCCCCTCCTAGGGAGGAGGGCCGCATAAAAATATGTCCATTTATACCAATGCGTAAATTTGTTTAAATTGTAATTATTACATTTTAGGATATAAGTTAATTTAATTATCATATGTTATTAGGTTATGCTTAATTAATGCAATTCAGATGAACTAAAAACTGCACATTTTTGTCATGTTCCTAATGATTTACTATTAATGTGAAAACCATTTGTCACTTGTATAATCTGGCTGAATGTGTGTAGCATTTTTATATTTTGAAATATTTCTAGGCATCTCTGAAATCTGCTGGAAGCTGAATGCAGTACTTTGACACTGAGTAATGGCGGCTGTATGGCTGCTGTTGGTTGCACGTGTTAGATTGAGGACTTGGAGCAGCTGTTGCGTGAGAAAACGGAGAGCTATGACGATCTCGAGTCGGAGAAATTGCGGTTGAGCAATGAAGTGGAGTCGAACCGAACGTTGATCGTTGAACTGCGGGAAATCATTCGATACCTCGAGACCGACCTCGAGGCACGATGCAAAACAAGTCGCCAGCAACAGCAGGTTATGATTCACTTTACTCATCTGCGATATGTAATGCTTACTATTGATAGTTTATCTGATATGGTTTTTTAAAAACTCTTTTTGCATTAATTAATTTTACCCTTCACCGTCATCATCCATTTGTTACACACGATATGCTTTCGATATCTTCAGCTGTTTCAATACAATACATGAGTGTAACCAGTGGGTGGATGGACAGATCGATAGATGTACACCATCCAACAGCTATTACCGTGCTTACACATAGCATCATGCAGTAAATAATTAAGCTAGGGATGAGTGTCCCTAGCTTGATTTTCTGTTGAGCTGCATTGAATTGAGTTACATGACCTTCCACGTATTGCTGTGATTTGGTGGCCGAAATTGACTGGAAATTGCTCGTCTCTGAAGTGACATTTTACGTGCTGGTGGGACAACGTTAAACCCTACTGACTGTCTCACACACTGAAGATAACTGGGTCATAGAGTGTCAAAATCAGTTTTGGCCCATTGTGTGGCTGCGTAATGTAGTGGTTAGGACGCTGGGCTTGCAATCAACAGATCGCGGGTTCAACTCCAGACCGCCACATTGCTGAGTACCGACCCTGGGCAAGTTGTTCACACATGCTAACGCCTCTGAAGTTAGGTGCATATGATGCTATAGAAATTCGAGTAATTTAATTTTAAATTTAAACTCTGTCCACAGAGTTTTGCATCCCACCGTGAGTACAATACTAGTTGCACATGTGTAGAGACTGGAAGCTGTCGAAGTAGAACTTGCCGAAGCACACGAGACCAACCAGAAGCTGACCGATGAACTGCAGATGAAGGCCAACGCCGTTGACGACCGCGACAGCCTTCAGCGTGTCATGCGAGATCTTGAAGAGCAGCTCGAAGCTGTCAGCCGTTCTGAGAGCTTGGCCCAGCAGAGAATATGCCAGCTCGAGGAAGAGCTGAAGAATCTGAAGACGCTAGAGGAGGTTTGTGATGGCTATCTATTTTGACAGTAGCGTGTGTAACTTTGAGCAAAAGAACCACTCGTGTAGAGTCTGCATTGTCCGTAGTGATGCATTTAGACATGTATGAATGAATGGTCAGCGGGTTTCACATTACAGTGTACCAATTCTTAAAGAAAAGTAAAGACTATGGCAGCAGCTGATGAAAAAAGTTGGTGAACAATAAATATTTACAAACAAGTTTGAAAATAATTTTTTCCAGCCAACACAAGTTGGCCATCCACTGTTGTCAGTTGATGGCTTTGTAGACAACTTTTTTCAACACGAAGTCCAACTGTTGTGAACAAAATAACACGTTTTTATGAATAAAGTAATTAATTTTAACCATGACTGCTGTAAGAGTTTGCTGAATTGTTTCCATAGCAATATAGAAATTTTTACAGGGAGGGAATGCTGGCTCAGTGCCCAACCTGTGTGCCTCCTCCGGCATTGAGTACATCACCTTCAGCGTCTGGTTTCGGCTACCTTGCCTTTGTGGTTGATGATGGCAGTAAATAGGTCTGAATATCAATGTCAAAAAAAAACAAAATGCATGGTGGTAGATAAGCCAACAAGTCCTTGGAATATGATTATTAATGGACAGTCTGTAGAAAGTGCAGTTCTGCTACCCGAGCAGCATGATATCCAAGAGAGGTAGCTGTGATAGTGAAATACAGGGACACATAGGGAAAGCAAATAGCATTCAGACATCCGGCATGATGAGAAGCATAGTATCAACGTCAAAACGCAATTATACAATGCAATCAATCGTCTTAGCAGTATTGTTGAGAGTTCTGAAACCTGGGCTCAAAATAAACAGTAGTCGTGTGGAGTGGCTCTGTCAAATGAGGTCAGAAAGAGATGCCACCAATGACACTACAACAATTTGTCAGTGATCCTCATCTTAGATGGTTGGATGACGTCATAAGAATGCAAGAAAACAGGCCGGCGAGAGAAGCACAGAGTTGGGAGTGAACATACGGACGGCCACGCACAACATGGAGACACCGTTATGGGAGACGTTCAGCATATGGACCTCAGCCGGGAAGACATGGTAGACAAGGTGACCAGCAGAAGCGAGTGGAGGAGCTGGATTGTTTCATGTGCTTCGCACGGGACGGACTAAGGTCTAAGGTAAGGATGATTGATGTAAATTGCTGTAATCGCAACATTAAGCTCGATAAGAAAAATTGCTGAATATCTGCAGAAGCCAGTTGAGGTATCGATTTAGACCAACAGTTGTGTCGTCCTGGCTACAATACTGACTTGTGGAACTGGCCCAGCCACAGTATCAAATCGGTTTACATTTGAATTACCAGTTAATTTGCTATAGGAGCCACCCCAGTTATCATTTTATAGTGCATACTGTCAAAAAATTAGATGACAAAGACACTTATGTGCCATGGACTTAGCATTATCTGAGTGATTGTGAGGGTGATGTATTATGAATCTTAGAAACACTTTGTCAGTTGATTGTCATAGCTGTTGTTGCTGTTAACTGGTGCAGTCCCTGTAGCAGGTAACATTTGTTTTGTAAAATTTTCTGCTGGCTCACACTGGTGTGTAAAGTATGTACGTTGTTGGTTGCAGGAGCTGATGTGCGATAAAGATGAGCTGCAGAAGCAGGTGTGTGAACAGCTGAAACAACTGTCACAGCTTCGATCTCAGGTCGGCACTCTGACGCTGTCCACCCCCGGTGCTGGTGGTGGCGGTGGTCAGTCAGTTGTAGACGTGGAGCGGCCGGCACACATCGAAGAACTCCGTCTCCACGTGGATGAACTCACCAACACGCTGCAAGTCCGAGACAAGGAGGTATGGCAGGCCTATCATTTTGCTGCCAGTAGTGATTTGTTTGCATGATATTTGTGTTCTCCTCCATCCCTATGTGATTCATTTCCTACTTCTGTGGCATGATATAGCCTATTTGTGCTGAAAGTGCCGTAAAACACCAACTAACTAACTAACTAACTGTGCACTTGGCCTCGGCACTGAATATGTATAAGCAGCACATCACCTGTAAGGAAAGTGAGATGTTGTTTTGGTTACGCAACACTATCTGTTGACGTTGGATATATTGGTGATGCTATTGATGATGTTATTGAATGACAAATAAACCTTCTTCGTCTTCTTCTTAAAAGAGAGCTGCTGTGACAGCCGGCGACAATACCTCATTTTGTATGTGACAGTTAAAATGATATCAAGAGACCCACCCGTGTATGTTTTCAATCGTATGCATTCTCGTTTGTCGACAGGTGATTTGCTGTTGGCAGTACGGTATTATTATTATCGTGTGCTAAGAGCCATATGTTGTCAGCCAGTCGACGGCAGCCTCATCTGCTTCATGTTAGCGCAGTAGACCGCCGTCAAATTTAGTCAATGGACAAGAGTTGATGATGTGTGACATTGTCCGGATTTCTCCACAGTCACATAGTTCGTTGTCGGTGAAACTCCATTTCTTGTGGCACGCATTACAGTGGCCCTGGCCTGTCCGCAAACGATTCAGCAGTGACCACTGACGTCTGTGAAGATCAAAACTGGGAAGTTGGATTGTGGGGTCTACCACGGTGGCGGTGCGGTGATTGCAGGTGATGGAGCTCAGTGAGCAACTGACGCAGTTTCAGGAGCGGCTGCTGGACCAGACCGAGGAGGTACAGCACGCCAACACTCAGCTGGAACAGGCAAGACAAGAACGAGACAAGCTGAACGCTGCACACAAGCAGCAGATCCAGCAACTGATCAGTGAACGCGATCATTTTCAGGTTTCTTTATAAATATATAGTCATGTTTTGTTTTGTTGTAGCTGAAGTGGTGAGTCAGATTTAGTTAAACAAAGGTTTTTACCTACACGACGCTTGCTAGCGTGGTACTTGCTGTCGAAAGATGGCTGGCTGGCTGTCACATACCGGTATTGTGTCAAAACGGCCAAACCTATCTTAAAACTTTTTTGACCGTCTAGTTTTTGACCCCTTGTGCCGATATAACCAATTCCCTTCAGTGGGGGTGTTAAATATACGGCATGGGAAAAATTTGCGATTTTTGACTGATGGTTACTATGGAACATTAATAGGAAATGATGGGTGCTGGATTGAGTGGTATCATTTTTGATGACCTTGAGTGACCCTAACCCGGATTTCAAGGTCACTATATACTTACAAGTCAAATATCTCAAAAACGGTGCATTTTAGGGACAAAGTTACTAAAGAACACTGATAGGAAGCTATACCCAGTCTATTGAATGGTACCACTCTCAATGACCTTGAGTGGCCTTTGACCCGGATTTCAAGGTCACAACATTTTTCAACATTGAGTATCTCAGAAACGATACAAGATAGAGCCATATTTACTATAGAACGTCAATAGGAAGTTGTATGCGCTCTATTGAATAGTGACATTTCCAATGACCTTGACGGACCCCTGACCTGGTTTTCAAGGTCACGGCATTTTTGAAGTCAAATATGTAAAAAACGGTGCATCTTAGGTACAAAATTTCTATAGAACACTAATAGGAAACCATGTCTATTGAATGGTACCACTTTCAATGTGCTTGAGTGACCTCTGACCCAGATTTCAAAGTCGAGACATTTTTGAAGTCGAATATCTGAAAAACGGTGCGTGTTAAAAGACAAACTTACTATTGCATGATAGAAACTCTACCTAACATAACGGAATGGTACTATGTTTGGTGACTTTGGCTGACCTCTAAATGCGTTGCACAGGTTTGTCAGCATCAGCTGAGCTTCTTGTTTCTCCAAATTCTTGTTTTCCCACACTTGAGGAACTATAACACACTGTCATATCTCTTGGACAGTTATATATTACATTTGACTGCTATGTCTGCCTGAAAGAAGTGTTTACTGCTTATTAGCTCAGGTGTTCTGGGTGTATCTTGCTATAGTATGCACAGTAATTTCAAGATCATTCACTCTATGTATTCTTGCAGTGAGGCAAAATGCTAGAACTGCATTGAAAACCATATTATTTTTAGTAAGAATTGCCAAAGTACATTCTAAAGGAAAAGCTAGAGCATGTGCAGGATATGATTCATTTATTTTGTAGAGAACAGACCTTATTGAAGGAATTTCATTGCTGTAATCAGCTGTTATGTTTGTGATTTTGCATTTTTTGTTGTGTTTTGATATTTAATGAGCATATTTAGTCAATTTTCTTTGACGGTACTGAATATCTTTTTTGTGATAACATGAAAGTTTTAACTTATAACTTGCACGTAAAACGAAATATCACTTAGCATCACAGCATCAGTCACTCAGACAAATGGCTGTGATTTTTTAGCACTAGCTTCAATCAGATAGTCGACTAAAAGAGGAATTTCATTCACGGTATGAAGCTGTGCACCACACATTGTGAAGCCTGATGATTGGCATTGTGACCTTGACTTTGACCTTTTGACCACAAAAACATGGTGACAAGTTTATGGCCCTGCATTGATTTGTTGTTATAATGTGGCTAAATGCACACACACACACATGCCTTGAGTGCAGTACCCATTCCAGAAGGATTACACAGTTCAGTCTTTCAAATATTCACGGTATGTTAAATTATTAAATTGTTATGGATATATTAACTCTGTATGTACTTTTGTTATTTGATTTTATTACTTTTTATGCTGTCATTATATTTTGTGCTGTACGGTACGTGTTATACAGTTATGTTTTTATATTGTACTTTGAGTACGACTTTCATACTAAATAAATGAAATAAATATCTCTTGCGGTTAAGAAGCAATGTTGAGTTGAGATGGATGATTACAGGCACAGCTGGAAATGGCACAGCGCCAGGTTGATTCCACGCCGATGACCGTGCTAACGCAGTCACTTCTTGATGAAAAGAACATTGAAATCGACGAGTTGACAGCCGAGATCGAGCGTCTAAACGCACAGTTTGAACAGCTGAGTGCTGCTAAAACCCAGCAGCTGGATGGACCCTCGCTGTCTGTTGAGGTATTGTTGTCATCGTATTTCTTGACTGCTTCTCTGTATACGTTTTGCACTGCTTGGTTAAGGGTTGTGATGCGGTTTCTGCTTATAGTCTTCAGATGCTTTTATTACATCACATCTTGCAGTTATTCACATGGTGCGCGTTGGTGCAAGTTTTATTTGCTAATGTTTACGATGTACTCATAATTTATGCTCTTACATTTTTATCTTTCACCTAGCCACATCAGACAATTTGAGCACCTGTTATTTTTTGTACTATTGCTTCCTTTTTGTTTTTTTTAGATATGATACGGTGAGATATGCATTGTAATCATGCACTCAAAAGCCAATGGATACTCAGCTTAGTCTGCTGCACAGAACTAAAACAGAAAATTAACAAAAAGTGAAAATAACAAAGGATATTTTGTGCAACTAGTGGTGCAGATTTTTGTTGCTAGGTACTGTTAGAGACAAATGCAGTAAAAGGAAAAACGTTCATTGATATCATAATTACTGAAGTTTGAAAGATTATATAACGTTGGAGACAGCATATAATGGCGTAATATTTTTGCATTTTAACATCCTTTAATCCTTGTGTTTGCCACATTATGCCACAAAATAAATTGCACCTACCCTGGTTTTGGTTGCACAGCTGACTAGAGTTTGATTGTGCAATGTTTTTGACAAGTTTCAGTTGTTGTGCAGTTTCTTATGTTTTTTTTTGTTGCATGCTGTGAGCTATGTGAATCTATACGTATCACAGTGTCGTGCTAATGGTGATTTGATGATTTGGTGATGGTGTTCCTTATTGCTTAAATGTGCTTTGCCTCTTTTTTATGAATTCCAGATCAGATCACCAGATTACAGTGTTGAAATGGCACTTTCCTTTGATAAAATTTTATGGACGGACAGCTTTTTGGACATTGAATAAGTAATTAATTCTTGGGTGTGATACAAAACGTATCCAAAATCACTATTTGCATAAGCAGATTGCTGTGCCGGAGATTCTTCTGCCCATGTCAGAGCTATTTGCTCTGCCAAGTGCCCTATACTTGCTTTTTTGCTTTTCCTCTGTTTTACGATATGTTTTGCATTGCATGCCGTGTGCGTGTTGTGGTTGGTGCGCACTAACATTCAGCAACAAGCTGCGACTCTCTCAGTTGACGTTTTCGTTAACTTTGAGCGGACAATTGAGACTTTAAGAGATAAATTGCAGCAGAATGACTTCGATCTGTGCCAGGTGAGTCTTCGTCTCTTATCCAATGAACTGTTAATCCCAGCACTGCAGCCTTACTTGCCGTCTGTTGTGAACCGCTACTGTAGTTAGAAGAACCTGTTGTTAAGCTGCTTTTGTCTAGCTGTATCATTTGCAGGCATGTTAGTATCGAAGTGTCGAGTATGTCCAGTTAAAGATCTTGGTCTTGAGACCTGGTCTTGGTCTCGAGATCATCCAACACCAATTCTTGGTGTTTTGTATTTATGAAGTGCAACAAGCACGTCATCTTTTTCTTGGTCTTAGTCTTGGCACATGAGGTCTTGGTCTTGGTCTCGAAGGGCGATCTTAAGCAGTACCAGCAAGACGACCATTGCCAAAAACTCTGACAACTGGCACAGGATTTTGTCTGACCATGTATTTATGAAGTGCAACAAGCATATCATGTAGTCGCATGATCAGTAACTGTTAAATTTGTTTTTCATTTACAATGATTGACAACAGTGACAACGATACAAAAGGAATGAAACAATGCTGTTGGCAACCCCTTAATTGTAGAAGGCGTGTTCTTCATTTGATCTTGGTCTCGATACATGTGGTCTTGGTCATGTGTTGATGTTGAAAACCTACTGTTGATAACATCTCCATCACCCAATGCTTTATTACCAGTATGTTTTGCTTGAATCTGGTATATTGCTTTTTGCAAAGTAACGCATTTTTATTGAATATTGTTTGTTCTTTGTGTAAATTGAATCAGATATTGTACCAATTATCGATTAAAACTGATGTCTATGACTACGCATTTAGAGTTACCTGAATAAGTTATTATGCCTCGCCCTCATTGCGGGGGCATTAAGCGATGATGCGCATCTGACGTCTGTCTGTCTGTTGCGTACATTGGGCCTAAGTCGAGAACAGAGAGGCCTAGGAACACTAAAATTGGCATAGAGGTAGCCCACGTCACACGTGACTCACGACACCACTTTCAGGGTCAAAACATCAAAGGTCAACTTGCAGGGGGTGGGGGCATATTGTGGCGGCCTCCCGCACAGCTTGTTAAGCAAGCAAACAAGATAAGCGTAACACTGTGAGATTTACAAACTAGCTATAGATTACAGGATTAAGAAGCATTGGTAATGGGCATTGCTTGTTCACATTCTGTTAGATTGTTATGTGTATCAGGTGCATGTACATGTGCGAATTCTTGTATTCTTTTCATTTAACTCCACTGTTTGCTGCTATTATCTCGACTTGTTTTTGTCTCCATGGGATCAGCTGGGTTGCCACAGGCTCCTAGGAATACCTTTGACGATTGGTGCTCTGGTGGAGTGCGATTTTTTACGCGTTGTTATATGCCGTTCTGAACATTCCAAACAATTATGTCAGTGCTGAAGACACACTACTGTCGCTGTCATTGTGAGTTTTACGTCAGGTGAACAGATGATTTAACTGCCTTCGGTGATGCGATGCTGTCTGATGTCGTTAGGGCCATTCTCAAAAGTTTTCGTAGGGATACCCATGAGGTACCAGCCCTTACCTGTGGTGACCATGAACAGTAGGCCAAGAGAGTACGTGAGCATATATTTTAAGGACCTGTAGCATGAGACTGAAGGTGTAATTATGTATGAGAATGTTAACTTAAAACGGGTGATGTTTCGTCCATCTGTAACCGACTGTCAGATCAGTAAGCTGATTTGCCTCGTTAAGTACTGTTACTATGACGGTCATGTCGATGGTGTCGTTCAGACTCAGGAGGCTTTGGCTTGTGCCGAGGAGCGTAATGCCGAGCTGACGGCAGTTCACGAGGCGCTGGTCGACAAAGAGACGACGATCGACCAACTCAAGGAACAGGTGAAGAGTCTGCTGCAGGAAGTCGCCAGCCTCACTGAAGCTTACGCTCGTCTCCAGGTATCTGCCTCTGTAACCCTGTTTCAGAAACAGTTTTGTAACGTAGGAGCAGTGATAGTTGAAGTAGCTTTTATGGCTCAGTGGCTAAGGGATGTTCTGACAGCCAATTTATACCATTCATGGCCCCATGCAGGCTCCAGAGTTGTAACAATAGACCCGCTCCATTTCCTGGCCAGATGTCATTAAAAGTGACTAAACCAGACTCTGCCTCTCCTTTCTGTTAGCCTAGGTTTTTGTGTGTATTGTTTAGTTTGTGTTTGTATGTGTTCTGTCTCTTGGTTGTTGCTGGTTAAGTTGTCAGTATTTGACAAGTGATTGGCTAGAAAGACTCCTCTGATGAAGCCTAACCGTGGCGAGGGATCATCTCTAGAAAGCCCAGGCCGAATAATGGTTATGATTTTCTTAGATTATGTGTGTTTTTAAATTGTTTGATAGTACCATGTGTTTGTATTATGCCCTGGCCATACATAATGTAATTAACACTCCTATGGCATGCAATAGCCTGTTTGTGCTGAAAGTGCCATTAAACACCAACTAACTAACTTATACCATTTGTGGTGGCCGCCTACATGATCCGTCCCTGCTCTCGTCACCAGCTTGCTGATACTTGCCCACAGCAAGGGATGAAGTAACTTCACCTCGGACTGCAGTTACTGGTATCACTAGCTACTTTAACCCATGATCTGTTGTATTGCATATCCTTTACATTTTGATGGGTATCAGTAACTGCACTGCCCAGTAGATCTCAGTATAATTTCTGCTGAGACCTATACAAGTCATTCGTAGACTCGTCGCATGCATCTCATACTCTGTAGAAATCAATTATGATTATTATTATTATTGGTAGCACCAGTCAACCTGTCAGTCAGTCAAGCAATCAATCATTTAATTCGTTCATAAAGCGAGAGCATATCAAATACACATTTTTTGTTAGTACGTGCATTGACAGCTGCTTTTAGCTAACAAAAATGGCATTGAGACAAAATTGCTCTTGCACTCGAGATAAGTCACATAGGTAGGGGCATGTCAGAACTGTTGAATGTAGGTGTTCACTGTGCAAGATGCTGAAACACGTTTTAGTGATTAATGTGTTTTTTGCTGTTGTTAAATAATTTAACGTCGTTTTATTGTAGCTTTAAGGCTTCGTGTGGAAATTGACACTGCTGGTTGGGCAGCAGGAAGAGCATGCGGCCTGTAAAAACTCAATATTCTGATGGTGATGATCCGACTGGAGCTTTGCACGATTTCTAATTCCAACTTCCTGATTTGCACCACTGCCACTTTCAACATCTCGTGATTCATTAAAATCCAGATTGGTATTGGCTTACCCAGGTTGTCCTGGAATACTGGCTGTTAAACAAAGAATAGGATGATTTACAGCCTCGTTGTACAGTTTTTGTCTCATTTTGTAATTTATTCTGCATAAATATGTTTTTGTTGTACATTCGTTCCGTTCTTTACTGTTTCATTACAGGCTTCAAAGTCGCCTTTTCCACGAGTCTTTAGCAATGGCTACTGGTACCCACCAGACTTCTTCCATGACATCTAGGACTGCTATTGGGATTTCTTATGTGCAGTGATTTTTATTTTCGGTTTTCCTTTTTGATAATTTTCTGTTTAATTTCATGTGGTAGACTAAGCTGTCTAACTATGGGTATAGTTATAATACCGTATTTGTATTAGTGTTACATTTCTAAGGAACCGAACAATAGTTGCTGCTTCCTGCAGTGAGAGGGCATCATGCGTTGTAGGAGGACTACAGTCAGCTGGAGTCAATGGCAGGTGACAAACAGAAAGAAGTGGAGTCACTGATGGAGGAGTTGAGTGAACTTCGAGCCTCAGATGCTTCTCCTGAACTTCAGGTATGTATGCTCTGATAAAAGTTGTTTGCATGCAGTTAACTAGAAGCACGTACTTGAGGTAATTATTATTGTTGAAAAAAATTAATCAACTTTCTATATGGTCATAAATTCAGAGGCGCTGGGCACAAGTGTGTGAACAACTTGTCCAGGGTTGCAACCGGCAAGATGGTGGCCAGAAGTCGAACCCATCTTGTTGATTTCTAGTGCTGTAACTGCTGCACAAGAGCAAGAGCACGGCAGCCCTCAACACTCCGAAGACAACAACAGACAGGTTACAACGAGTATTAAACGCTGCCACACGAGTCGTCAGTGACACCAAAAAGTTCGACCAGGGACTGTCACGACTGATGCATCAGCAGTTACACTGGCTGGACATTCCCGAGCGAGTGAAGTACAAGTTGGGCATGCTTACCCGCCGGTGTCTGCTCGGCAAGGCGCCAGTGTACTTATCAAACTGTTGCATTCCAGTCGCCCAAGTCGCTACACGACGGCATCTACGCTCCACTGCACGTCATCAGCTGACCGTACCTCCACATCGTCTCAGCACGATCGGGTGGCGGGCATTTGCTATCGCTGGTCCAATGATGTTCAACGCTGTGCCAGATGACTACGAGATCCCGCAGTCAGCATAACATCATTTAGACAATCGATGAAGAACACCTTTTCTCTGCCTATCAGCACATTTAGCGCATTACGGTTTCACGTAATGCACTATATAAATGTACACCGTGTTTCATAAAAAAACCCGGTACTTAATTGCCCATACCTTTGGCAAATGTTCTGTCAAGACTCAGCAGTAAACGTGTAATTAAAGAATCATTAAATATCCCATCACACCTCAAATGCGTCGCTACACTACCTTGTGAAATGTAAATGTCGGG
>Ga0049107_10000440_pt1 | contig 12388 bp, 8 predicted proteins | sample WorMetilPIANOSA1_FD_61187 | JGI IMG/M metagenome (GOLD analysis project Ga0049107, IMG submission 61187) | Marine gutless worms symbiont microbial communities from Max Planck institute for Marine Microbiology, Germany - Olavius ilvae PIANOSA.1 | ecosystem: Host-associated > Annelida > Digestive...
AAGTTACTATTGCACAATAGGAAACTATATGTAACATGTGGAATGGTACCATGTTTGTTGACCTCGACTGACCGCTAAACGCGTCGAGCTTGTTGTCAGCATCAGCTGAGCTTCTTGTTAAGACATCTGTGACAGTGTCCGGTCTGCAGCGTGTGATGGTTGTGGTTCATATTAAGCAGCATAGCATTCAGACACTGCAGATCCAAGTTCAGCTTCGTATAATGAACCTTTTTATACATGTATTTCATTTTAACAGTTTTAAGTTTCTTTTTAATTGTTTTAAGCAGTGTGAATTTACTCTTGGCTTATTTAACATGTTTCTGTAGTGTATGGCTTCGACTCGGTTGTTTGGTAGTTAATACACCCAAGGTGCATCCGGGAACCATTAGTGGTCAGAGACAGGGATGAAAGACCCCAAGAGGACCCCTGGCAGTGCACTGCTTCTGTGTGTGTAGTGGTGGTGCACTGGTGGGGATCTCCCTGGGGTTAGCAGATCTGTGGAGTGTGACTTTCTGCCTGTCCTGTCTTATCCTAGGTTCTTCTTTAGCATTTATTGTATCATCTTTTATTAGCAACATCTTATTATGTTGTATCTTATAATTGTTTCTGCATGTTTGTTGTGTTGGTTTGGTTGTGGTGATTGGCTAGAAAGACTCCACTGAGGATGCCTATTAGTTGAGGAGATTATCTCCACAAAGACCAGGCCAAAGAGCACTGTTGTCTTTTGTGTCAATTTAATTTAGTTTTTGATTGTGTGTTTGTCCCCTGCCCTGTACATAATATTTCATATGTCGATGGGACAAATTAGCAACATTTGTGCTGAAAGTGCCATAAAACATCAACCAACCAAGCAGTCTTTCAGTTGCAGAGTTGCAGGTTGCGGTGTTGAAAAGTATCAGTATTGGAAAGCTTGAATCTGGGTCTGCCAACTGTTGGAGTTTGCTGAAGTGATATTTTTACAGGCTATATGCCCTTAGTTGATATCCAGTCAGCAATGTCAGAGCAGTTTATTGAAACAAATTACCATTTGTCTTAGAGTGTTGTCCAGATTTTCTTATATAACATTAAGCAACTTGAACCGATGATCAGAAGTTTTGTCACGCATTATCCTGATAATCATAGCTTCTAAATGCATGCATAATTTTGCACCTCACCTTAGTTCTGTTGCTACACTACCTGAGAATACTTGGAAGGGAACAGAAGCGTTGTTTTACTCTGCGTGGGTGGTTCCAAAAAGATCATGGATGAAGTGACCAACTGACAACTGATGTATTCCTTGAGATTTCAAGTATTGACTGGTGTGTCTGTGATGCACATTGCTGATTTAATATCAGGTCATCAACCAGATCACATTCTATGCTGTACTGGTATGTGCAGTTCCTGGTCTGCTGCTCCCTGACGCCTGTCTTAAAGTTTTTTTCAGCAGCCTCCAAAGACTTCGCTTGTTCCAACTGTTACTTGGAAATTCTTTCAGTAACTTTGGTGCATTGTATTCTTTAAGCAGATATAACTGTTTAATCATAATATGGTAAATTTTATTGAACGTCATTTTTACAAACAGCAGTGATGTGAAAATATGTCATTTCTACTACCCGGAAAAATTGCAAAGTAAAGTGAGTAAGCATGATGTTCGATGCGAGATTATGAACGCTTTTAAAAGCAGCTAGGATTATCAGGATTCTGTGTGCAAATAAACTATGGTTATCAGTTTTGGTTTCTTCAAGTTATTGAAGATTAAAAAGGCTACACTTTTTTGAGACACTGTCAGTTAAATACTTGTTACAAAAATGCCTTTTTTATTTGATGCTGTTGGTTGGTCGTCCGAATGGGCATTTGACCTGTAAAAATTGTATTAGAAATCTACATTCCATCGGGATCTTTAGCAAACCCAGCCCACTTGTAACAACTTTAAAAGACGTGGCAGAATGCATGTGAATGTACTGTACATGTTTTGAATGTTTTGCTTGGGAAATATTTACTATCGTATAAAGTGAAATAGTTTTATACACCACACATTCTTTACTTTGCCATTTTTTTCACTATATCTGTTACTGTTTGTGTAAGCCAGTGGTTTCTTCAAGTCCAGCCGTTCATTGAATTATATTGCTTCCTTTATTGTGCTGTGTATAATGGGTATATTATATCATCTGTTGTAGCATAACTGTTGATCTGTTTGTTAAGGTTGTTTAATGAACACTATCTGAAACTTGGAAGATACACAACACAGTCAGATTACAATAAACTTCGAAACAATCTGATGCGTGAGTTGAATTGTTGTACATGTGTTCTCATTTTTCTTAAATCTGTTACTTTATATTCATTTGAAATACGTTAGTACCATTAACTGCTTTGTGGTTGAGTGGGGTATGGATAATATTTTTGGTTTTAGGTAAAATTAATTGTCGGTAGCATTTTAGAACTCCAGCCATTGTAGTTTCCCCCATACAGTGATATTTGGTCGTATGTACTGATGTTTGCATGTTGTCAAATACAGGACAAGACAAGCTTCAGAAACATATCCAGACCTTGATAAAGTTCAATGCTCAAGGCTACAGGTCGTTGCGGGGTGAGTAGATAGTATGTATAGTTGCCACCCAGTCAGAGGATAAAATGCATAATGATTGATTGACAACTTCTTTATGTGGATTGGTCAAGCTTGTACTTTAACATTGTCACCTGGGATGATGATGATGATTATTATTATTATTATTATTATTGTTATTATTATTATTATGCAAATCTAAAATGCCATATGTCAGCCATGCATGAAGATGAATCACAGACACAAAGGCAATTGTCATTTGTATTACAGCTGTTACTGTTGTTGAAGTTGACTGCTGTCTGTATCCATGTGTTAGTTGGACCGGTACTTTCCTATCTGTTTGTGTGTCCATGTGATACAGTTGCAGTCGACAACTGTTAAAGGCATGTTATCCGTCATATTGATCTTATATTATTGCAGCAGTTTTAGCATAACAGTGATTGTAGCTGCACACGTTAATAAGTAAATGTGATGCTCTTTTGCGGAATTGTTACTTCACTGATTTTCCATGTTTTTGTGGTTTTTAAGTTGGCAGTGACCATTCAGTGTTGATCATTTAATGTGTTCTGTTGTTTGCAGGGAGACTCAAGATGCATGCCATCCAGATGAATGGATGTTTGACTGTAAGTTGCTGGCTTATGTCGATTGTTTTGTGTGATTTCGTCGTTGTTTTAACTGATGATAGTATTTAGACTGGTCTTACAGTACAGGAGTCATCTGGCAGTATAGCGGTAGAGTTGTGGACTTTTACGTCGCATATAATGTGGGTTTGACTGTCAGCTGGCTCAATTAGGCAAGTTTATTATACTGGCTCTGTTACTAAGCAGCTGATATGATACGGACCAAAGGAATTGATGGTTTGGAAAGTTGTGGAAAGTTGGCATGTTGTGGAAGCTTTGTCTGTCTGCTGGCTCAGGAGCTATGCACTCTCTCTCTCTCCATTTTAACTGCCATTTTTCCAGGTGGACCTGGGTTAGCTGGTACCAGAATGTCTCCATTCTGGATTTTATTGGAGCTACTAAGGGTGATGGGAGGTGGTGGTGACAACTGTGGCTATAAGACTTGCAAAATTCCAGTCAAATCGTTATCACCAGCAAACCAACACCCAACTTTTTACAGGCCAGATGCCCTACCTGTCTCCCAACCAACAGTGTCAAAGCACCGAAGGCACTTCAGGAGCTATGAACTGTGTCTATGAATACAGAGCACATTAAACACAACACATTGATCGATCGGCACTGAATGGTCGCTGCCAAATTAAAAATCACAAGATTCATATGAGCACCGCTGTATAGACAGACACATTAGGGGTGTCTGAGGACTTTGCCTTCTTCCTTGCAGTTGGCATGTTGGCACATTGGTTGGTGGGAAGGTGTTGCTTTGATCAATAAAGTTATTCTGTGATGAGCCTTAGGCACATTGGTTGGTTGGTGGGAAGGTGTTGCTTTGATCAATAAAGTTATTCTGTGATGAGCCTTAGGCACATTGGTTGGTGGGAAGGTGTTGCTTTGATCAATAAAGTTATTCTGTGATGAGCCTTAGGCACACCCGATCCCTCAAATGGTAGAGTGCAGCCCTGTGCTAAAGCCTGTCTTTTGTTGTCTAAAACATCTGCCTCTCGGTTTTCATGTTGTAATTTTCTTGAAGGTTGAGTACACATGGTTTGATGACAGTGTTGGTAGTTCATAGCCCTCAGTAAACTTTAAGTTAAGATTCCAATTCCCACCTTACCTTTGTCATGATGTGATAAACAAAATGATGACAAGTTAGCTAACATTATTTGACTGTTTTTTTAATAATAATGTTTCTGCAGTGTATTTTTGTGGATGTCTTTGAGAAGGATGCTAAGAAGAGAAAGAAGAAACATCGGCGCTATTACCGGTGACAGCAGTGATCTGAAGTGTACCGTCATTCATTACACCTCATTGTCATGCTGCAGGTAAATGTTATGTTGGTTACAATGCCTAGTCTGTTTTAAGTTCTCTGTATACATTCATAGTCATGGATGAAAGAAAAGCAACCAAGACTTTCAAAGAACAAGAACTACATTTTGGTAACAACATGGGAGACATATGCCATGCTTACAAATTGAAGGATAAAGAGGACAAGATCAAATGGATGGAAGGAAAGTTACAAGAAGCAGAATCTGCAGCAAAAACACTGTACAAGATTGTAAAGAATCTCAAGAGAGTCTAAACTCGCAGTAATACCAGTGAATAATCTCGATGGATCAACTGCAGATTCTATAGAAGACCAGCTCAACACATTTTGAAGCGATGATAAATAGCCAAGAATTTAGCATAATTTCAGGAATGAAGACAACATTAAATTGGACATTGGCTAGATGATGCTGCAGTGACAAATGTAGAAGTGGGTCGAAGATGACATTGACAGACTGATTGACCTGGACTTTGCTGATGATGTGGTCTTGCTTGACAACAAAGGAGCCAGTCTTGCTGGTGAATTAGCATGTTTTGAAGTAAAATAGGTACTGAACATCAATGATGCAAAAACGAAATTTATGGTGATGGGTAAACTGACAAGTCCTTGGAATCTGACTGTTGATGAACAATTGTGTAGGAATTCTGCTATTTGGGCAGTGTAATATTCCAACACAGGCAGTGATGATGAAGTACAGACACACAGAGGGAAGGCAGATACAGCTTTCAAATGCTTGAATCACTGGTGTGATAAGAAGTTTTGTATCAACGTCAAAATGCGAATACACATCTTAGCAGTGTTGCTAATAGTTGAGAGACCTGGGCTCACAAAAGCAACCGGTACTTTAGTCATCTGGAAGCAGCTGATCATTGGTGACTCAACAACACTACAACAATCTGTCAGCCGTCACCATCTTTGATGTTTAGGTCACAACATAAGAATGCAAGAAAACTTACGTGAGCACTGAGTTGGAAACTGTAACAGAAGCAAGGATGTGGATGGCTGTGCACAACATGGTAAGACACCATTATGAGAGATGTTCAACATAAGGACGTCAGCTGGGAAGACATTGTAGTCAGGGCAGTCAATAGAAACGAGTGGAGGAGCTTTGCACGGGATGGTCTAAACCATAAGGTATGGTATAGTTTCTGTGCTGCAGTGGAATGCTGTGATTGCCCACTTATAACTGCCTAGACACACAGTACACTGTGACTCATAAAAACACCAAAATTGTTTTTGATGCTATCTTTGATAAAACACAATCATTATAAAATTTGGCATCTGTTAGGCTGAATAATTTTGACACAAAGTGATGTAACTCATTTCCGCTTTGCTCATAAATAATGTCTCTACACTACTCCAAGAAATGTGAGATTTGTATTTCTGTGACAAAAGTGTTATTTTAACTAAGTCTTAAGACCCGAGTAAAGTTGTTTAAGTTGATCAACACGTTTTACTTACTTACTTATGCACTTATTTATTGCAGAAAAACTTGTATCACTTTGTGACAAATTTGATTGGGATGGTGTGTGCCAAATTTTGTAACAATTAATTGACTAAGTTTCATAAAAGATAAGTATATTACAAAAACAATTTTGATATGTTTTTCATGGATCACAGGTAGTACTATCACTGGTTGATTGGTTATATTTTAACTGCCCACTTTTCTGAGCAGCCACAGGTCAGGACGGCTTCCAGAATGGTCACTTATAGGAGAACTTTAAGAGCTTAAGAACCTTAAGGAGAACTGTGCAGCACAGAAACTGATGTCCATATGTTGAAGACTGATGGAGCACACTGTTCACAGGCTGTATTATGCCTTTTCTGTCACCTAAAGTGCAGAGCAGTGAGGCACAGTTTCTAGTTCTGCTCAAACAGAAATGTAAATGGACCCACTGTTCATACATGTTATGATAAAAGTATGCATTTATGTGTGTGTTTGTGTGTTTTTTTTCTTCAAAATTTAATTGTATATATTGATCAAGCCACCATTATGTATCGTGTAGTGTCACTGTTTACAGAGGAAACTCAATGTTTAACATACTGTACAGTATGCTGCCCCGTGCAGGCTCTTGGTTGTAACAATAGACCCGCTCCATTTCCTGGCTGGATGTCGTAAAAAGCGACTAAACCAGGCTCTGTCTGTCCTGTCTCAGCCTAGGTTTCTTATGATTATGTGTTGTGCTGTTAACTAGGCACTCTTTTTAGGTTGTGTTATTTTTTTATTTTATTTATGTGTTCTGTTGCTTGGTTGTTCTTGTTAGGTTGTCACTACCAGTGCAAGTGATTGACTGGAAATACTTGTCTCCGACTCACTCACTCACTCACTCACTCACTCACTCACTCACTGTACAGTGTGCTATTTTGAGTTTCCACCTGATGTGTCTGTATATTGTATAATGCACAGTTCAGCTGTGCTGTGTTAGATTGCCAGTGGGAAAGCTTTTCGAGTATTTTGCCGGCAGATGTTCCTGTATCTCCAGCAGGAATACGTGAAAATACTGCAAGCTTGTAGAGTATCTGATTGAATCCTGTAATGATCTGCTAAAAATATTTTTGCAGTTTCGCAGCACAGTTGAACACCACCATATGTACAAGACTGGATAGAGTTGAAAGATAAATTCAGAGTGCGTTCTGTATTTATGTTTTGTAGTAACTGCAAGTGTGACTTGTTGACACATCTATTGTTATCTGATATACTGCCACATCGTTGTCAGCTGTCCTGTTACAGTTTGCACAGTGAGTTTTTCTCTTTGTTTCATACTACTTGCCATGGTTCTTACAGGTTTTTGAAGTAATTTTTATGACTAGATGCTTTTCCTTACACCAACCAAAATGTGGACCTTATCCATTCTTCATGCAATTGACTCGTGAATGTCTAAGGACATCACAGCCTTTTATGTCGACTCTCCAATGCCAGCACGCCTATGAAGTATCAAGTCCTCTGCTATTTGTGATAGTCTTGGAACTTATTACTCAAGAGAGCTCTGGGGAAGGACAGCCCCGTGCGGGCTCCGGGGTTGTGAGAATAGATCCGCTCTGTTTCCTGGCCAGATGTCGTACAAGGCGACTAAACCAGATCTAGTTTGGTTTTATATCTTATCATGCTTTAATTGAAGGGCTCCGTGAAAGAACCGAATATACTAATATACAGTGTCAAATTGCTTTGCTGCACTTAGACAAGTCCGTAGTGTTCGCAGGTCACTTCTGATGCGGGTGATGTCATCGCTCGTTACAGCGCTTGTGCTGACGCGCCTTGATTGTGGCAACGCATCGCTCGCGGGGCTGCCTACATGCACCGTCTGAACCGTCTGCAGTCCGTTCTTCACGCAGCTGCACAGTTAGTCTGTGGGGCCCGGAAGTATGACCATGTAACACCTCTACTCCAGGAACTCCACTGGTTGTCTGTTCCGGACCGGATCACGTTCAAACTGGCTACACTGGTATTCTGGTGTATGCACGGCCTCGCTCCGGCTTACCTTGCCGAGACTCTTAACCGTGCAGCAGACGTCGACTTGTGGCGAAGGCTGCGCTCAGGATCGTCAACAGCGCTACTGGTCCCGATGTCTCGTCGCCGCACTCTCGGTGACCGCGCTTTTCCAGTCATCTGTGGAACCGTTTGCCTACCACACTGACTTCACAGTCATCATTGCTAATGTTCAGGCAGCAGCTCGAGACATTCTTGTTCGAGCAGTCGTATTCGTGACATCCCTGCTACATTGCCTTAGACACGACTTTTTATGTTTTAATTTTTTGACATTGTAACGTGTCCTTGAAGTTCAAGGACTAAATGCCACATAAATCTATTCCTGTATGAATGAATGGATACTGATATATTTCTTTTTTCCGCCCATCACTCATCCGTGTTCTGTTTCCGATGTACTGTTTACTGGTGGAAGGGGAGTGTCAGATTTTAGTGTCAGAGTTTAGTGTTAAACACATTTTAGTGTTTAGATTTTAGTTCAAAATTATTAGTTAAATTTGGTTAATATTCTAAACGAATATCTACTTATTCTAATCGACTGCAGCCAGCTCTCCAAAACCTATTACATGTTGTTCGGTTCTTTCGCCCGAGATCGTCATGCCCAACGCATATATCTGCGGACGTTTGTGGCGGACGAAAATCACTCATAAAGCCAGTGACGCGGCAGAATATATCAAGTTGTTCGGTTCTTTCACCCAAGATTGTCATGCTCGACGACGCATATATCGGCAGATGTTCAGACAATAACATTAAATGTGTCATGCGTGACGATGTCGGGTGAAAGAACCGAACAACTCGATATATTCTGCCATGTCACTGGCTTTACGAGTGATTTTCTCAGTTTCATAGATGTGGAACTTATTAGATTCTTTCACGGAGCCCTCCAATTGTATTGTTGGTTATTAGGGCCCCTTTTTATGTATTGTTAAGTTTAGTTGGTATGTGTTCTGTCTTTTGATTGTTCTAGTTAAGTTGTCATTACTTGCCAAGTGATTGGCTAGAAAGGCCCCTCTGAGGAAGCCTAACCATGGCGATGGGAATGGGATCATCTCCATAAAACCCAGGCAGAAGAGAGCTTATAATTGTGTTGGTTTATTGTATTCTTTCATTGTTTTATTGCATGATGTTTGTGTTCTTCCCTGGCCCTATGTGATACATTTCCTACTTCTATGGCACTGGTGCTGAAAGTGCCGTAAAACACCAACTAACTAACTAACTAACTCTGGGGAAGGACGGGTTATTAGGGATTGACCATGCTGCCAACCCCCAAGGCCTATGGGTCGGAAGCCCAGTAGGCTTCAAAATTTTTGGGACCCTCTACAACGTATACTGATATCATTTAACCAAGAGAGGCCAAGTTTGGCATGGTACCCATATAGGAGAAGAGCAGGATTTTAGGGACCATCCAGGACCTATAATCTAACGGGTGAATGCCGCAGTTGCCCACACTTGTGAGGTGTACCCTACATATGCCAGCATCATATGACAGTGACCAAATTTTGAGTGGTGATTAAACTGGGGAAGGGGAAACTCTGGGATCCACCATACGCCAGCTTTAAGGACAGACTCCCAGATGGTCATGGTGTTGAGATTGCCCATTGTCAAAGGTACATGCGCTATTCCAAGTGCCTTTCTAATTATTAACAAGCTGTAGGTGAGCGACCGCCACGATATACCCCCGCCCAGGCCTGCAACGGAAGCACGCAGCGGCAGCCTTGAGCCAGGCCAGCTGAGCCGGACCCAATCAGCCAATACGCGCTATCCAGCTGGCCGGCCGCACACGCCGCCCTCCGACTGGATGTACACGACAGACGTCAGACAGACGTCAAACCACAGTGGATTGCAGCAAGAGTGATGGAGACGGCAGTGGTCCAAAATGGAACTGTAAAACGTGCAAAGCTCCAGTCAAATCACCACCACTGGAATAACAACATTCATTTTTTTATGTTCGATGGAATTTACTGTCAGGTAATCTGTCTAGACAGTTTTGAACAAAAAATTCAATATTGTGGTATTTTATTATGCCCCCACCCCTAATAGGTGGGGGCATTAAGCGATGCTTTTTTCTGACGTCTGTCTGTAGCGTACATTGGGCCTAAGTCGAGAACAGAGAGGCCTAGGAAGACTAAAATTGGCACAAGGGTAGCACACGTCACACGTGACTCGGACACCACTTTCAAGGTCAAAAGGTCAAAGGTCAAGGTCACCAGGCCACTTTACTCACTGCGGCCTTAACGCATTAGGCAGCTGCAGCGGTGAGTGTGGGAACGTATTGGGCGTGGGAAACTACTGCTACGTTTCGGTGTGCTTGGCGGCGCTAGGCGCTTCGGCTCCCACAGAGGGGGCGGGGGCATATCGTGGCGGCCGCCCGCCTACAGCTTGTTTGATGTTATTTCACTGTAATTATGATAGCATTTAATGTATTCACCTATTCTCTTGTATATTTACATTGTATTTACCACCAGTTCATTATGTGCATTGTTCCTGGATACACGATTTTGACACTTTTCATTGGCTCAGGCTGAATGCTGAGTGTGATGTTGCAGGCATTGCTAACATTGTTGACCGCAGATGGCAATCAAAGACGAAGCCATGTGTTACAGGCAGCTTTGAACGTCCGAAGAAGTTGACTTTCTTGACTACCGTAGCTAGTGATGGTTACATTATACGGTAGATGTGCATGTGACATATTGTTTGACCAAATCTGAATTCTGTTCATCATTTGTTTTGTGGAATTGAGCACATTTCCATTCCAGAACATGTACTTAACCTAAGTCCATTTCATCTAAACAAAACAGATTAGACTTGCATGTATGGTGCAGTAGAAGTATTTTTGCTATGTTTCGAGCTCATGAAAGCTTTATTGAATGTATGTGCTAAGATGGATGCAATATTTTTTGTAGGAGAATTAACTTGTATATGAGTGCGATGTTACTCTTGTTTGTAATTAGTCCAAGACTTACAGGTTAATGATTATTGATGTTTCTTTTTGTATTATTGGTGCATTGTTGTATTGTTCATTTTTTTAATTTTATCAGTTTTTAAGTGAAACAATATTTCAAGTGTTATTCATATGGCCACTGTAACCAAAGTTAAATGTAGAGAATTTGTAGTGTGCCTAGATAATTACACTGTGCGCTAAGCTGTGCAGTGTATTGCAATCACCTCTGTTTGTGTGTTTGTTTGTGGGTACTGAGTTCGCCTTACTACAGCTAGCGCACAGTGTTTGCATCGCCTCTGAGTGCTTTTTCATTTAATAATAAAAGTTGGAGTTAGGTACTATTTGCAGTTAAAGTACTTAACATTGCAATAATATCAGTTTTTAAGTCGTGTCAGTAAGATGTAATGTAGTAAGATTTGTGTACATGCAGTTTGCAGTGATATGCAATTCTATATAATTTTGTTTACCAGTTGAGCACTTTGCCACTGAAGACCAATCTGCTACAAGAAACAGTGAGAGTTTCATGTGATAGAATTGAGCATTAGAGTTTTACAACAAATAAGTAAAGTATTCTTTATTAAGATGCGGCAATTTAACAAACCCACATCATAACACACAGGTAATACACAAAATTACACAAATAAAAACAAATTAGTAGTTATTTGTGGGTGACAAATTTGTATAAAGAATGGACAATAAACGACTTTTTAGACAACATAGTATCATAATCAGGCTAATGGAATGAATATCCACGTTCACGTAAGTTACTACCATGATACGGTGGAAGCAAATGATGCATTGAGTGGCCTGGGATACTGGTCTTAACAAACAAATCATGACTGACTTAATAGTTTATCAACGATAAGTTCAGTATCTGTCTATGTAGCCAAACCGCTTAACACGCTTGAAGAAGGCATCAATTCTATTAATAACATCGGCACTGAGGAAACCTCCCCATGCTGGCAGAGCATACAATTCAACATAACATTCAAACGTCCAATAAACTTTTCTGCTTGAAAATTACACAACAGTAACAAGTTTAACAGCCAGTGTCCTAGGACAGTCTGGGTAAGCCGTACCAGAATGTTGAACCATTCTCAAATTTGCTGCAGCAAGATAAGATGAGACCTTGGGTCAACTAGAACTCTTAAAACATGCAAACCTGTAGTCACATTGCCACTACGAACATACCGACACTTAATGTTTTGACAGGATGGATGCCCTTTCTATTACCCAACCGTCAGTGTGAAAGCAAAGCACCAAAGGCAAATACTATTTACTTTGATGATAAATGGAAATGTAGAAACACTGCTGCTTTTGGGATGTGAAATGTGAAATTTGGCTTCAGTATAAATAGCACTACAAGCAAGCAAGCAAGTTTATTCGCCAAAAACAATATTATGACAATATTAATACAAAATGTAAACAATACAATGGCAGGCTACCAGAAGGAAATCCTTCCATCGAGCTGGTCGCCTAT
>Ga0049107_10000441_pt1 | contig 12377 bp, 6 predicted proteins | sample WorMetilPIANOSA1_FD_61187 | JGI IMG/M metagenome (GOLD analysis project Ga0049107, IMG submission 61187) | Marine gutless worms symbiont microbial communities from Max Planck institute for Marine Microbiology, Germany - Olavius ilvae PIANOSA.1 | ecosystem: Host-associated > Annelida > Digestive...
ACATACATACATACATACTGTGGAAACGTGGCAGTTTTGTTCGGTGTCGGCGATAATGCGGTGGTTACAACTACGATTCGACTTCGATTTCACGGCCGTTCGACTGCTTATCAAATTTCATTGAGGTCACAGTGACCTAACCCGCTATCAACAGTCACGGTGACCTATTTATTTATGTATGCCGCAGTGCAGCAGCCGACTTCAGCCTCAGGTAGGCTTACGGTCGTAACGTAGCCGTCGAATGGTCGTAGCGCGGTTGAACTGCAGTCGTTGTTGTAACCACCGCCTAACTGTGGCAGATCTTAACCGATTTGAAAAGGTTCCCACCACTGTAACTGGGGAACAATTCCACATTTATTCATTCAGTCTGCTCCGCCTCACCGTACAAAAAACTACTAGTAGCTTTGTCTGTAGCAGCGCGACACAGATGTTAGTGACCGAGTACTGGAAACGTTATCTAAATGCGGAAGACGAAGACGTCGAACGTGGCTTTACTAGGTAGTTTGTTCGTGAATTTCAAATACGTTGGACATTTAATTGCGAGTATCTGACTATTCATTTAAGCATACTAGACGATCGAGTACTCGGTAGAACGCATACCCAACAACGACAGAGCAACCCAACATGGTGGCTGATCCTGTAATCATGTAATGTGAATCCTGGATCCGGAATACGATCGGGATCACTCCCAGTAGTCACCTAATCACTGTCGAAAAGCTATTCATCCGTAAAATTTTGTCCAAGAAAACGCAACTTTCAATACCACGATCCAGATTAATCCGTATTTATGATCCTGGTTATGATTCGGATCGTTAATTCCTATTCCCGATATTTGACACAAAAATTTACCGAAATCCGCCACGAACTTTTTGAGAGTGTTCCAACGACCGTACAAAATACTGGGAAAATCCACAGCCTTCCGCGATTTGGACTATGATCCACGTCGATCGATCACCTTCGAAAGTCAATCAACTCATATCTGTTCCATAGGCTGTCAATCCAGAAAGTTCCGGCGAGATCCGTCCAGTACGTTCTTAGTTATTCGGTTCACACGCGCGCGCGCGCGGTATCTGTTAAACCAATCAAATTTATTTCCCAAATGCACGAGTAGTTGATCATATAACTGACAGGTAGAACATTTAGGTGGGACAGCGAGGCATAATTATGCACTAACAGCTGCCCAATAATACAGTAAGCTTAAACACAGAAACAGAACATACAGATGTAGCATAAAACGACAAAGACTAGACTACTGAGACCAAGATTGGAACCATTATTGACGGCCAAGCATATGCTTGGCCGTTCTCTGTTTTTACTCCAAAATAGGTTTTTGGCCCTCATACTGCCAAACCTCAACCGATCTGGATAAAATTTTGCACACACCTATTTTTATACGGAATACACTGGTGGGCCAACTTAGACCGCGATCGGCGCGTGGGCGGCTCCAGGCCAAACCAAAACGACTATGTTTTTTTTTGTAATATTTGTAACGCACCCTAAGTCCTATACGACGGATCGCTACGATTTCGGCGGAAAACGTCAAAGTGGAGGTGAGGACTGGTGCTGTCGTGAAAAATCCCAGAATTTTGTAGCGTGATCGGAGCCAGATCCCAAAACAGCATTTTTCGCGTTTTAGGGTACCCTTCGACTGTCTTGCGCACAGCCTACAGGAAACAGTTTTACCCGAAATCAATGATACCGATGGACAGCCGACACTCTGAAGGTGTGCCTATAGTCTGGAGAGTCTGTGACCAGGCATTTGGCAGATATAGGCCCCTGAAGGGTGCCGAAAAGTGGTCACGTGACAATCACTAAAATTGAAAATTTGCATACAGTCAGAACAGTCTGCTTGGTTCTTCAATATTGAGTAATAGAATATTGACAAGTCCAAAGTTGTCCGTTGGCTAGTGTTAAAAGCGTTAGAAAGCTAACTGCAGCTAAAGTTGAAGAAGTTATAGCACCTGATGCTTCATTCGAAGCCGTAACCTTAAGCCGGTTCAATTCTTACAAAAACAACCTATTTGCTGTCGTGTTATGAACTCGAACGATCCAGATAGCAGTTTGCTTCAGTTTGACATACAGTTACAGGTTCAACGGTGTCCGCATCCGACCATGCACTTCCCCGACAGTTCAAGCAACACGTACTGTAGTATCCACTGAGGTCTCGAGTCTCAGCTCGAACTTCTCCGATAGTGTTTCATTCGTCATTGGCGACTATAAAGTACGGTGGAGAGAGTGAAAAATACGGAGACGTGTAAGCGTGCGACGATGAAGTTATGACGTCACGTGACTCGGCTTCAGAGGCAGAAGACGTAGATGATGACGACGACAACGTCTCTACAGTTGCGGCTGAATGATGACGCCAACCACATTAACCTTGGAACGCCCGGTGCGCTTCACCATTATCAGCAATGCAGCCAGCAGGGACAACCCTCCGACAGCATCCACTCACCGGCATCGCCGCATTTAAACGAAAAACATCATTACACTGCTTAGCGAAACTGAAAAAGCTTCTGAACAAATAGGTTAAACAACCGCGCTGCAATGATAACATTATTTATTAACCGAAACAGCGCAGCTGTACACTGCCTGTCATTGCATTTTGCATCATCGAAATCCCGATATTTTGCCAATCGTCAGATCGGTTTTCTTCAGCCATTTCACACATTCTGCGGTTATGCTTCAAGGTCCTAAGTTTAACCTTTGTGAGATAATCATTCTACACAGTGTCCGGGAAAGCAAGCCATTATTATGCGGCCCTCCTCCCTAGGAGGGGGCCGCATATTGCGTCGCACTCTGTCTGTCCGTCTGTCTGTCTGTCTGTCTATCCGTCTGTCCGTCCGTCCCGTTATCGTTGCCATTGGTAACGTCCTTTCGACAACCGCTAGCGTCACGTCGCGCCACCTAGCGAATTACAATGACACACGTACTTTTTGGCACGCACAGAGGGCCGCATATCGTACGGCCATCTCGGCCGCACAAGCTTGTTGTTTTTGACAATAACTTTACCAAAAGTTGCGAATTAATATCCGTCTAATTTTTTTCAAACGACTTTAGTAATATGGCATAAAATTATCCACTCCATCTCACGTGTGTATGCACACTGCTTTGTGAAGTTATGAGAAACAAAATATTGTGACAAAAAAAAACAATAAATGTCAGCAAAGATAAACTCAAAGTTTACGACAAAACAAGTCTAACATTATCTTGCTACGCACATATCGTTTGTTCAGGCCAACACTGTCACTATGAATACTGTGAATATTCGAAGTGTCCACCACATTAAACACACGCTGTCAGGCGATGACACCGCTATTGAACTGAAGATGCAATGGCGGCGCGGTGTGGTGTAGCTTCACCCACTCAGTAATCAGTCGCTTTACACACACATGCACACATTCTGTCGGCGATGCCGGTTTAGCGTCTAGGCCTATACAGATCGACCGTCAATCTCCATCAATTTATTTCAGACAATATTTTTTCTATTGAACTTTGGGCTTTTGCTGACAGTTACGTAAAATTACACCATTTTTTGTCACAATTTTGTGTCTCTTAACTTTACAAGGCAGTGTGCATACACACTGAGGCGAAGTGGTCACATTGTTAAGCGTTCATTGCTAAAGCTACATACCAAAGTTGATGAACATTTATTAGAAATTTTTAAAGTTATAATAAAAAAAGACAGTTGGCTTATGACTTACTTTTTCCGGACTCAGCGTACAAAGCAAGTTATTGAGTTTCATTTTGATCAATCAATATTTTCTGAAATTGTTTTTGATAATATTACTCCTGCTGTTGTTGTACTACGCCAGCGCACATGTCAATTAAGCAACAAAAGTTAATGGCGGAAACCACATTGGTTCAACATATTTCTGAACGTTGTGCATGCGTTTTTGGAGTTGATTATCTGACGTTCATGTTTCGAAGTTATCCAGTGCGTATCAGTTTTATTATTCTATTCGTGTAAGCTTCAGATGATTAATGTAATGCGGTTGTTACAATTACGATATTCGATTCTACCTTGAATCGAGTTCTACAGAATTTTAGGTAGAAAGGAGTGGCTTTTGGCTAATGACGTCATTTCTGACATTGCGATGAGTTACATTTTTCATGTAAAAATGTCTTTTTTAAATGGAAGAAAAAACTATCGTCAGCCCCTTCTCGTTGCAGGCAGTGCAGTGGGCCTATAGTGTCGAATCGCGGTCGAATCGACGTTGTCACAAACGCATAACGTTTTAACAATGACCGATAGATGCACATTTAATGATCAAGCGCCGATTACAAGACCACAACTACATTGAAGAATAGAGTTAAGTGTCACTAAAAGTCTTGAATAACGTTCACGTAATTTGTACTTAATTTTAGGGGGTTGTTTAAACAGTTACCTTTTTACGCATCACTGAAAACAGTACGACGGAGCAGCAATGAAGGCTTTTCTACCAGGCGCGCCAAAAAGTAGTCCCCTGATGAATTTTGCTAATTTAAAAAAACAACTATAGAGATATTACACAAAAGTTTAGCACAATAGTTACCCATTCAATTATTCGCAAATATGGAAAGTTTTATTACATCATGTTCAGAACTGACAAAACTAGGCTGCTTTTAATCATGGCAACTTGGCAGTTTTGACTTATCAAAAATTATCTCACATTCAAGACAGCGCAAGCATCGTAAGTGTGAACACATGCACAGCGCGATACTGTTTCACCAATTCTGTCCGTCCGTCTGTCTGTCTGTCGGTCTGTCTATCCCATAGATGTAAACAACGTTTTTCACGTTTTTAATTTTTTTAATAAAAACGCGTTTTTAACATTTTTTTTAAATTGCAACGTTTTTGTGAATAAAAACTAGATGCGATCAAACTAGATGTGAGGAAAATTTTTACACAGTTGACCATGAATGCTGACACGCGATCTGTTTGCGGTAGCTAACCTTATTGTTTAAAATAGCTTTCTGATTATTAGCCATAGACAACTAAAACTTGGCAAATATATGATAATGTAAACGTTTTACACTCCTGCACAATGTTACAAGATCAACTTAAACCATTGATGAGTTATCAGCAACAGATTGTAGCTGGGGGCCAATTTTTCGACCCCCACCCCTTAGGTCAGGAAGACTACGTCAGTGCTGGAAAAGCGCTGTGACCAAAGACCATGCAGACGCGATGAGACTGGACATCCGCTGGAATGAGGTTCGAGGAACAGGTGAAGATATAACAGCTACTTGTCTTTCGTCATCTTGCCCAATGTGTCCACGAAGCTCTATGAATCAACATCCAACGCCCATGTTTCAAACCTGCAGCACAAGAAGGTTAGCTAACGCAATCAGATCGCGCGTCAGCATTCATCTAGGTCAAACGGTATGAGCATACGTAGTGAGGTCAGAAATTTTTGGTCCCTGAATTCCGGCCGGAGAGTGCGGTGGTCGTGATGGACTCCGCAAAAAGTTACCCCTCACCCAGTGTGGTCGTCTTGGAAAATTTGGGTGCTCTATGTCGCACCATGTTGACGTATATTGGGGGTACCAAAATTTTGGCGGCTTTGGTGCCCAATCCCCTTCAGTTGTTTGACCGTAAAAGCATGCCTCGTTATAGTGGGTTACTTAGACGAATTCGGTGGTTCTAGGTCAAACGGTGTGGACATAGGTATGGGTTCCCCAAAATGTGAGCAATTGGTTTGTTCCCTTGGGTTGGGGAGTGTGGGTTGTCCCCTAGAAACATACCATACCCTAAGTTGGTTACTCCACCGAATTCAATCGCTCTTTTAGGTCAGGTGATAGGATCATTCTTGCGGAGATCTGCCGGGAAATGGGCCCCTCGCGTCACTCCTTTCAAAGTCACTCAAGGTCATCGCAAGTGACACTGATCGATACCTATGTACCATATGACTTAGCGATCGATATATCGAGACAGGTCCCTGGTTACTCGTAACCAGGGACCTGTCTCGTACCGTTTCCGAGATAAACGATGATTTACGTCTAAAAACACGCATTTTCATTGGGGAACCTGTGTTTAATGGCCGGTGAGGGTCTTACCATTTGAATTTTGTAACGGCGGTTGGGCTCAGAAAAAAATTAGAATGACAACCCTACCAGACATTGAAAAAACTGTGACTGTATATGCAAACTTTCGACACAATATCAGCGTTGGCCGGACAGAGAGACAGACAGAAATCCCGTATCAATATCGAGCAATACTGCGCCGAAGCGCGATAAAATGTTGCCTAAACGTTTAACAGACTGAACACTTGGGGCTGCTCTATTCCGCGCGTCGGTAACTAGCCGCAATAAACTCCGGCCAATCACTCTCACCGGAGTTGCGCGTAACCACGGCAACGGGATGCAGATGTACAGATCGATGAATGGCGGACCTCTGCCGCCCTCACTCACCCTCCAACAATGACGTCATCAGTGAAAAAACTAATTGTCCGAAGGCAATTTCTAAGCAACAGACTGAGTCGACCAGCGTAAGCCTAGACACAACATGTGCGTCTAGGCTACAAACGGCGGAATAAAGATGTTGTCGATCGCTGTGTAGACCGAAAGCCAGATGCGAATAGTGACTGAGAATAGACGGCGATCGAGTCTTAGTTGAATTAGTCACATTGCCGCCAATTGATACAGCATGCACGGTACTTCCACTTGCTGCTATTTAATGTTTCGGATAATATGTATTTATCGTTTTATTGACAGTTTGAACTACTTGATATTTCTCTGTCTGCATTTAAATCGAGACTTACAACTTTTTTTATTCACTCAGGTTTTCACTGAACACTGGTCCGACCTGCCGCCAGCGCCTCTGAAATCGACACTATATAAATTCGATTATTATCATTATCATTATTATATTTCGTACTTCTTCTAAACTCAAACTAATTTTCTGTCGCTCTGTCGATGCCCGTTACTCTAAAGTAGTCTGTCAAAACAGATGACGATATCGTCAATTACTCCAGTTCTCGGACATCGAATATCAAATTCCTAGAGGTCAGCCTCGTGGCAGATGTCAAATGGTGACCTGGTAACAAACGTAATATATTTGACACTATCTTGAATACGATACAGACACGGTTAGGTGGTGTCTCGTCATATCCCAGACCACTGGGTATATGCTTTACGCGGCGTTTGTTTAACAGTAATATTTGCTGCGGAGTTATGCTTACACGGTGTGACTTTGGATAGCGATTGTCCGAATTAAAGGAGACTATTGGACCTTGGCGGGAGTATGCACTCTACTGAGTGCAATTCTAGTCTTGCATGTATTGTAATTGTAGGCCTATCCCGAATACTGAAGGAGCCTACAACTTATATATTCCAATCTTTAGTCACCAATGAATGGTAGAGAGAATGCAATGCAATATACAAAGCGATGCAATAACTTTTACTACGCTTAAATACAGTGCAACAGTTATGGTGCATATATAAAGATATTAACAATATTAATATTTTTATCACATGTTATAAACATAAATTTAACGCACGAAAATATATCTCTAGTTTTTTCGTTCTTTTTCTAAGCAAAACACTGGGAACTACCAAACCGAAACTCTCTTGACAGGCTCGCACAATATTTCAATGCTACATTTTCGTCATACACATACAATATAGGTACAGTCTAACTTACAAGTTAGAAGTATGGTGATGTTGGTTTTAAGAATATATTCACTTACATCTATGTAAAGCGACGGCAATATGAAAGACTCAACACTAGTTGTCGTGGAATTGTTGTCATTAGGCTGGAGTCCAGAAACTCGAGAGGCTTGGTTCATGGTAATTAAGTCATAACTCCTAAATGGCAGTAAACTCTGTTGTTCCGTCAAATCGTCATGTATATTTTATATCGCTGGCCTCACCGTGTTGCTCGCAGGCGTTTTATAGTTGTACAAAGAGTCAAATTTTAGAGCTGGGCGATTCAGTTATTTGTTTTACTTTATTCGGTGTCCACGGTACTATACAATAAGATACCAGTGTTTAATAAGCGCTCTGTTTTGCGTATCCCACAGAACCAAACATAAAATTAATGAAAAAACTAAAAAGAAAACGACTGAGCATAAGAAAGCCCGTTAAAGGCAGTTCACAAACAACTCACACAGGATGACGCACATATAGGCTGATTCATGTCAGTGCCCTCCTACAGTGACATGGGCCGACGGATGATTCTGTATTCAGAACGGCGGTCGTATTTTATGTCTTCTTAGTATAAAGTACTGAATTCTTTAATTACACTGCGCGCTAGCTGCGGCGCAGTGTATTGTAATCGGTCCTGTCTTTGGGTGTGTGTGGGGGGTCTGTTACCGCGATAACTCGAAATTGTGTGCATCGATCCTCACCAAACTGGGTTTGTAGGTAAAGTTAGTGACCATCTCCAGCTGATTAAATAAATTTTGGCCGCCCCGCATCCCCTGGAAGGGGTCTGCGGCGGGCCGAAATTTTTTGGCTCCGCCTTACTACAGCCAGCGCGCAGTGTTTGCGTCTCCTCTGAGCGCTTTTTTCATTACAACTGAAGTGAATGTCCGGAGAAATAATTTATTCATACAACAATAAGGTCGGGTACTATTATTAAATTTCGTACCTTTTGGCCAATGTTATGCGAATGATACAACCAGTAACACAAGTTCCTTCGTTTTTACCGCGCGACGCTATGCGTAAGCGCGCTCTTTGCTGTCGCCCGGTGTCCGTCTGTCTGTACGACCGTCCATCTGTGACGTTGATGCGTTGTATCCAGATGGCTGAAGATATCGTCAAATATCTTTCTCGGCCCGGTAGCCCTATCATTCTAATTTTTGATCCCGAGCGCCGGTACCCAATTCCAAGGGGAACCCTTCAGCAGGGGCGCAAAATACACGGGGGTTGGATAATTTTGCGACTTTCGACTGAAATCGCCGTTTATCTCGGAAACGGTACGAGATAGGCCCATGGTTGCTATGGAACGTTAATAGATCATAGGTGGCGGATCGACATGTGTCGGTTCCGATGACCTTGAGTGACCCCCAACCCGGGTTTCAAGGTCACTGTATAGTTACAAGTCGAATATCTCAAAAACGGCACGTCTTAGGGATAAAGTTACTACAGTAACTGTCGCTGTAGGCCAAACCATTTGGGTGTACGTAGGACGGTCCCAAAAATTGTGGGGATACTGGAACCCCGCCCCTGGCACCCCGTATAAAACACGATCGTGCCCCGTATGTGTTATCGTATCAAATTCCGTGGCTCTAGGTCAGACCGTTTGGGCGTAGGTAGGAGGGTCTCAAAAAATTGGGGACGTTGGGCCCGCCCCTTACGACGGGGGCGTGGCTGACCCCCTAAAACACACTACTCCCCACATATGTTTCCATACGAAACTTTGTTCCTGTAGGTCAAGCCGTTTCGGCGTAGGTAAGGGGCTCCCTTTTGGGGGGCAGGAATCCCCGCCCCTATGGGATGGAGGCGTGGGTAACCCCCTGAAAACACGCTACTCCCCAAATGCATTACCGTACCAAATTTCGTCGCTATAAGTCAAGCCGTTTAGGTGTAGGTAGCCCAAAAATTTGGGACGCTGGGGCCCGCCCCTTGGGATGTGGGCGTGTCTGACCTCCTAGAAATATGCTTCTCCCCACCTGTGTTACCTTGTCAAAATCGGTCATTCTAGGTCAAACCGTACGAGCATAATTATGGAGAACTGCCTGAATATTTTGACTCCGCATGCCCCGCATTTAAGGTCAATCAAAATCATTAGAACTGACACGTATCGATCGGCTACCTATGACTACTAGTGATCCATAGTAACCAAGGGTCTGTATCGTACCGTTTTCGATATAAATGGCGATATTTGCCAAACTGTTCCATTCCCTAGTATTTAGCGCCCCCACTGAGGGGGTTACCCTTGGAATTTTGTAACGGTGGTAGGGCTATAAAAACTAGAATGATGTCTCTAACCGAAATGTTAAAAAAAGTTTGACGATATGTCCATTCGTTATGATACAGTACCAGCACGGTACAGACAGACAGATGGACAGACGGATAGAATTGGTAAAACAATATCGCGCTCTGATGCATAGCATGCTGACGCGCGATAAGAAAGCATTATCATGCCGATTTCTAAACGCAGTGCGAAATGCAAACCACAAATCGGTTAAAACGTCACAGCTGTGTACTGAGCTGCTAGCGGTGACATTCAAGCGCCGTCGCGCGTGACGAGCAGTTCAACTAAGATTTCGTCACGTCGGCGACTGGTACGCAGTAAACGTCGTAGGCCTAGCGAGATAGGTCTCAGTAGGCGACGTTAAGCGTTATAATACAGGCGGTCGGTGCACTGCGCGTATCGGACACTATGACAGGTGAGTAGGGGAGTGACCTTGCTATGGCTTGGGTGGTGGTCCAGAAGGGTGGATACCTGTTTTCCCGTTCAAGTCTGCAGTACAACAGCCTTCTGAAATGAGCTAATTGGCACCAAATAGGTAAAACAATGTTTGATGTGTCCGCCAATGTAACTAACAGCCAGGCGAACGGCGCCGTCGTGCCGACATGTGCATCCCAGTGTCGGCGACATCCGGTCGCACTCATCTGCGTTCTGCCGTTCACTGTGACCTCGTCGTTCCACGGACTCGCTTGGGCCGCCAAGGGCCTCGCGGTTTCGCCGTCTCGGGTCCAGTGACCTGGAGCAGTCTCTCACCTGATCTCCGCAACCCGTCCCTGTCTGTTACGAGTTTCCTAAGCCAACTCAAGACTGAACAGTTCATCAGGGCATATTACGTGACATCGTAGCACCTTTGTGATAGTCTACTATAAGAGGGAGGCGAACAGTGCTCGAGGCGGAACGCTAGGCTACTGCAGTGTTTAATGAAACATAAATTAAGCAAATAGTTGCTATCAGCGTCCTTCTAGTGGCCACAAAATGCACCAAATTCGGTTTTGGCTGGGGCTCCGCCCCGGACCCCGCTGGGGAGCGCACGATGCTCCTCCAGACCCCCTAGTCGGTTGGGGAGGGGGACACCCCCTCCTTATTCCCCCTCGGCGCCTCGATTCTCACGCCTTTAGGCGTTCGTCTCGGCGCCTTCGGCGCCTCGCTTCCAGCGTTCCGCCACTTCTTTTTTTTCACAGTTTAAACACTGGAGGCGAACATTGACTATTGTGTTGTGTTGTATCACTCGGTCAGTGGAACGTTTGTCGTTATGCCATTCAGCGACTATAGTCTGTTTCATTTCTTGAACTGAGTTAAATCTCCGACTGACGAGCACCCAACGTTAGCGTCGTCACCAAGGGAGAGAGTGAATGAGGCAACTGCCCCGAAACCATTGCCAGACTTGATCCTATGCAAATGCGACGAAAAATGTGCTAGGAAAAATTGGAGGCAGCAAAGGTGGAGTTCAGCTAGTGAACTCCTGCAACAATAAAGTTATATACATGCATCAGCGTCTGGGAGCTTTGCCCCAGACCCACACCGGGCTCTGCCCCTGCACTCCGCTGGAGACTCCTGCATAGTTATGCTCCCTCTGGTGACGCCACTGGCACCCAAACAACATAAGTCGACGTTTAAAGCACCTCTGGACTGTTTGGGTTACGTCACAGGCTTAACGAAAACTTCTTATTAAGGAATTCTGTTTTCGGCAAGTTTCAATCTTCTTTTACAAACTTTGCCGAACTCCGTCGGTGTTTAAATGCGCAATTTACGCTACACGATTAAAAAAAATCCGAGCATACAGGACGACTTGAAACGGCAATCGTCTTCGCTGTTACGTCCAGATGAAGTGATTTACACTAATCTATAACACGGAAGAAATGCGTTATTTTTGCTAGTTTCGCAGCGAATCGACTACGCCTGGATTTTCTTGTTGCGGTTCACTTTAAAGACAGCCGACGACAGGTTAGCGTATCGTCGCAGTCAAATCAGTTATTGCTGTGCGGTGCCAAACCTGACCACGCACTGAGGAAACGCAACCTCGGCATTGTAATCCAGTGATCCGGACTAATCCACATCCGGCAAACGGATTACAATCTGGATCGCTTCCAACGGCTAGCCCGACGACAGTCCGAAACCCGGGAAGTCCATGGCATCATAGGCGCCGACACGGTTTTGAAGTTGGGGCACAAACTCCGGCGCAAAGCGCCGGAAATTTTTTTTAGCCTGCCCCCAAATTTGAGTTGTGCCCCCAATTCCGGGGGTACAGCGGGAAAAATCGACATTGTGAAAATAACACGAGTTAAAAACAAGGCACTGTTGACTTGGCGACTAGCTGATATTCACGATGTTTCGCAGAATACACCGTCAGAAATTTAAAACAAAAAGTCTATATACTATGACTTATAAAACACACCAAAATTATTTTCGTAATAGGGCTATCTTGTACAAAACGTACTCACTTGTGGCAAAATTTGGCATTTGTTGTCCTGAATAAATTTGT
>Ga0049107_10000442_pt1 | contig 12370 bp, 9 predicted proteins | sample WorMetilPIANOSA1_FD_61187 | JGI IMG/M metagenome (GOLD analysis project Ga0049107, IMG submission 61187) | Marine gutless worms symbiont microbial communities from Max Planck institute for Marine Microbiology, Germany - Olavius ilvae PIANOSA.1 | ecosystem: Host-associated > Annelida > Digestive...
CAAGGCCTATCTCGCACCGTTTCCGAGATAAACGGCGATGTACGTCGATAATCGAACGAAAATCGCCAATTTTCCCACCCACCCCTGTATTTAACGCCCCCGATGAAGGGGTTCCCTGTGGAATTTGGTATCGGCGTAATGGGTCCTAAATGTTTAAATGATGGGCCTACCAGATGGTCCAGAAAGTGTTCGGATAGGTTTAGTCGTTTTGATACAATACCGGTTGTGACAGACATCCAGCCACCCAGCCAGCCACGTCGCCGTAGCTATTACGCTATGGCACCTACGGCGTCGAGCCTAATTATAAGTCATATTGCAGATAGAAGCACAGCATGCATGCATGCAGCAGCAGCAAGACACATGAAGTAATTCCCCAGTGAAGACGTTGAAGCAGCAGTGCATATGTACCGGGATAAACGGTTTCCAGTGCTGCGATTTGTGCTTCGTGAAAGTCGGTAGTGAAGTGATCCGGTTTCCAGTCGACGTTCCATGCCGCAATTTGACGAAGGCCAGCTGTTATAGACTCCTGACGCTCATCACTCAGCAGAAACGTAGCGGCATTGACGTAACCGACGTTAGTCAACACACAGAGGAAGAAGAGCGGCATGTCATAGACTGTCGTCCTGTAGGTGGCATCAAGCAGGCACGTGTGGGAACCGTACAGCTTCAGTATTTCCTGCTGCCATTTACTCTGATGTGCGAATACAACGGGTGACGTTTCACAATCTGTACTCCTGCAAAGCAATAACGGCATGAGTTAGATCAGTACATGTACACACACATACACTTATGCGCGCGCCACTACTGAACGATAGAAAGATGTTTACGATGCCACTGAACAAGACAAGAATCTGTGCGGCCGATATGGCCGTACGATATGCGGCCCTCAGTGCGTGCCGAAAAGTACATCCGTGACGCTACCGGTTGACGAAAAGACGTTACCGATGGCAACGATAACGCGACGGACGGACAGACGGACAGACAGAGTGCGACGCAATCGCGGCCCCCTCCTAGGGAGGAGGGCCGCGTAATAAAGGTGCCATAACCTCAGTTGTCTCAGTTGTCGCTATCGGGCTGACCTATGTGTGCCGGCCCACTGTGTGCATGGTCGCATGGTTGGGCGACAGGAAGGGCATCCGACCTGTAAAGAAATCGGATGTTGGTTTGTTGGTGGTGATTTGGCTGGAGCTTTCCACGTCTTATAGCTCCAGTAGTCCAGTTGTCTACACCACTTCCATCATCCTTGGCTTAAATAAACACCGGCTAACCCAGGTTCACCTGGAAAGTGGGTGTTAAAACGGAGAGAGAGAGAGAGAGAGAGAGACAGAAAGAGAGACAGAGAGACAGACAAGAACGTATGGTATAGGAACGAAGTTCGCGAGATGCACATAATCAGTTACGTCACTCACCCGAGGTTTACAACAATGTTGTCATCTAACTTGTCGTCTCTCCAGCTTGCAAGTAATTGCTCAACACAATGTTCATCGGAATCGCCATGCCTTGAACATCACATACAAATAAGCACAGTCTTGTTGTTGTGTAGTTGAGCAGGAGAACAACGTCTTTGTTGAGACAGTGACAACAACAATAAATGAAGAAATGTGCTCGGAGGAGATGCACACACTGCGCGCTGGCTGTAGTAAGGCGTAGGCAAAATTTTAGCACCGATGCAGACCCCCTTCCCACAGGCGCGGTACGGCCAACATTTCATCAGCTGGAGATGTATATATACCTACAAACCCAGTTTGTTGAAGATCGAAGCACGCCATTTATAGTTCTCGTGGTAACAGTCCCACAAACACATGCACCCACACACCCACAGAGAGACGGGACCGATTACAATACACTGCGCCGAAGCTTTGTTAGCGCGCAGTGGAAACATTAAAAAACATAGGACAGTAATGTGGTAATATTAGCAGTAATAATTTGGTTTGTCCCGTAACTCCCGTTGTTGAAAGCTTATTGTGTTGCTCTGCCTTTTCATTAGCACTGGAAACAGATGCGCACGTGACGACGGAGACGCACAGCAGGTCCTATGTGGACTAACTGTAGTCCGGCGGTCCGAGAAGGTTGTTGGACGAAAAGCCGAATGAAGTACTGTAGTATGCTGTCGATGACAGCCCGGACTAAACTATGGACGTTGTTCAACGGAACAGTGTAACACGTTCAATAACGTGTCCACATTTACCCGTGTTTTAATTTTCTGATGTCCAAAGTGAAGAAGAACAAGTATCTTACCGTAACTTCCGGGCAGTGTTGTATATGCAGTTGACAACAGTCTTCGAACTGGGCCAGAATCTGGCGTCAGTCATTGACGCTGCATCTCAGGCACTCGTCGAACTCCCACTGTCACCAGTTCTTTAATTTTGTCCATCACGCGCTTGTCAGTAGGCAAGCAAGTCTCTGACAGCTGCAACAGATGTAAATTATGAAGGTGCAACATAACTCAGTCACATATGTACCGGACTACCCATGAATGGACAAAAACAACACACTGATCTTATCCGGATGTTCCCCGAATGTTGACTGACTCGAAATTCTTACACACGTGGACTCTGAAGTGAATTTCAAAATACAGTGATGACTGAAGTTACCAATAAGCCTCAAAAGCCTTGCTACGTTACGTTGTTAAACTTTAGTGTTCGAAGTTTAACTTTGGCACCGAGCGTAACAAATTAAACGAAAATGTCCATGAGGTACATTCTGCACGATATCCATCACGCAGACTACTGTTGAAGTTTTCGAATGAAGGATGAACTGGTCTGCACGATAAGTACGACTCAATACAGTGCTGATTACGCCCCGAAAAAAAAACATGAAACACAGACCGGAGGCACGGCCAATGGCAGGTACATATGCGCATGCAGTGAAGAAAGTGCAGTGCGCGAAGGAACTAACACTGGAAATAGACAGTCAGCCACAAACCCACTATTGGACAAACCAGATATCTTGAAAGTCTGGTTACTGGCATCCCATATATTCCACATCATGCATCACCATCGTGGTCTGAAATGTCTGAAGAGACGCCATTTACAATAGCTAAGTGAAGCCAACTGCTATGCATTCATCACGGCAGACTTGTGTTAGCCGAGTGAGTGAGTGAGTGAGTGAGTAGTTTCTTAGCGGCATTGGAGCACAGAGAAGACCATTTAGTGCGGTTAACGGTTTGTGTGTTGGAAATTATGGACAGTAAAATAACGAACGATAACTGTAAATAATCTACAGTTTCGAAGTCATATAAAGTGATGATGATGATGATGATGAAGGTAGAGGCTACCTGGCTTCTGGAAAAAAATAAACAGCGTCATAACTTGTTATGGCTGTCCTTGTTTTTTCCAGGGCGTTACGTACATGTACGGTTTCAACAATTCCTCCATAGAGGAAGCAACGAAATACTTCTTGCGATTACCGTCGACATCGACAAATTTGCCAAGGATGTGCTTGACAGTAAGTAGGCACAGACAACTCGTGCACTGCGGTCGGTCTTCGCCTGATAATGCACAATACCAGGCCGGGCTGACTTCTGTTTGCACCCGCCGACCTTTGGCTTATGAGATGGTAAATCATCCCGGAGCAACTACCTCAAAATGCTGCCATTTACCGCATATGAAGCTAGTAGCACGGGCAACCTGGACAGTAGGCGTGATTGTCATGGGTTGAAATGAAAGCATAGGAAATACATCGCAACTGTGTCCGCTGTCTGATTACGCTCAACAGCAACGACTTAGGATCAAGAACAGCCGCACAGCCATGACCTCAATCCAGTGGACTACAGAATTTCGGGCATAATTGAGCAACCAGCCTACCAGGCAAAAGTGCAGGATGTGAATGGTTTATGGCAGCGTCAGATATATCTGTGTGTATGTCTGTGTGTATGTGTGTGTCTGTGAGTGTGTGTGTGTGTGTGTGTGTGCTTGAATGGAACGTAGTGTCGTTGATCATGCCACTGACCGGATGCGGAGATGTTTCTATGCCTACATTCGAGGCAGACGAAATCATTTTGAATACTGACTGTGACATGAGTTACGTTACTTACTTGTTATTCCTCAGCAACACACTTGTTTGCAAGTGTCGCTGTGTTGCTGACATATTATGTTTCACAAAGTCGTTTACCGACGAGTTTCACGTGTGGTGGAATCTTTAATGATGATTGTTTAATTACGTGTTTACTGATGAGTCCGCTGTTGGAGCGATGTTGAGAGTGTGTCAACGTTGGTGAAAGTTATGACAATAGCTCATTGTTCTTTTGTGAATCATACATACTTGTGTTACGACTACCATAACATCCAAACAGGTGAGATAATGTTGCAACCGCAAGTATGTGGGTACAACTGGTGTTATTTCGAACTGGATGAAACTCCATGTCGTGTTGCGTGACTAGCAGAGGAAAAAATTTGCATTGCAGTCCGAATGTACGCTATGGACAAACCAGTAGCAGAAAGCAAATATGCACAGAACGGATTACATCTTGGTTAGATACCGCAGCATTGGGGACACAAGATGCATGGTCAGCGCAAGATGGATACTCGACTTCGTTAAAATTTTACACTCACTTACTTTGATCCCATGCTGAATTTCGTGGCTGTTTCCATCGCGTGGTTGCATGTCCAAATCATTGGACGACACTGGAGTCCGCTGGTGGGAAATGGGCCACGGCTGACACTCGTTGAAACGCACCCGTGACACACGTATTACCGTGTTGAATTCGTCGGGTCTGCAGTAGGTCAAACTGCGAAAGCTTAGGTAATGGATGCGTCTAAATAATTGTGGCCACGGTGGGGCGACAAACCCACCCCATTGAGGAAGGACCGTGGCAGATGTCGTGAAACACGTCCACTCAGACGTGTCACTACGCCGACAATGGTCCGTCCAGCTCAAGTCGACATATTTGTCGAACGGTTTCACACGGTTGTCTTTCTCTCAGTTGACACAACATTTGCGTAACAAAGAAATCGTGCACAATACCGGGCCAAGGTAGTGATTTTGATGAGTGCTTGGCGATGACATCTTGGTAACAAAACGATGAGTAATATTCACAGCATTCATGTCTTGCTGTAATGCCTGACGCAGATGTTTCGACATGCTGGACTTCCTGGCCTTCGTAGGTTCCTGTATCTGGCAACAATTCACAAAGTGACACGTCTGACAAAAGACATAAGCGTACGAACTTCGGATAATCGGAAACGTAAACATTTTCAACCAGTACAATGTTATCCATGATCTCAATGATAGCCAATTTGTGCCGTTGTTTACATTGCCTTAAGTTGTTATGCCCTGCCCGTACGATACTTGCTGAGTTTGCTAGTGAATAGCAGCGACGGAAGTGATGCGTGTTGACGTCTGGCAGTGTTTGCAAATGACGGTGTTCAGCAAGTAGAACACAGTTTATGAGCAAAAGTCTTTTTCAACTGATCACCAAAATTGTTGATTAATGAAGGAACGCGAGCACAAGACAGCCGACCGTGACACCATGTAATTGAAGAAGCGGGTCAGAGACATGCGGCCCAGCGTATCATAAAACGTCATAGACAAAGCTGACGATAAACGGAGAAAGTGGCGCTGCATGCGCCAAAGCAAAAGGGTATCACATTAACATCTGCTACTGTAAAACGCCTTCTTCTCAGAGCCACCACCTTGTACAGAACAGGCTCTTTTAACAGCCGTCAACAGTCTATCAAGGAAAAGATTACGGAAAACATGTTACGCCTCGCGTCCTTTTCCGTCGCTGCGCTTCAAATGGAAGTAAAGTAATAAAAAGTGAAGGGACAAAGAAAGACAAACAGTCAAATCATTGTCGAATGTTTGCTGATGACGTTTGCTGAAAGGTGTTAGTTTCTGCATGTCCTCGTGTCTGCTTTATGTGTGTATTCTGCGTATCACTGGTTTTATGCATTTTATGTACTTTGTCTCTATCTGTTTATATGGGCCAAATTGCCTGAAATAAACTGTGTGATGTGATGTGACGATTACCGTTTGCCGAAGTTGGCGAGATTTCGGAGCAACAAGGTACTATAATGACGTGTGACAACGTTGGGTTAATGTTTCAGGTGTCCGGACAAAATGCCACGGGACAAAATGCTACCGCGTTATCGCAATCCCCTGGACAAAAATGCCACGGGACTAAATGCCTCCGCACAAAGTGCCACGGGACAAAATGCCACAAACAGTCGAATTTGTTTTTCTTTTCTTCACAGTTTCTGAAAAATTTTGTTCGAAATACAAAACACCAAGACAGCGTTTTATACAAACACGCACAAGAGTCAAACAGGTTAACGAGTTCAATGCAGTTTATTGCCGTACCGTTTTACATGTCTCAACGGTTTGCAATATCTGCATACCACACTATGTTTCGCACGTTTGACGCTCATCACATGTATACCGCAGCATGAGATTTCCATTCAACACGAGGGCATGAGTAGATTGTAAAGCGCCGACTATCGAACTGACGGTTGTTTCATGTCGCCGACATGTTTCAAAGTGGTCAATTATCGACGACTATGATGTCGACTCATTCCAGCTTAGAGCCGAAGGCTTCGACTTTGAGTAGCGTCGTGTACTATAGGCCCTATAAGAGCAGTGAATGACTGGCATCGGCACACAGTTTCTGGAACGTTGTAATGGCTACGATTCAATAGTGTTGGTGTTTTCATTTCGAATACAATTACGAAATAATATTTAATTCGATTTTTATTCTCTTCACGCAATCTGCTGCTACAGTGAGTGCATGCAACAAGAAACTGAAACAACATTTGAAGAAAAGAAAAAAAAATTCCACTGTTTTTGGCATTTTTTTCCGGTGGCATTTTGTCCGGGACTCAATGTTTTACGATGTCATCAGCAGTTTGGATACGGACAGACAGACGGATGGACACGGGCCTTCGGCTAGTGCCGCGCTTACGCATTGCGTCGCTCGGTAAAGATACAGTCGGCAAAGTGTAACTGAAATATAATCCAACTTAGAGAGTTGATATGCATTCAGGATATACCTGGAAGTCGGGAAAGAAAGCGCATTCCTTCACAACGACAACAGCAGGACATCCAAGCTTTCTCGTCTTACGTATTTTGCGGCATCTCTTGCGAACGTAGTTGTGGTCAGCATCCTGTGCCAACAACAAACTTGTGCAACAACGATGTTATGTTAACTGCTTGTAAGTCACTTATACAAAACAGATCTTTTATGGCCATGACGTCAATGAAAACAAAGGTTAACCGGTACAACTATTGTTACCAAGTCACTCAACGGTGTCATCAATGCAGCCAGCGACGTCATGTCTGTCTCCGACTTCAACAGTGAAATCAAGCAGTGTCAGGAATACCACAGAGTACTCCTGGCATGCAGTCCTGCATGAATTTCGAGCCTTGCGTCCGGACAAACATGCCGATTAGAAAGTGGGGAGGGGATGGTGGTGCTGATGATGCCTATCAACCCCATCCGCATTGCTGACATCGTGATTCTAGGAATGGGGCGCGACAGATCCTGAAGCACGCCACGTCCCACGCGTGTTATGACCAGCATGTGCAGTGTTGTACGTCCTTGTGGAAGGAGTGAGAAACCGCAGAAAACCAAGGATTTCCTAGATTGATAACACCGTAGCCGGAACTAAGCAGTCAGGATCAAGTGTGGTCACACAAGACAGAAAGTGACAGTCGGCACTAACCCATATGCATAGCCAACCGTCGTGAATCGATGACAGCCAAGTGACAAGACATGACGTCAAACGCAGGCATAATCAGGGGAGAAAAACAGACAGTAAAATGCAGCGGGCCCGCCTTCTTCTAATGGTGGCGTGGCTTGTCCCACAAAAGCACACCTCTCCCCATATGTGTTAGCATGACGGATGTGGTCGTCCATCGTTCACGCAATTCGGACAGGCACGTGTCTGACCACTTACTAACAAGCCCCAGCCCGTTGCGAATGTGCTCGCTGTATATGGACAAACGACACGAGCGTACCTATGTCTATTATTATTATTATTAAACAAGTACTGATTAAGGTGACACTCTCATGTCAAAGACATCGCAGGAGCGCCGCACCGTCTATAAGCATAGACAATTACTCGTGTATTCGCGTCCTGCCTTTGAAGATAATCAAAATATTCGGAACTCACACGGATAGTTCAGGGTGCCTGTGACTTACTATTGACGTTGCATAGCAACCACCTACCAATTCCGATACACTGCGATATATTGTCCGCAAAATGCGGTTTATTTCCCAAAAAACGACCACTGAACACAGACGTAAGGGCAGTTCCCCATAGAATAGTGCAACGGCGCTTGGTCTCAGAAGTCGGAATGACGGGGCTATATGGCACAGTAATGATATCTTCACCAGTTCGTCTACGCCTACGATAGTTTCAGGCATATTTTCCTTAACTGTTGGCGAGAGTGTGTAAAACAGTGCAATATTTCTGCCAATTGCTGCCCATGTCTTACTCAATAGATCAGCGTCGGATGCTTTTCTGGCAGAAGATGATGTTTAATGACAATATTTTGTTTACCCGGTATAGATTGATAATGAATCAGTTTATGGCAGTTGGAAATCGTTATGGTATTGCCTCATTCAGTTTTGCACAACATGCTATGCGACTAAAAATCTGGGACTCATTTCCTTCAGTGACCGACACTCTTGAGGCTATGCGTAGCTGATTTTACTATATTTTACTGTCTTACTGTATTGTAGTATAATTACCGGCAGGATTGCCTCGTATTGTTTTTACTCAGTAGCCAAAAATCAACATTTTTCTCATAGCGGGAAAACTATGAATTAGATCCAAAAATGGATAACACCTTTTGGGATGGGCACGACGAGCTCTATCACCATGCAAAGTTTGGGGAAGATCTTACAACGCGCGCCGGCTGTAGGTGCGAAAATGTGATGTTTGTTTTTTTTTTGTTTTTTTTTGTCACGCTCCGACTCCGGAGCGCCGTGCGTTCGAGGGGTGCATAGTTCGAACACGCATTGCGTTGCCGTTTATGGGTCGATTTCGACGCGGTTTGCAGATTTTTTTTCGGAAGGGATTGCATTTAATAATTATGCGAGTGAAACAAAAGGACAGACACCCGACGACGACGGCCAGCGACGCGCGGTGACAGTTTATGCTAGTGTCACACACTCGGGCGGCATGCCCTCCGCATGCCATGCCGGTCGGCATGACTGGCGGCGGCGCGACAGTGTGGATCAACGTTCATACCTTATGTTTATTACGTTAATTACGTGTCAATCATTATTCAAGATGGATGACTAAGTAGTAGCATTCCTTGCCATTGCAGGATTTCTGATGATTGCTGATGCAGTTCAGTTTCAGCGACGACGGCGTAGACAGAGAGCTGTGTGGGTGAAACCATGGATGCAAGTGCGACCAGTTTGTGGAGCGTATTCGTCTTTGATTAGCGATCTGAGAAATATCGATGAGTCTGCATTTCAAAATTTGTCGAATCAACGTTGCGGCATTCGAGGACTTCTTGTCACGGGTTGAACACGTCGTTGTCAAACAGCGCACAAGATGGCGAGCTGCTTTTGTCCGACATAGAGCCCTGTGTCTCACCAGTACATATTTGGCAACTGGTAATAGGCTCTCCAATTTATGTGATCCTAGCCCGTGCTTGGTCAAGTACGATTCTAAAAATTGAAAATGCCCGGCGGCATGCAGGCCGGCATGCCGCCAAGAATTGACATGCGAAATCTCGGTTGCATGCATCGCGCCATGCCGGGCGTTACAAAATACCGACCCGCACGTATTTCTACGAGAACTATCACACTAGGGCGGCATGCCCCTGTATGTCGCCCTAGTGTGACAGTACCATTACGTGTACGTTAACTGACCTGAAATTCAATATCAATGTCGATGTCAGTTAGTAACAAGCTGTGCGGGAGACCGCCACAATGTGCCTCTGCCCCTGTGACCTTTTGACCTTGAAAGTGTTGTCCGAGTGATGCGTGACGTGGGCTAACTGTGTGCCAATTTGTCCTCCTAGGTCTCTCCGTTCTTCAATTAAGTCCGATGTTCGCAACAGACAGACGCCAGACGTCAGACAAACGTCAGACGCGCATCATCGATTAATGCCCTCTACCATAGGGGCGGCGGCATAACAACACTACAACAATGCACACTGACGACTACAGAAGCTGATTACCTATGGTGCAGGCAGTCGCAACGTGCATGTTTATTATGAGTGTACATGATTATCACTTCAAAGTTACAGTGCACAGTCAGCTGCACTTTCTGACTAAAATGCGGCATGCTAACAGGTAGTATTAGGCGCACAGGACTGTGTGCTTTTACAGTGACATAGCACGAGAATCTGCAATATTCACTTCCGCGTCATTTGCGCGGTATCGATTTGCGCGGAAACGCGCCGCGCGGAAACGCGACGCGCGTGAGCGAGATTCAACCGCTACGGCGACGTGGCTGGCTGGGTGTGTGTCTGTCACACGCCGGTATTGTATCGAAAAGGCTAAACCTATCTTAAAACTGTTTCCAAACGCAATTCCAATTCCCTGCAGCGGGGCGTTAAATACACAGACGTGGAGAAATGGCGATGTTCGTGCAATTTTGAACGGAAATAGCCTTTTATCTCGGAAACGGTGCGAAATAGGCCGATGGTTACTATAGAACGTTAATAGAAGTCATGGGTGCCGGATCAAATGGTATAATTTTCGATGACTTTCAGTGACCCCTAACACCGGTTTGAAGGTCACTATATATATACAAGTCGAATATCTCAAAAACGGTGCGTTTTACGGACAAAGTTACTGAAGAACAGTAACACGAAACCATACACGATCTATCGAATGGTACCACTTTCAATGACCTTTAGTGACGTCTCATGACATTTTTCAACATCGAATGTGTTAGAAACGACAAGACAAATAGCCATAGTTACTATAGAACGTCAATAAGAAGTCAAATGCGAAGTATCACATGGCGACATTTCTAATGACCTTGACGGACCCGTGACCCGGTGTTCAAGGTCACGGTATTTTAGGAAGTCGAATATCTCAAATATAGTGCATTGTACGATACGAGTTTCTGTAGAACACTATAGGAAACACACAAAATATGTACAATGGTACCACTTTCAATGACCTGGAGTGACCTCTGACCCGGATTTCAAGGTCATGACATTTTCGAAGTCGAATATCGTAAAAACGGCGCGTCTTAAAGATAAAGTTACTGTTGCACAGTAGGAAACTATATCTAACATGTGGAATGGTACTATGTTTGGTGACCTTGAATGACCTACAAACACGTTGCGTATGTTTGTCAGCGATAGCTGAGTTTCTCGTACAACATCATCATCGTCATCATCATCATCATCATCATATTTATTTCAGGTTACCAGAAAGGCCACAAAGCCAATTGAACTGGCCGCCATAAAACAGCGAAAAGAAACCTATAAGAACGAACAAATACCAAAAAGTAATGAATAATGATTTTGAAAATGTAACAGAATGTGCAGCTAGGCCTGAACAAACAACTACAAACGCTTGAAATAAACATACTGTGCTGTGGCACATACTGCATTACGTGCACATACTACGTTCACATCGTCCTTCAGCTCGCTTTCGGACTTACATTTTCAGGCAACAACTTACCAATAATGCACACAAATTCTGTTTATACACCATCAATTACGCCAAAACAGCTGTCCAAACAGTCGTTCTTATTACACACAGCACTGTCTAATGAAAGCCGGCCTGGTGTTACTTTTAGCGAAAAAGAAATACTGGCTTACCATGGATACGTAAAAGAACAGTAAGAGCAGATGCTGTAACACATACCGACTGCTGCGTTCTAGCAGACTTGGAAATGGTCCGGTTGCCATAGCAACATTGCATTGACTGGCGCCCCAGAACGATAAAGGGCATGCCGCTGAATTCGATTTTGCAACTCAACTCCGAGGTTCTGCTCTGTCTCTCCTGCCACATAATTTCCTTCTGCATCAAGCGACTACACACATCTACAATGGAAGCACAAGATTGAAACAGATGGAGGGTGATATGGTGGCATGGTTGCTCAACAGTAGGGTGTCGGATTTCAATTAAAAACGTGGCGTGGCTTTGCTGCTTCACAGCTGACAATGGGTCACATTTTATGACCAATGACCCACGTGACCCATCAGTCAAATGACCCACGTGACCCGTGACTCACAACTACTCACCAGTCACTGTCACAGTGTGACGTTTGCGTATCATAGGAAGAGGAAAGGACGGATCAATGCGATTTCGATTTCACAGTGTGTCTACGCCCTCCCATGGTGCAAAATAAATCTAGTTCACATCAGTTAATAATAATCTTTATTCACCAAATACATGGTAGACAATAAGTAATAGTGATGAATACAGCTTAACTATAAAAAGAAAATGAAC
>Ga0049107_10000443_pt1 | contig 12366 bp, 13 predicted proteins | sample WorMetilPIANOSA1_FD_61187 | JGI IMG/M metagenome (GOLD analysis project Ga0049107, IMG submission 61187) | Marine gutless worms symbiont microbial communities from Max Planck institute for Marine Microbiology, Germany - Olavius ilvae PIANOSA.1 | ecosystem: Host-associated > Annelida > Digestive...
TTATAAATTACATATTACCCATATATCTGGGGGAATTCTTCCCCCTTCAGGGTGTAATTCTCTTCCCCCCTTAGCCCAATTTGGACGCAAGTTGCGTCCACTTCCCCCCCCCCTGTAGACGCCCCTGGTTCGAGTATGAGTATGAGGTTCATGGTCTGTTAAGCTGCGTATACACTGGTTAATCTCAAGTTAACACCGGTGTTACGACCGGTTGTAACACCGATCGCGTGTAGCGTATACCCCGTGGTGTATACGCTACACGCGATCGGTGTTACAACCGATCGTAACCGTGGCCGGTGATCAACCAGTGTATACGCACGCAGCTACTGTTGTAACGATCGGTGTTAGAACCAGTTGTCGTTTGTGTATACACTTGGTTAATTTGTACCTGGAAAAACAGTAAGATAATATAACTAGAGGTCATAGCCTAAAATTAGTAAATAATAGATATCACTATGATATATGATTATAAGGTTGAGTTAACCGGGGTCGGGAACAGAAGTCAGATAAATACCGATGATAACATTGCACTTTTGCACTATTTATTTTTCGTTTGCACTAGCTGGGCATAGAGGCACATGCCTACGCCCATTACACATCTTTCCTTTGCTTTGGTGCGTGTTGTAACAACTGGTGTGACAACCGGTCGTCACACCGTACATGCAGCTTATTGCTAACCCGTCAATCATTACAGGGATCGCCTACCAGTGACGCCCCTGCGACCGGATAAGTAGTGTGCAGTTTGCAACATTCTCCATGTCACGTAAAGCAGCGGCCGCACTAGCCGGTAAGTCGGCCGATAATACCGGCCGATGAAATGTCACAAACGCCGGTCGATATCCCGGTGGTATAAAAATAAAACGTCGGCCGGTGAATCTGATGATGTTCAGAGTGCCAAAATGGCGGACTTTGATGACGAAATATTTGTAACCGCGGTCTGTTGGCAGTACATTGTAATTGTTGCAGTTGGTATTCTAATCAGCAGGAAGCGTAGGACATCACGCAGACGGTATTGGGTCAAACCGTGGATACGAATGCGCAATGTTAGTGGAGCGTATCACTCACTGTTTCAGCAACTTTTGACGACAGATGCGCAGTCGTTTCAGAATTTCATGCGGACGGACGTTGTGGCATTTGAGGAGTTGTCTTGTGTTGAGGCCAGGATCATCAAAAAGGACACCCAGAAAAATCACGTCTATTATATTCAGTCATTTTATTTTCCTTCAGAGTGACCAAAGAAACTGGGTTGGAGGCGTGGCTGACCTCAGCATCTACGATCTGATTGGTTGGACTTGGAGCCCCACAAACATCGGCCGATTTACCGGCTTGGATGAACATTGCTCATTCACGCCGGTAAATCGGCCGATCAAATGCAGCAGTGGGCTTTAACCGGCCGGTATTTTTGGTCAGTGGGGCCTCTTCCATTCGACATCAGCAACTTCTACCGGCCGGTAGATCGGCCGGTTTACCGGTACTGTTAAGTCGGCCGGTATACTGGCTGACTTACCGGCTAGTGGGGCCGCTGCTTTATATAACCTACTGGGAAATAATGCACCATTAAGTACAGCAATTTTCCATTTTAACGTCTGCTATGATTAATGCGATTCGTGCAAAGTGAACTGTATTCTTTGTCCAGCGTCGACGCAATCTTTCACGCAACCAAACGCGGCCCATGCTTTCCGTAATCTTTGTGATCCGAATTCCATAGTAACTCATATTTGCGAATTTCCTCTATTAACCGATCACATTCTTCATTACTCCAAAAAACCACCATGTTAAAATTGCCGCACGTATGATGTTCACGCCTACAAGCCAGCAGCTGCTAGTTGCCTGCAGCGGCCTGCGGCAACCAGCCAATCACAGCGTCCCAAAGTTACAACTGGTATTAACACCGATTGCATGGCTGTATACACTTCGTGCGTGTTGTATGTTCGGTTGCAGATACCAAACATGTTTGATACATGCAACAGTACATACAACTGGTTGTAACACCGTGAAACTGACTGTATACACTGGTTGATCGGTGTTAACGCCGCGTTGTAATACCGTGTTGTAAAACCGGTTGAACAACCGATCACCAAGTGTATACGCTACTTTACTGGCCGCGGTGACAGAGGCTGGATATAGCAAGGCCGGTCTATAATCTAAGTGCATTGAAGTCATCGAACAAAGAGGCGGGCGTGGCTCTTTCCGTTCGCGGATATTGGCTGCCGTGACCGCGCTACGCTGCGTAAAAAGCAGTGCCAATGTGCCGCCAGTTTGTCGCAAGGTAGCACTGCTAGCGTGAGTCGACATCTTTCTACAGGTATTACCTACTTGCATTGCAAGTAGGTAATACATGTAGAAAGATGTCGATTGCACTGTACTACAGGAATATGACTTCTGAAACTGTTCGCATCAGCTGCATGTCCATAGAAATTCGTCACCCCTATTATTATGTCTCCGCCCCCATAGGGCGAGGCATTAAGCGATGCTTTTGTCCGACGTCTGACGTGTCTGTCTGTCTGACGTCTGTCTGTCGCGTACATCGGGCCTAACTCGAGAACAGAGAGGCATAGGAAGTCTAAAATTGGCACAGAGATAGCCAACGTCACACCTGACTCGCACACCACTTTCAAGGTCAAAAGGTCAAAGGTCAACTTGTTGCTGATGTCTTAAATAACCAACATGCCGGACAGGTGCCACCTGGCGAATAAATACGAAGATATTGTGGACTAGCAGGGGCGGAGGCATATTGTGTCGCCACGCGCACAACTTGTTATTATTATAAAGTCTCGTACATAAAGTACAGAAACGTATAAGAAAGCAAACAAACACACAAACAACAACAAAAACGCAAACAACGTGGAAAGTGCAGAAAGCGCGAACAGTGCAATCAGATGCAGCACACAAACGCAATTAAACCGCCAATTTCTGATCTCAGCAAAGTCGCACCATTCGTTAAAATGTTTGAATGCTCATGAAGGTCTAGTAACTCATGCACAAAAAATTCAGATTGTCATTGGGCATTTGTTATGTTATTATGCCCCAGGCCCTAATAGGCGGGGCATTAAGCGATGCTTTTGTCTGATGTCTGACGTCTGTATCTATCTGTCTGTCGCGTACATCGGGCCTAACTTGAGAACAGAGAGGCCTAGGAAGATTAAAATTGGCACAGAGGTAACCCACGTCACACGTGACTCAGACACCACTTGCAAGGTCAAAGGTCAAAGGTCAAGGTCACCAGACCGCTTTACTCAGCGCGGCCTTAACGCGTAAGGCGGCTGCAGCGGTCAGCGTGGGAACGTATTCGGCGTGGGAAAGTACTGCTACGTTGCGTTTGCTCGGCTGCGCGCGAGGCGCTTGGGTGCCCACGGGGAGGAGAGGGACGGGGCATATTGTGTCGCCACGCGCACAGCTTGTTTAAAAAGTGTTGCCGAAAGTATGTATTGCATAGTGACAGTGTGCCGCGGAAAAAATCAGTAAGCGACCAATCAAACCATTTGCAGCACACCAAAGCATTAGTCCGATGATGGAATCATCTAGCAGCAATACCATGACGGGTAATGGATGAATGGTATAAAGGATGACCGCGAAAATAAACAAGACAAAACAAAAAGGTGGAACGGTTACAGATTTTAGGAAAAATCGGCAAAGTGCCAAACAGTAATGGCAATAGATAGCACTGATTGCGGAACCCGTCACGTGGATGTATTTTTTCCTGCGTTATGTACGTGTTCCTATCTGTACTGTAGGTGCGTAGATTTGACTGTGTGTGGGTGCGTCTGTGTAGACAATGTAGGCAGTGTGTGTGTGTTACGTTCTTTTATATACTTTTATGGGCCTTGCTGCCTGAATTTAAGTGACTGATTGATACAGACCGAGGTGCTGCATGACCTTTAGTTACATTGCCCGACTTTATGGTCTCCCGCCGACTTTGTGTGTTCATTTGTGATTTTTGATTTGTTTGTGTGTCCCCATTCTTTTATGTTTCCATGGGCAGTTGAGTCATCTCCCTTACAGTTTTTTTTGCGCTAGCGTAACTAATTTAAATGAGCCTCCTAGAGCTTTAGCTGCCTCCACTATAGCGTGGGTTAGGAGCTAGCTTCATCCCTTTTTGGGCCGTTGTAAATAAAAACAACGCGGGTTAGGGGGGTTATTATGTCGCTGGCCCTACATTACTGAATGGGAGGTGCACATCAGTGCTCAGTCCCCCACCCCGTCTCCGAAATGACCTATAGCCTACTGTGTCGAGTGGGACGTTAAACTCTACTATACTAGGCCTACTACCCGCCGACACATGTACAACTGTTTTCATTAATTCCTAGACTACGTCCAAACTCTGCTAAGATAAACAGCATCTGTATCACGTGTACTGTACGCATGCTTTGTTTTTCCCTCCGCGCATCTCCTCGCTGTCGATTACCAAGTTGTCATATTTCAGGCCACTTCCGGGGGCACCAGTACATCTTGGAATGTCTACAAACGGGCCCGCGCACACACACTATATCGACCAGCGCCGTGCGTACCAGAACGGTCGTGGGTGAGTGTATGTTGAAGAGTCGATGCGTGGATTGAGCGATTTCTTGCAGTACAACATCAAAACCTCTCACTGTGTCGACAACGCGGCTGGTGGACTGGACCTTCGCCGGAGATGCAGTGCGTATTAAGTACACGAGTACGGGCGTGCGCAGCTCGCCTTGAAGTGAACACCGGGTCTGACCGAATCGAGCTTTCGACATATTCGACACGGTCTTTCCCTGCAGCTGGAAAGGCCAGATACACAGGCGGACTTCGGAAAGGGGGATTCTGGGGCTAGGATATGGCTAGCACAGAAAGGCGAGCCTATAACGGCGGTCTGGGGGCGGAGCCCCGAGTAGGGTTAGGGGCAAAGCCCCGATTAGAGCAGGGTTTTATCTAGGATTCCATTTCAGGGGGTGTAACCCAAAAGCAGGGGTCCCTCCCCTCCCCTGCCCCCTTCCCCTCCCCTCCCCGTCCCCACCCCCTCCCTTCCCGGCCCCTCCCCTCCCCTTAGAAATAAAGCCCCTTAAAACCAGCTGGGGGGTCTGGGGGAGCACTGTAAGCTCCCCCAGCGGGGTCTGGGGCGGAGCCCCGGCCGAAATCGAATTTGGTGCATTTTAGCTGCAAAATATGATACCTGGTGGCAACAATTTTAGCAATATTCCCAAATCCCAATCGATTCAATGCAACCTCTTATCTAGGTTGACTACATAGTTAGCATCTTGTTATTGTTTATTACCCCTTCCATCACGATCACATAAACACCCCCGTAAACACCCCCTGATAACCCCTTTTGAAGTTCAGATTGTTGGGGGTGTCGCATGAAAACGGGGGGTTATAACCCCCTGGGGAGTCTGGATAAATCACTGGATTAGAGGAGCCGGAAATAAATATTAGTGTTGTACGTCGATTGCAGAGGTGTGTAAGCTTCGTTGCGATGATTAAAGATAAATCCATACGCAGCTCTCAGTTCCGGCATCTGCAGTCGATATACGCCCGCAGAAAGAATAAAAAGCAGGAAGCAGAGGTCGGATGAAGCGGCTTATAGTTTGTTAATTTTTCACGTTCTTGCTGACAATAGACGGACACGTAACAAAAGAGCAGCAGCGCCGTAAAGCGACTACTGCTGTCTTCAAATAGAGAAAGGATCGATTATTCCATATTATTATTATTATCGTTATTACGCCTCCAAAAATAGCAGCACATTTATTCACACATACATTCAGTCATAGGAAAGCTGTAAAATATATAAAAACACACTTACCATAGCACAGATCGAATACACAACAATGTAACGCAGAAGCGTTACGTAGTGGCAACATGCGCCTTCATGCATTGAAATGTGACGTCCAGGTCCTAATCCTACCGGGTGAGGCAAAAAAGTAATCCCCTAAAATCATTTGCTGTTTTCTCAGCAACCGCTTGGAATTTCAGTGTTATAGTGTGAAATTTTACAAGTTTATGTGACTATCCTATCTACACTCAACTGCCAAGCGGCATATAATAATCTTTAAATACAATGAAGATATTGATATTTTAGCGTGACCACCTAGCGATTTTGACGCGCTGAAAAAACGTTTGCGCCGAAACACACCAAAACAGCGTCACTGAAATAACACACTGAACAATTTGCATGATGTTTGGTAGTCAGTTTGTGTGAGCGAAACGTTAGCCGTCAGCTTTTGCGCATCTCTTCAGTCGTAGTGTGAAGCTCTTAACAGCCTTGTTGATCGGTTCCTGTGTCAGGCTATCCCAGTCTCCCAGATCACTGCAACGCTTCTTTGAGTTCGGTGACTGACTTGTGTTTTGGGTGGAGCTTGTGATAGGCCTCTAACATCGCACATGGTAGTACAGGCAAATATGGAGGCCAGTGAACCTTTCTGGTGAATTATGGGCAGTTGACCTGGAGCCATCTCTCTGCGATGCATATATGAGCTGTCGTTGAAAGAAACACATTAAATTTTTAATGAAATTTCACTAATTTTATCATTAACAAATTAAACAATGTTTTGTCCACAACACTTACGTCACTTTGACGTCAACAGTGTTAAGCTGATATTTTAAATAACGGTATTTTACTATTGTACGATATGCAAACGTTTTTCATGCTGTATTAAAATTTGCTCTTTTCTTTTTTTAAACGTTTTTAGTCTGTTAGAATTGACATTCGTTGCAGTCACTAGGCTATATCTCGTTCAGTGTATAACTGTGATGTTGTAAGCCGGTGCGCTATGTTACACGGTATTTAATCAACTCTAAACTCTCTAAACTCTTTTTCAATACGCGAAAATTGCTAGGTAGTCACACTAAAATATCAATAACTTCGTCGTGTTCAAAGATTATTAAATGCCGCTTGACGGTTAAACGTAGATAGGATAGTCACATAAATTTGTAAAAAATTTCTCACTGAAATCGGGCAGTTGCTGAGAAAACCGCAAATAATTTTAGGCGATTATTTTTTGCCACACCCGGTACATATACGATGGAATCGTTAAGTTAATGAAGCTAGTGGTCGCACTAAGGTCTGCAGCCGGCTGGCTCCGCAAATCCGATTTATCAGGCCAAAATTTATGACGTTCATGCCGTAGGCCTAAAGGCATAATTCAGCGAAATATGTGTGTCGTGAACTTCTGACTATTTGGGCTGCACTGACCCAGAACTTCGTACAGTGGCTCGTAAATTCGTGTAGAATTAGGTTTGCATGCCGACATAACGCACATGTTCAATATTATTATTTATTATTATTTATTTATTATTGTCTGCGAGAAGTCACAATGAGACAATCACATGTAAACATGCAAAAACAAGCATGAGACAGGAAAGTGAAACTAACATAATTATGATTATGATGCTGTCAACAGGTTTTTACGAATATTATTCATTACGCAAAGTTGCTCTGTGTACCATTTTTTTACCGCGCGACGCTATGCATAGTGCCATACTGGCAGTCGTCCGGCGCCTATCTGTCTGTTTGTCTGTCACATTAGTGCACTGTATCGAAATGGCGTGGGTTAATATCTGGACAAATTTCAATTTCATTCGGGTATTTTCTACACTTTTCTAGTTGTTTTTCTTCGTTATTCTTTAAGGGCATATATACAGTGACGACAGCAGACCATAAAACCATCTATACTTCTTGAACATTGACCTGTTCCGTCGTTTGGCATTATGGCTTGATTTAAAGCCAAGGCTGTATCTTTGGAGACCACTGAACGCTGAACATTTACCGGTACAGCTTTGACATCCCTTACACGATTGCATTTGGATTTGCGAAACTCCCCCCCCCCCCTTACCGCCGCCCCATTATACCGCCGAGAACTTTTTTCAGGCAGTTCTTTAATTCAAGACCTATCCTAATATTCTTTTAGCTTTGCATTACTCCTCCAGCCAAAGACCTCACCATCACTTCCAGATTGCGTATCCCATGTACCCCGATCTGCAATGCGTAGGTCTGATAAACGTACATCATTTTTATATACCAAAAACTGATGGACACATAGCATCTGGGGCACTTCCCTTACTTAATAGCTATTATCTACATGTACATCATAAACTGATTGGATAGAACTGCATTAGATGCATTGCTCACTACAGCTCGATCGCAATGTGCTACTGAAACAATGAAGGTCAAAACCACTGATGTAGGACACACAATGCTGTTGGCGTTGTCCATACCATACCGGTAGGCTGAGTTATTCTAGTATGTGTATTTCATTGTTGCCAACGTAACAAGGTGTGCGCGTGGCGACACGATATGCCCCCGCCCCTCTCGTCCCCCGTGGGCGCCCAATGGCCTCGCGCGCCGCCGAGCAGACGCGACGTAGCAGTAGTTTCCCACGCCCAATACGTTTTCACGGTCACCGCTGCACCTGTCTCACGCGTTAAGGCCGCGGTCAGTGAAGCGGCCTGGTGACCTTGACCTTTGACCTTTTGACCTTGAAAGTGGTGTCCGAGTCATGTGACGTGGGCTACCTCTGTGCCAACTTTGGTCTTCCTAGGCTTCTCTGTTCTCGAGTTAGGCCCGATGAACGCGACAGACAGACTTCGGACAGACGTCAGACAAAAGCATCGCTTAATGCCTCCGCCTATTAGGGGCGGGGGCATAATAACGGGCAGCTGATAGCGACAAAATGATGGCACATATATAACACGCATTATCACTGATGCTTTGCCACAATGTAGCTGTGCCATGGCTGTACGCAAACTCTTCAGTGAGTGCGACCTTGTTTATTCGTTGCCGCCTTCTTCTCTCTTCCCGATATATATACTTTCCTCCCTCCCGGCACGTGGTGCGAATTCCAGATTGCCATCATCCACTGAGCGTAAATCCGTCTCAACAGACTATAACTGTGTCTGGTTTGCTCATCCTCGACCTCTTGATTCCAATCGCATGGTGAACACCGACGGCAAATTGCGCCGTCACGGCAAAACGGTGTACCAGCAATGTGTTGTTGCATGGCCACAGAATCACGAGATATCGGTTGTTGTCGTCCAACGATAGCTCTAGTCGCGACATTTCTAATGTGACATATTTACGAAGTTCTTAAAATCTTAAATAAACGTGTCGAATTTTGACAGCATCGAGTTTTTTCCTCTGCCGTTAGCAGATTTCTACCTCGTCCGAAAAGCGGGCATCACGAAGATAAGACTTTAGATTTCGCGATTTCAGCTCGACTGTTACGCGTTATACAAATCTGTATCGAAGCACTGCAACAGTTTAGTTTTACGTTCTAATTCTGTCATTAATCCACAGAATCGTCACCCCGATGCGGTAACACCGGCCGAAGTAGTAGCCGAAGGTGAAATCGACACGAAGAAAGTAATAACGTTCCGCATAGCGACCGCCCAAGCGACGTACGGAGGATAGCCGACAGGCGGTCGGCAGGAGAGAAGAATATATTCACCTTGGGTGGTCTGGCCTCAGCGTATAACGACATCATCAGCCATCGGCGGCGGCCACCGACTAAAACAATTTCTCACTGTGTGCACACTGCGACCCTGCAGAGGTGTACATTCGATCGACTCCGTCCAAACGCCTACCGATCCGCTGGCAGACTCCGGTTCAATTACTGCTCATTGTATACTCGGTATTGGTATACTCGGTATGGGTGCCACCAACGAGTTTCTCTGTCTAGTTAAGACGCTGACGCATAAAAAGACGGTGCAAGTTTGACTGATTTCTGTTACTAGTCTCATTAGTCTCTATTTTATGTGCAGCTCCTGCAATTCCCAAATGTTCTTTTTCGGGAAATCTTCGGAGACCTGGCCTATAGTTGGAGTGATCTGCAGGAAAAAAACATGAGCCTGTTAAACACAAACCGAAAGTATAGTAGTAGTAGTTATATAGGATTATTAGGAAATAGTACAAAATTTGAAGATTCGCGCACTTTCCGAAAAACGGAAAAATATAGTTGACAGTTGTTGACACGAATTTACTGCAGATTCAAACCGTTTATGTTGCACAAGAAACATTATCTGTTACGCAGCTTTCAAATTCAACAGACCTTTTTTCAGTGTTGCTTGCGATTCTAAACATCGTCAATCACATATTTAGCGATAATTTTTTGCAATCTTTTATCTTCGACGCGTGAAGCATCTTTCCTCAAATGGTAGGCCTACAGTACATCTGCCGAATGAAGGCCGATCTCTGGTCACGAAACCTTACCGTTGCGGACATAATGAAAACGTTAATGCACAAAACGTTGATTTTATGTAAAACAAACATTTTATGCTCAATTATAACTTTGTTAAATCAAGTTTGACGTAGCTGTACTGTTGCCATGCGTTTTAATCTATTGATTTATCTGAAATATTACTTGTTTACTTATTATCTTCCACAATGTTAACTTCTAATGATCGGACATATTTGAAAACGTGGCACTGAATGGCCTAACTTGTTCTGAAGTGCAGTTAAGAAACTACTCGTCATTCACAGGCGCAAGAAGAGCACTGAGATAGCGCAAACCCTGTCATCAGCTGTAACCCTAACTTTAACCGTAACCAAAATGTAACGTGATCCGGATCATCACCGAGATCTAATCAGTTCTTTATATATTAGTCATACGTCACATCCCTCAAAATATTTCATCAAAATTCGTCATCGACATTTTGAGTTATTCATGGTAACAGACAGACAGACAGTCAGACGCCAGATAAAACTAACACAACCTCCTTGGAGGAGGTAAGAAACAGCGTGGTTACAACTACGATTCGAATTCGATTCGAATTCGATTCGTCTGCGAGTTGATTGCCGTTCGACTCCCATTCGACTGCGCTACGACCATTTGACGACCTACGTTACGACCGTAGGCATAGGGCTCTGCTCCACTGCGGCCTGAATAAATGACTTCGGCCAGTCGCTTACGTCACCATGACGCTAATGGCCTCTGATAAGCAGTCGAACGGCCGTCGAATCGAAGTCGAATCGTCGTTGTAACCGCCGCATGACGGAATTGCGCGGACTGCGCGGCAGCGCGGCGGACGGGAATCTTGCGCTCCGCACGCCTCTTCATGACGGCGACGACAGATGCTCTTGCTGCTGCTGCTGCTGCTACTGCTGCTGCAGAAGACGAGACGACGTCGTGTCGTCGACATCTGCGCGAGTCACGTCTGTATCGCAGCAGCCGCAGCGCATCACCTGCCCCGAGGCTCTCCGTTCACTAAGTTATTTCACCTCCTGACGGTGCCGTCAGCCGGCCTCGTCCTTTCGTAGGTCAGTGCCAGCGGCTGAGTGGTTAGAGTGGCGTGAGGGAGGAGGGGCGGGCGACGCTCCAAGGGGCTCGCGTGGAATAGGCTGTTTTTCCGGATTTCTTATGCTCATCTGTTTTCTATTCTTTCAGTTCCTTTTCATTCGTTCTTGTGTTCGATTCCGCGCGCCAGACCAAGCTGCAGCTAGACTGGGCCGTCGGTTTCTGAGCGCATGTACACGATCAACATTTGCATCGTGTTCACGGGTGGCACGGGTGCCAATAAATAGGCATTCACCGATGAATACTGCAATGGTGTATGTATTACGAGAATGCGAACCTTACTGAAATCTATCACCATGGATGTCTTTTTAATTCGCGATATGGACCTATGCTTCTAAATACGCCGAAACTTGACCTTTTTTGGTATTCCAAAAAAAATCCTATTTTCTCATGTTGTAAAGAATAAACGAATAAAACACGATAAAACACCTTTAATATTTTAACTAGTCCACATTCTAGGGCAATGATGTCGTGTTTTAAATAATTTCAAGTCCCCCTGGCACCCATAATGAGTCAATGGTGGGAAAATTGCTCCCGCGTGCACTAGAAAAATCTCACTTTTGCCCAAACTCCACTTATTCGATTTGTTGTGGATTTGTCGTGGATTTGTTGTACAACTTTTCGATTTGTTGCGGACTTGTAGTGGATTTCATGGGTCTGGGTGTGACATGACCTAAAATAAAAAGTAAAATGGCGGACTCTGACGATGAAGATGAGTTGCTTGTCACATTTGCGGTGACCTCGGTTGCAGTAGATGCAGGCACCTTTATGTTGGATGCTGCGCAGCAACAACACGACAACGAAAACGAAGACACAGAGTGTGGGTGAACAAGTATTTGCAAAGACGGGCACAGTACCGGACATACAATAGTCTGATGATTGATCTGCTGGAGTTAGATTATGTGAAATTTTGTAACTATGTACGTATGCTGTGCACCAGAAGAGTTTAATACGCTGTTTTCGAAAGTTCAGCCGTTCATTAGACTACTACAAAGAATACAAGGTTCAGGTAATACGCAGCTTTAATACGTCATCAGCATCAGCTCTCTGATTGGCTGCGACGCTACAACAAGTCCACAACAAATCGAATCCAAACTCCATTGCTTCGATTTGTTGT
>Ga0049107_10000444_pt1 | contig 12345 bp, 8 predicted proteins | sample WorMetilPIANOSA1_FD_61187 | JGI IMG/M metagenome (GOLD analysis project Ga0049107, IMG submission 61187) | Marine gutless worms symbiont microbial communities from Max Planck institute for Marine Microbiology, Germany - Olavius ilvae PIANOSA.1 | ecosystem: Host-associated > Annelida > Digestive...
GATCACCACCAAATTTGGTGGGTGGGAGCAGGGGGTGAACCTCTAGAACAAGTTCAATTTTGGTGCTGATCGGATTCCGTATGCGTATCCAGGATCACTTTTCCATTTCCGTTAACCTTGATGTTGGCCACGGCCAGCGCGCAGGTTTGTGTCCCCCTCGGACACAGTAGTTTATATTGCACAGTGTGTCATGCAGTTTGCGAGTGATAGCCGAGTTTCTCATTGATAACGTCAAAACTCCACTGTGTCATGACTGAAAGCAGTGTACTTCTGTCGGTTATACAGAAAATGCAATAATGTGTTGCATATTTGTGACTTAGTAAATGGGTAACTAGGGTGAACATTTTTAGGTAATAGCTCTCTATAGTTGTTAAAAGATGAACAAAAATCCTTAGGGGCTACTTTTTTGGTGTGTCTGGTATTGAAAAATGTTTTCCTAAATGTGTATGATATATGTAAAACAAATTAATTATGTGTTATTATGATAATAATTATGTTTCAGAAAATACATTGGAATTGATTGAAATTTGTATCATTGCAACTAAAATGTTTGTTTTTATTTGTAGCAGAAACACAGCTTAAACCTTTGTGAAAAAGAACAGAGTGGTTTTCTGCTTGCATTGTGGATATTCCTTGCATAAAAGACCTAAAAATGTTTCAAATGCCACAAACATTCTTTTATTATACACTTACTTCAAATGACAAAAACGGTTACCTAATGATGGTATAACAATTGATTACCATACACGGTAACAGGAAGGATAAAAATTTGGTACATTAAAATAGAATGTGAATGCACAGGGATATTTCCGTTCTGAGGCATAATGACAATTTTCCAATGTTTACAATGTTTACATGCTCTTAAATTGCCATGACTGAGTGTGTACCATTGACATGTAACTTATTATGGTCAGTAGTAAGCTTTCTAATTCTGCAGCAGAATTGAATTAAGATGATAATGGAAATATTATCAGATAATTGCATTGTTTATATCAGTGAACTTAAGACTAATGAATTATACCAAGGACAACAACTTAATGATGAAAGGTATTTTTCTGTCATTCTTGGAACTGAAGTGGTAATTAAACAAAAGCTAAAAGAAGTCCACATCCTCAGCATCTCCAAAATTTTTTGGACCTGCATGTGTGGCTGCACACACAGTATGAGAAACAGTAATTAAATTTTGCATGGTGATCAAAACTAAATGAAAGGAAAATTTTACATTGTCTAATATGCCCCGGGCCAAAAATTAACGTGACACGAATGCTGTCACATGATCTGTTTGCAGTAGCCAAACATCTTGTTTATTTCTGAATCTGGTTGTCGTATAAAATTTAAGCAATTTTAAAAACAGAACGGAAATACCAGTGCATTTGCTACTAAAACTTAAACCCGATTCCTGCTTTCTGTAGTCAGAGTAAAAGGGCATGCAGTGAACATCGGCTGATGAAGCCATGTCAAATGCATTTAACCATACCATATTAAAAATTTGTCTCATTATTAGATCAGCATCGTGGGGAATAAAGAGGTCACTGAAAATCTCAGGTGGAAACTTTATTAATAAAAGTGGGATTAAAATAAACATGGCAGTAATTGCTGACTAAAAAGCCAAAACCATTCTGGCACCAATCTCATCGCAGATGAGGTTGGAAATTCGTCATGTTTCGTATGATAAAAACTTGTTGCTTCAGAAATTGACCGCATTCAGTCAGGTGGCCTGGAAAACTTCACTTTCATTGAGTTGCATCAGCCTAAGACGAAAGTGGAGTATAGGGTCAGAATTCCCGTAAAAGAATTTCCCCAGGTATGTGAAGGTTGACTGGTTTAAAATGTTATTATGAAGTTTTTAAACGTCAAGTCAAGTTTCCATGGAAACTTGACTTTAATATTTTGAAATAGATTTAATTAGACCAGTGATTATTGTTCACAGTATGATGTTTATTGATTTAAATGCTTCCAGACAGTTATAAAATGTGCACATAATGTTTAATGTTTATGTAATAACAACATAGCTAGCATTATAAAATGTAGATTTTTATGGTAATTGATAGCCAGAATTTTTTTAGTAATGCATTCTAAAGCCGATGACACACGACAGAAAAGTTGGTAGATGCTATCTGTCTGCCACAATGTCTGCAGACAGTAATCCATTGTACTGTATTTTTTGCACAGTAAGGTGCAGTGGAGTTTATGCTGCAGCACTGCATAGTTTTAACAAAAAAAAATGCAAGAAAGGTTATACTGAAGCCACTGCAGACAGTATACTGCACCTACGGGCAGTATGGGGTGTAGTAACGTTAAATACAGTGAGACGCGAGGAAGGCCTGTCGTTCTAGTGATTGTGTAGAAGGGGCAGTGGCTGCACAGGTCTTGCTGAATCAGCGATAGGTGTGAACGATTTAGGATGACTGTTGACTGGTTACCAGTGCCTCCATTGCACATTTCTGGGCAGTCTCTGCCTCTAATTACCACATTGGTGCTATAGGATGGAAGTGGTAAAATAGTAAGCTGAATGACTTTCTGTAGAATAAGCCATGGCCTAACAGATTTTGGAGAAAGTCATGGCTTGTATTTCAAAAAATACAGTAAGTTATTTAACATGTGATTATGCTGGTCAGTGGTGAAGGAATGGTGGATCCATTCCTCATTACCAGGGTCTGGCATGACATCTTCTATGCAGTATTCTATTTTTTTTCTGCTGATTTTTCACGGACTATAAAGTCTGCTGGTTTTTATTGGTAGACTTTTGTCAGCCGACATTTTCTGTCGTGTGTCAATGGCTTAACAGATAATAATGTAAATGTAATGTAAATGTAGATTTATATAGCGCATAATCGCACAGCGCCTCTAATGCACATTATAATGCAATAATGTGCATTATTGCATGCAGTCTTGTTTCCCTTCAGTGCTTTGAAGCTGTTGGTTAGGTGACAGGAAGGGCATCCGGCCTGTAAAAAAACTGGATGTTGGTTTGTTGGTGATGATGATTTGACTGGAGCTTTGCACGACTTATAGCTCCTGTAGTCCAGTTGTCACCACCACCTCCATCATTTTTTGCTTCAATAAACACCGGCTAACCCAGGTTCACCTGGAAAATGGCCGTTAAAATGGAGAGAGATTGCATGCAGTCTTGTAAAATGACTGATAACTGTTATAGCTGCTTAGTGTTACATTGTTAGTGATGTAGCTTAAAACATAGATAAACATTTTTCTACTTAGTATGAAATAATTGCAATATTTTTGTTTGTTGTTAACTGTCATTTTTGCTTTCAGTGCTTTGAAACTGTTGACTGGGCATGGGTGACAGGAATGACATGCCCTGTAAAAAAACAAGTGTTATATATGGGGGTGGTGATTTGAGATCTTTGCACATCTTAACTGTACCACCACCACCTCCATCATTCTTACCCGCAGTAAACCCCAGAATGTTTTGACATTCCAGTGCTAGCTTAACGCATGTTGCCGTGGAAACTGGCCATTATAGTGAGTGTATGTAGGGTATAGTGTAGGGTGGGGGTGAGATGATAGTACATTTGTGCAGCAAAGGCATTGAAGAATCATACATTTATGGGAGTGCAGCGGCAGGCTGTTGTTACCCCGTATGTTGTGCTTTCTGCAGTTTTTGAAGCAGTAGTGGCTGATGTGTTGTAGGTCAACTTTGTTGGAAAGATTCTTGGTCAGGGTGGCGAGAATGTCAAGCGACTCCAGGAGATGACAGGATGTCGCATCGCTGTGCTTGGCCGTGGTTCAATGAAGGACAAAAATAAGGTACACCGTACAGCCATGAAGTATAATGTGCTCTTTGTTTAAAATCTAGTTAGGCACTGTGGGTATTGATTATTTAGTTCAAGTACTTAGTTACATCTTAGCATCATATACAGCACAGATTATTTGCCCTGTTCGTACAGTATTGTAGTCAATGTTAGTTTGATGGGTGACAGTTACCCATGGTGAAGATCCAATTTCGGCATAGTTTGACATGATATTGCAGTATTACTTTGGAACAGTGTAACCTGTTTTATAATTATCATTGGCTTCAGTGTTGTTATGTTGTCCAGTTAGATGGCAGGAAAGGCATGGAGCTTGAGAAAAACGTGGCTAGGAATTTGCCAAAGATTTGCTTGGGAAAATTCTAGACATTAGTCGTGGCATACAGATTCGAACATTGAGTTCTTACCCATCTGACTGTGGTGAGTAAGTGGTCATTTCCCATTGGTGCACACGGGAGTCAATGGTGGTGATGTCAGGAAGGAGATTTGGCCGTTTCTGCTGTTCTCCAGGAAATAGTCACTATTTTATACACGGGATCTCCAAGCCCTTGTTAAGGCACTGCATGTACTAAATGGCATCTGCATTATGCTTCGAGACTTTGCAGGGGGTTCATAAGCTAGGTAAAGGTGGAATGGAAAGTAACAAAAAATGGTTGCATGTGTGGTTTGTGATTATGTGTGAACTTTTTTTAACATAAACTTATTGGATTTAGTGTTCTGTGTCTTACTACAGCAAGAAGAGTTGCGGCAGCAGGGAGGGAAATATGCTCATCTTAACCATGACCTACACGTCTGGTTAGAGGTTGTCGGCCATCCACTTGAATGCTACCAGAAGATTCTCCATGCCTTCCGACTAGTGCATCCATTCCTTGTACCGGTATATTTTGTTGTTTCATTTAATGCCAGTACATCATGCTAAGGCTCCTGACTGGTTACGTGGCAAATTGGTAGCCAGTAGAATTTTGGCTGTTGCATAATTTTGCTCATGCCGCATCGGAATGTCATAATGCCGTACTTGGTTGGCTGATTGTACAGTGAGCAACAGAAATTTTCTCTACGCATTTTCTTTGACATTAAAACATGTGAACTTCAAACTCGGTGTATCGATAGTGTGTTAAACAGGATTACTGGCAACGTTCATGCTATTGACAGTCCGAATCACTTCACAGAACATTTTGAACTTTTGAGTTGGAAGAAGTTGGATTTTCGCACCCATGTTGCAGTTACCAGTGAATAGGAACATGACCCTTTTATTGACAACAATTAGTAACGTGTCGCTTGCCTAACTGGAAGAGCATCACATGACAGGAAGGAGATTTGGCCATTTCTGCTGTGAGATATATCTGTGAGCATAAATGATAAGAGTGGGAAATGGAATAAAAAGTTCAAAAGAAACCAGGTAATTACTATATGCAGATGTATGCCGTATTTGAGGATGATGTGTTTCGGTTATTGCCAGGATCCAAACGACATGCAGCAGGAGAATGGTGGAATGATGATGCGTGGAGGTCCACGTGGTGCAATGAGGGGCCGCGGTGGTGCTGGTCGGGGTATGCCGAGGGGAGGTCCGATGATGGCACGTGGCGGTGGAGCACCACAGATGATGGGAGGCGGTGGCAGTTTTTCCGGTGGCCGACCGCCAATGCGGTGAGTTTTTCTTCTTAATCTATCTCCATGCAATTGTCTGTCTTTTGAAGGATATGTCTGTGTTGTGATATTGAGCTTGTATTGTATGCTTGATATTTGTACATTGATATTAGGTTCCATTCTGCCCTTTTTATTGTATTTATATTATAATATTGTTGCAACTCAACAGCCTCACTAGGTACATCTTAGCCATTGAGTAAATTACTCAATCACATTACATTCATACATTTTGTTGCAGCTCATAACTAGTTCAAAGTAAAAATGAGTACAGTGTCCGTGGTTGCATACTTGAAATAATGAATTTATCTGCGGGTTCCATTCCTCATTCTGTTGGTCTCAAATCATACTCAGAAACCAAGCTGATGTTTTGCATTTCAAATTTAATTCAAAATGTCATTTTCTGGAATTGGTGTGGACGTTTTTCTTTAAATGGAACTTGTCACTGTGTTATATTGTGTGCAGTGGAAATTTTATCCACAGACGAGGCCTTTGCAAAGACCTGTATAAATATAACAATTATTATTTCTAGAAGTATTTCTGGTGAATGCCTTCAGTGTTTGACACTGTTGGTTGTGGTCGAGAGAGGAGATTTAGTACTGACTGTTGGTATGCTGGTGGATTGTGATGATAATTTGAATGGCGGGGGTGGGTGGGTAGAATGCAGACTTAACGTCTCATAAATTCAGTTTTTCACCACTGCTACGTGCAGCATATCTGTCAGCATCACACTTGAGATTGGTTTGACATTCTGTTACCAGCTTCACAGCTTATCCAAGAAACTGGGCATTGTAATGCATTATTGGTAATAACAGTAATAGTACTACATGTAGTTTGAAATTGAAGGAGTTAGATGGGCCACCCAAAGAAGACCTGGTGGGATTATATTATGGATGACATGGAAAGTTTAGGCTTGTTGTAAAAGGATGCATAGTTTAAGAATAAACGGAACAGGAGAAATTAAGGGGCAACCGGCTAATCTAGGTTCATCTGGAAAAGATTCTTTAGGAGACCTTTGGCAGATCTGGCCTGACTGGCTAAGAGGGAGTGATTTCCAGAAAAGTAAGTCAGTTAAAAAAGAAAAGTTTTACAACTAGTAGTCACACATTGAAGGATATAACTGAGTTTATTGAAGTTTTGGTGTGTACGTCATACAGTTGTACTGTCGGGGTTCATGGCAGTCTTGAGAAATCATTGAAAATGCTTGATTTCAGTGTTAAAAATTCAAGGCCCTTGAAAGTTCTTAGAAACAGATGAGGGCTTTGAAAGAGATTGATAAGTTCTTGAATTGTAACCTGCAAATTTTTTTTCTAGCAGTTTCCGAACAAAACATCAGTGCACTTAGATTCATTGTACGACTTCTTCATGAGGCTAATTGTGTTGCTAAAGTGGATGCCAATGCAATCACAGCAGTACAAGAAGTTTCTAGACGTTGTATCTGTGAGAATGTGTCTTTTTCTTGACACCAGCCGTCTTCTGTGCATTTAACAATATGACCAATTTCCTGTTCTGTAAATTCACCGGAACAGGTCGCTGTGGTTGAAGAACGTTAAAAAAGCACGTATAAGTGTCAAAGCCTAGACTCGTTAGTTGGACTTGAGACTGACTAAGCACGTGCCTGATGACTCCAGGCCTGAGTTGATAACTTGTGCATGGTTGGAAAAAATCGTGATTTAAAAAAAAATAATCAAAAAATCAGATTTTTTTTATTTAAATGGATTTTTTTGATTTAAATCAGATTTCCTAAAACGTTCAATTAATTTTTGCTGTACAAGTTCATAAGAACTTGTTATGTGCAGTCATCCATGTCACCAGCTGAGTGGTGGTGATCACACAAACAAGCTTTGACTCCTGAAGTTCTAAATTCCATCCTTAAGCTGTTAACATCTGTGGCATCATCATCCGGTGTTGAACGTGTCTCTTCATCATATGGACTTGTTCAGTCAAAACTACGTAATCAGTAATGCACTGATAAAGCATCCAAACTTGTTTTCCTGTATAAATTTGTGGAGCAGTGAAATATTAATTAAATTTCGAAATGTACTGTGTATACACTCTGTAGAAATGCAATTTGACTGTGCTTTCAGGGGCTCTGAACTCATAAACTAATCTATATGACTTTGCCTAAGAGATTGAGTGTTGTAATATGTTCAAAACGAATTTGCCAAAAGTAACAATGACTACTCGATGACTGAATAAATGAATACAGAAACAATTTCAAACAGTACATGTGTTGTGTTTGTGTTAAGTTTTTTTGCATAAAGGGGATTCAAAGTATACAGGCAGCGGCAGCTGTGATTTAAATCACATGATTTTTTTGCCAAAAGAATCATTTGATTTAAATCACGATTAAAATCAGTGATTTAAATCACCACCACGATTTAAATAAGCCAACCCTGAACTTGTGTCGTGGCTTGTTGGCTGGCAGTGGTTGAGAGTGTGTTGTGTTGTGGCAGCGGAGCGGCTGGTGCACGAGGGGCTCGTGGGCCGACTGGTCGAGGAGCAGCGCCACGCGGTGGAGCTCGAGGTGGTGTTCGTGGTCGTGGTATGTCTGCCGGTGCAACCATGCTGCCACCAGCAGCCGCTCAGTCATACAGCACAGAGGGATATGTATGTAACACAACGAATAATTACAATAATAATAACATGTATATACTATATAGAGCATCATGGAGTTGTGGCTTCAGAGGCACTGTGTTTTTAGTACACTGGCAGTGTTACAGTGTGCTACATGTAGCCATAAAAGCCTAATTGAATCCTTTTTAATCTCGTGCTCTTTGTCAGTTTCCTTAATCATACAAATGATCAGCATTTCTGTGGCTGTGTGTTGTGTAAACTGATGGTTTTACATCATTCTTGTGTATTCTGAGCCCCGTCGCAAGGGAGTCATCGAGTTAAATTTGGACGTTTTCAGGTGCACTGTAAGTGATACTGATAAATGTTGTGCGTATCATGCATTGTGTAATAGAATAGTTTGGTTAATTTTTATATCGGAGTTATCTCGTGTGGATTTTGCAGTTGTCTGACTCGAAAGACTCCTATGAGGAAACCTAACTGTGGTGAGGGGATCATCTCCAAAAAGCCCAGGCCGAAGAGTGTTTATAATTTTCTTGGTTTATTGTATTGTTTCGTTGTTTAATTGTATATGTTTGTCTTGTCCCGGCCCGAAGTGATATATTTCATACTTCTGTGCTGAAAGTGCCATTAAATACCAATAAACCAAGCTAAACCACATGCAGTTGTCAGTGATAATGAAATAGCAATTGGCTGGATGATGGAATTTGAATTCTGCTTTTACACATACATACCTAGCTTTTGTTTAACTGGTGGATTTCTTTATGGCACCATGGGTTATGCCAGGTTCCTAGAAGTATACCATGGAAATCCTTTCGGCTTGCTGCAGCAAGGTTATTTACCAGGCAAATATACTGTAACTCGGCCAACACTGTCAGCACCAGAGGCAAAATCGGAGTTCTCCCGGGTCCTCTAAAGCTGTTGAAATTCCTGGAATTTTCTTATTTTCAAGGGCTAGAAAATCCGTGAAAAGAGCCTAGATTCTTGAAAGTCCTTGAATTTCATTTGTCGAACTGTCGGCAGAGTCAGCAGTGAATTTTTATTCGTAGATGCTTTTCATTTGCTTCAGTTGCTCGTTTCCTTTTATCTACAGATATTTGGATCTGTGATAACTTTAAGCTTATAACTTAACTGTTTAGAAGTGCTTTGCAAGTGAAAAACCGGCTAAAAGTGAATATATTGGAAAAGGGTGCCTGAAAATGCTGGATAGGTACTACTTCATAGGTAGTTTTGTGTGAACCTTACTCTTCAGTGCTGTGACACTGTTGGTTGGGTGACAGGAAGGGCATCCTAAAGCTGGGTGTTGGTTTCTTGGTGGTGACACTTTGACTGGGGCTTTGCACATCTTATAACGCCAGTTGTTACCACCACCTACAACATCCTTAGCTCCAATAAAATCCAGAATAGAGACATTCTGGTCCTGGCTAACCCAGTTCCACCTGAAAGTGGCTGTTAAAGTTGTGAGAGGCAGAGAGAGGGGAACCCCGAAAAATGCTGCAGTTAAATCTGTTGAAAACTGTGTACGGTTTTATTGCGGCATTATGCAGAGTTTTAGTTTGCGTTATTGTGAAATGAGTGATGTTTGTTGCAGGGTACCGATATGAGTGGCTATGGAACTGGGTACGGGGATGGTGGAGTCACTGGTTATGAAGACCCGAACGCACTTAGTGGATATGGTTCAGCAGTTGGACAAGCAGGGTCAGTTTGCACAGATGTGGTACATTTTGCATGCCTTTCGCCTATGTTGTTAATTCTGTGAAGGAGGTTATATTTATATCGGCATTTGTTTGTTTGTTATCGTAATTAAGCAAAAACTACTCAAAAATGATTTTCACTGAATTAGATGGAAAGAAATGATTAAATTTTGTGGTAGTCAGTCCACAACATACCCATTAGGACTATGCTACCGTTAGGTGGGGGCTGAGTCATATATTGTATCAATGTGTATGTTTTACAGGATGCTTGTTTTAACAGCGATTAGAGGGGACTGTTAGGCCTTAGTGAAGGTATTCACTCTACTGAGTGCCCTTCTAGTTTACAAACTGGAATATTAAGGTCATCATTACTCGTCATCATTTCTGACTTGCATCACTGAGTGCATAGAGCAACCAACAGCCAACCTCCTCCTGAGTGCTGGTTCTGAGCCATATTGACTGTTTTCATCGGTGTAATGTTGTTCAGCCTAAGTCTCTAGCCGTGTAAGCCAATGTCATTCAGGCAGTCTTTTCCAGTTGTCTGATGGAGATACAGTTGTGAACTTCCTGGCATTGGCATTGTCATCCAGTTGTGCAGTGTGGCCAAACTGGGAAACTATTAATAGTTTCTTGTAATGTGTAAACATTTAAAACAAAAGATTCTGCTTTGCAACTGAACGAATGATAAATTAGTAGTTTAGCAGTAGTTAATTTGTACTATAAATACACTGTACTGTATTGGATTTCACATTTGTGGCCCGATAACATCTGTATTATGTGACGGGTGCTATTCGTTTAATCACTTATGTATGTTGGCATAAAAATAACTAAAATTTGTGGACAGATTAGTAGCGAATTTTAAAAGTTGATCGACTGTCTGTCCATATGAAAATACTCAGATTGTGAATGCCTCCTGGCAAAGGGGGGTCAGATTTATTTTACTCCCAGTGTATGTTATACTGTTTCTTGAACAACCAAATGTGGCACAGTAATGCATCTGGGGAAAATGTGAGTTTTATTTGGTGGTTGACCACTACCCCACCATAGCAGATAAGCACCTATTGACACAAAAAAATTTTCCTATGCATACTCATGCCTTTTGACCAACACTGTCTGTATTTGTCAATGTACACATATTTTGAATGTTTGATTCTGGTTTCAAGACAGATTAGTAATAAGCTGTGTATTAAAGTAAATGGTGTGATTTTGTAGCGATGCATACCAGTATGAATCCTATGGTCAGGCTGGTGGTGAACAAGCTGCTTACGGTGCATATGGTATGTATCAGTTTATTCTGCATTTTTTCTCCAGTTTAGTGGCTGTCGGATATCTGTAGTCATCTTTATTGTCGTAAAGAGTTGTGACCACTTTGCAGCAAGAGTGCTCTTTATTGTCACAACTCCTTATTACAGTTGCACAGGCTATAAACTGTCTCTCTTGTCTGTTTTAACGGTCATTTCTCCAGCTGAACCTGTGTTAGCAGGTACCAGAATGTCTCCAATAGCTCCAATAAAATCCAGTGCTGTGACACGGGTGGGTGACAGGAAGAGCATCCAGCCTGTAATAAAGATGGGTGTTGCTATGTTGGTGGGCCTTAGCTCCAATAAAATCCAGAACAGCACTGAAGGTAATAAGAAGCTGTAAACTAAACAAGCTGCAGGCGGGCGGCCGCCACAAAATGCCCCGCCCCTCTCCTCCCTCTGTGGGCGCCGAAAGCTTCGCACCGCTGAGCTGACCACGCCTGCAGTGCAGACCGCAACGTAGCAGTAGGTTCCCACGGCCAATACGTTCCCATGCTCACCGCTGCAGCTGCCTGACGCGTTAAAGCCCCGGTGCATAAAGCAGCCTGGTGACCTTAACCTATTGACCTTGAAAGTGATGTCCGAGTCACGTGTGACGTGGGCTACCTCTGCCAATTTTAGTCCCCTTATTTCAAGGAGGCAACCGCTAACCAGGATTATGTGGAAAATATTTTTTTCCTTAATGGTATGTGAATTTGTGCGTGTGGAATTCTGTTATTATGCCCCTGCCCCTAATAGGTGGCGCATTAAGTGATGATGCTGTCTGTGTGACGTACATCGGGCCTAAGTCGAGAACAGGGAGGCCTAGTTGGGTAAGAAGTAATTTACGGTCTGTATGCCCTTTTGTTATGCCAGCCAGCAGAAATACACACTGAGCTTATCTTTTCTGCATCCACTGTGACTTCTGAACTGGAAATGGCATTACTACCTTTGCATCTACAACACTGTAGAGATTTTATTAAATTAGTAGTAGTATTGTTGGTTTTCCCTTCAGTGCTTTGACAATGTTGGTTGGGCGACATGAATGGCATCTGGCCTGTAAAAAGTTAGGTGTTGGTTTGTTGGTGGTAACGATTTGACTGGAGCTTTTGCATGTCTATAGCTCCAGTTGCCACCACCACCTCCATCACCTTTAGCTCCAACATAATCCAGAATGGAGACATTCTGGTACCAACTAACCTAGGTCCACCTAGAAAAATGGCCGATAAAATGGAGAGAGCAGTATTATTGTTAAACAACTCCATTTTTACCGGCAGGATGCCGCGAAGCGGCAAACTGCCGGTATTGTTTTTACTCACAGGCCAAAAATCAGGTTTTTCGCCCCGCAGGGGCGACTCGTTGCACCGATTCAGGTCATACTTT
>Ga0049107_10000445_pt1 | contig 12339 bp, 4 predicted proteins | sample WorMetilPIANOSA1_FD_61187 | JGI IMG/M metagenome (GOLD analysis project Ga0049107, IMG submission 61187) | Marine gutless worms symbiont microbial communities from Max Planck institute for Marine Microbiology, Germany - Olavius ilvae PIANOSA.1 | ecosystem: Host-associated > Annelida > Digestive...
CTATATAGGTCTGTGACTCTGTGAGACTGTGATGACTGACGACTCTGTGAGCTAAACGGTCTACGCAGCAAAATCAGCACGTGGCAATGTGCCTGGATCGAGTGCTGTGTGACGTGTCAGTGACAAGTGGCCATATACGGCCACAATTGGTTTGTAAAAGTTTTCATTTCGTAATTCGCCACTAGATGTGTACAACAGTTATATTTTCAACGATTAAAAAGAGTTAGATTAACTGGCGGCATCGTTAATACGGCGCTATTGTACAACGTGACACGCCTCTTTCGCTTTTGTACTTTGTAACCGCCAGCGAAGAATACTTAAGCTGGCTCAATGCGTGACTGATATTATTTGCAAGATGGCGTCGTTGCGTCGATCGAGCTTGTGTATGCGTAGAATTTAAGCGCGATCTGACACGTTCGCATTGTGGTTATCGCGAAACCGTTACGGTAAGTTGTATGCTTAATGCAACCGCTACTTAGGGAACGAAATTTCGGAGTCTCACGAAGCCGACTAGTCGAAGAAAATCGTACGTTAGATTGCTGTTAGAGCAATGGAAGTACGAAGGCCGTTGCTTCGCGTAAATGCCGTGATAGACTAGGCGAGCTTGCGGACCGCGGATGACGGAGGAGTGGGCATGGGCATGCAGTGAATTTCTGCTTTCGTATCGGATTATGCAAGCAAATCGGAAATGAAAATTAACTTAAACAGATATTTATACAGTTGTACGTGCATACCAACATTAGCGCGGGAAATAGCCTACAGCATGTAAGAAGCCTAAGTCAATAGGCTGAAAACGATGAACCCGCAGATTGCCTTGTAAAAGAGAAAACATGCGCTCGACCCAACTCAACTCAACTCAGATTTATTGGTCCACCGCTGGAGCTTTGTAACTTATGATGGCTTAGAAATATTCTTATTATACTTGCAGCATTCGTAACATACGATGCGAGTGGACTGGAGTTCGGCCTATAGGCAAGACCTAAAGCAGATGAAACGGGCACTAATAAAGTTGCTTGTCGTGTATAGCAAGGTGTGATACTTTGACTTCTCAGACCGTCGAGCTTTATAGCGCGCGTCAGCATGCTACACACGCAGAGCGCGATATTGTTTTAACAAGTCTGTCCGTCCGTCTGTCCGTCACATTCGGATATTGTATCTAAATGAATAGGCCTACACATATCGTCTGTCTTTCTACCGCCTCGTAGATTTGCTAAAACAGTAAGATATCGCATGACCCTAGTTTTTGAGCGCTAACGCAAGGGGAACTTTCTCAGAACGGGGTGTTAAATAGGCCTACATGCACTATGAGTGAGAAAAAATTGTCGTTTGCGACGGAAATCGCAGTTTATCTTGGAAACGGTACAAGATAGGCCCATGGTTACTACGGATCATTAATAGGAAGTCAAAGGTAGGCGATCGATCCGTGTCAGTTCCAATGACCTTGAGTGGTATTGAAAGGCGTGTGGGGATCATATTTTTCTGGCGCGTCTCAGTAATTACGGACGTATCGTTCGACCAACGACCAATTTTGGCATAGTAACACAGATGGAGAGAAGCATGTTTATAGGCGTCAGCCACGCCCCATCCCAAGGGTCGGGGAATCAGCGTCCCCATATTTTTGGGACCCCATACATGTGCTCACACAGTATGAGCAACGGTATATATCCGAATTTTGCATGGTGATCAAACTAGATGTGAGGAAAAATTTTACAGGGTCGACCACGCCCCTGCCCTGACCAAAATTTTTGGTGACAAGAATGCTTAACGCGCGATCTGTTTGAGGTAGATTACCTTATTACCGTGCGACGCTATGCGTAAGCGCGGTGTTTGCTGTCGCCCGGTGTCCGTCTGTCTGTCTGTCATGTTCATGTAGGCCTATTGTAGCCAGACGGCTGAAGATATCGTCAAACTTCTTTCTCGACACGGTAGCCCTATGACTCTAGCTTTTACCGCGCGACGTAGCAAGCACGGTCTTTGCTACGGCGTGTCCGTCCGTCCGTCTGTCACAGCCGGTATTGCGTCTAAACAACTAAACCTATCTTAAAACTTTTTCGACCATCTGATAGCACATCATTTGAGCTTTTTTGACCCACCTGCGACGATACCCAATTCCAAGGGAACCCCTTCAGCGGGGGCGTTAAATATACGGGGGGGGTTTGAAAAATGGCGATTTTCAATAATAATAATAATAATAATCGAATTTCTATAGCGCCATACGGTCGTAACTTCAGAGGCGCAGCTTCAGATTTCGACGGAAATCGCCGTTTATCTCCAAAACGGTGCGATATAGGCCGATGGTTACTATGGAATGTTAATAGGAAGCCCTGGATGCCGGATCGAATGGTATAATTTTCGATGACCTTGAGTGACCCATAACCCTGGTTTCAAGGTCACTGTATACTTACACGTGGAATATCTCAAAAACGGTGTGTTTTAGGGACAAAGTTACTTAAGAACACTAATAGGAAACCATACACGATCTACCGAATGGAACCACCTTCAATGACCTTGAGTACTCTCTGACCCCAATTTCAAGGTCACGACATTTTTCGACATTGAATATCTCAGAAACAACACGAGATAGAGCCATAGTTGCTATAGAACGTCAATAGGAAGTCGTATACTCTGTATCGAACGGTGATATTTCCAATGACCTTGAGGGACCCCTAATATGGTTTTCAAGGTCACGGCATTTTTGAAGTCGAATATCTAAAAAATGATGCGTTTTAGGGGCAAAATTACTAAAGAACACTAATAGGAAACCATACACGATCTACCGAATGGAACCACCTTCAATGACCTTGAGTACTCTCTGACCCCAATTTGAAGGTCACGACATTTTTCGACATTGAATATCTCAGAAACGACACGAGATAGAGCCGTAGTTACTATTGAACGTCAATAGGAAGTCGTATGCGCTCTATCGAACGGTGATATTTCTAATGACCTTGACGGACCCCTAACCAGGTTTTCAAGGTCATGGCATTTTTGAAGTTGAATATCTCAAAAATGATGCGTTTTAGGGACAAACTTACTAAAGAACACTAATAGGGAACCATATACAATCTACTGAATAGTGCCACTTTCAATGAATTTGAGTGACCTCTGACCCTGATTTCAAGGTCGCGACATTTTTCGACATTGAATATCTGAGAAACGACACGAGATAGAGCCATAGTTACTAGAACGTCAATAGGAACTCGTATGCACTCTATCGCATGGTAATATTTCCCATGTCCTTGACGGACCCCTGGCCCGGTTTTCAAGGTCACGGTATTTTTGAAGTCGAATGTTTCAAAAACGGTGTGTTTCAGTGACAACGTTATTAAGGAACACTAATAGGAAACCATACCCAGTCTATAGAGTGGTACCACTTTCAATGACCTTGAGTGACCTCTGTCCCAGATTTCAAGGTCACACCATTTTTGAAGTCAAATATCGGAAAAACGGCGCGTCTTAAAGACAAAGTTACTATGTCACACTAATAGGAAACTATGCCTAACTTATGGCAAGGTACTATGTTTGGTGACCTTGACTGACCTCTAAACGCGTCGTGCGGGTTTGTCAGCATCAGCTAAGCTTCTTGTTGAGTGAAATCGCCGTCTGTCTTGGAAACGGTGCAAGATAGGCCTATGGCTACTATGGAACGTTAATAGGAAGTCATAGGTGGAGGATTGATGTGTGTGAGTTCCGATGACTTCGAGTGACCTTTGACTCCGATTTCAAGGTCGCGACATTTTTGAAATCAAATGTCTCAAAAACGGTTCATTTTAGTGACAAAGTTACTATAGAACACTAATAGGAAACAATACCCAGTCTATCGAATGGCACCTCTTTCAACGACCTTGAGTGGCCACTGACCCGGATTTCAAGGTCACGACATTATTCGACATTGAATATCTCAGAAACGACACGAGATAGAGCCATAGTTACTATAGAACGTCAGTAGGAAGTCGTATTGCGCTCGACTGAATGGTGATATTTCCAACAATGACCTTGACAGACCTCTAACCCGGTTTTCAAGGTCACGGCATTTTTGAAGTCAATTATTACAAAAATGTTGCGTCTTGGGGACAAAGTTTCTGTAGAACACTAATAGGAAACCATACCCTATCTATCGAATGGTACCACTTTCAATGACCTTGAGTGACCTCTGACCCCGATTTCAATGTCACAACATTTTTTAAAGTTGAATGTCGGAAAAACGGCGCGTCTTAAAGATAAAGATATTTTACAGTAATAGGAAACTATACCTAACATATGAAATGGTACTGTCTTTGGCGATCTTGACTGACCTCTAAACGCGTTGCGCGGGTTTATCAACATTAGCTGAGATTCTTGTCAACTGAAATCGCCGTTTATCTCAGAAACGGTATGAGATAAGCTCATGGTTAGTATGAAACGTTAATAGGAAGTCATAAGTGGCAGATTGATTCCTGTCGGTTCCAATGACCATGAATGACCCATAACCTGGGGTTCAAGGTCACTGTATACTTACATGTCGAATATCTCAAAAATGGTGCGTATGCGCTCTATGGAACGGTGACATTTACAATGACCTTGACGGACCCCTAACCCGGTTTTCAAGGTTACGGCATTTTTGAAGTCAGTTATCTCAAAAACGTTGCATCTTAGGGACAAAGTTTCTATAGAACACTAATTGGAAACCATACCCAGTCTATCAAATGGTACCACTTTTAATGACCTTGATTGACTCGACCTGGATTTCAAGGTCACGATATTTTTCAACATTGAATATCTCAGAAAAGGCACAACATAGAGCCATAGTTACCTTATGGAACATCAGTAGGAAGTCATAGGTGTTGTATCATTAGTGTTATTTTCAATGACCTTCAGTGACCCTCATTCTGGTTTCAAGGTCATGGTATTTTTGAAAGGCGAATATCTCATTCCATCATTCTATCTTATGGACAAAGTCTCTATAGGACAGTAATAGCAAACCATACGGTACCTCTTTCAATGACCTTGAATGAACTGTGACCCGAATTTCAAGATTACAATATTTTTAGATGTCAAATATCCGAAAAAACGGCACATCTTAGGGACAAAGTTTATAGCACACTAATAGGAAACCATACGTAACATATCGAATGGTACCATGTTTGGTGACCTTGACTGACCTCTAAACGCGTCGCGCGGTTTGTCAGCGATAGCTGAGTTTCTTGTTGCTTTAGTTTGTCTCAGAATATTTATGGTTTGTCCGTGTGGTTTGGACTAGCTGACAATTTAGCCTGTGCTTGGCCAGGAGAGTTGGCGATTTAGCGTGAACTGGTCTCGATCAACGAAGTTAGTTTACGTCGAGCCCGTTTAGTACTGGGATGGGCGAACATCTCGGAATGTCACCGGCCACCCAGGCTAACTCAGCTTTCCATCCCTACGGATAGTAAAGGTCGCGGGAGAGGTGTGCTCACTCGTAGGCTATGCCGCCTATGACATTGAGTGTTTGTGCTCATGACCACTGAAACAGCTCTGGATTCACACTGCGGTAGATTGTGAGGGTCTGTTGCTAATGGGGACTGCCTTTACCTTACCTTTTCACCGCACTACGCTGTGTGTAAATACTAGCCGTGGGCCGGTGTCTGTACGTCACGTTCATTCCAAACGTCTAAAGATATCGTCAGACTTCTTTCTCATCCTGGTAGCCCCATCATTCTATCTTCTTGTGGTCCTCCGGTGTTACTCAGTTCCAAGGGGAACCCACTAAGCTGGGAGTTAAATACACGCGGGGGGCTGGAATTTTTTTGCGATTTTCGACTGCAGTCGCCGTTTATCTGGGATACAAATCATACAATACGAGGTCCGTGGTTGCTATGAAACGTTAATAGGAAGTCGTAGGTCGCCGTTCGATCCATGTCGGTTCCGATGACCTTGAAGGGCGCGATGCGAGGGGTCAAATTATTTTAGACAGATCTTAATTACGCTGGTACCGTTTGACGAACGACCAAACTTGGCAGGTTATCACACATAGGGGAGGAGCGTATTTTTAGTGGGTCAGTCACGCCCCCAACGCAAAGGGGCCGGGCCTCAGCGCTCAGTTTTGGGGTTCCCCCTCTGTTTATGCTTATGAACGACCAAATTGGGGAGTTGGGGAGGTGCGTGATTTTAGGGGGTCAGCTACGCCATTGCATATTGCAATAATGCGACGCGCGTTTTGTCAGCGATAGCTGAGTTTCTTTAGAGATGTTGCATCGTTCGTCGTCAGCATCGAGGAACTCTGGGGATGGAAGTCCCCCATCGGGCTCTAGAGAAGTAACAAAATGATTAGCTACTCACAAACAGATCGCGCGTCAGCATTCGTGTTACAAACATTTTTGGTCCCCTCAGACGCCGCATGCACCTGGAGCGGGGGGCGTGGTGCACCCAGTAAAAACTTGTCACACATACCACGCGTGCAAAATCTGGTTGCTCTATGTCGCCGTGTGCATGGCCGTATTGTAAGGGTTCCCGCAAAATTTGGGAGCGCTATAGGGCCTCGTCCCCTGAGTTGGGGTGCGGCTGGTCCCCTATAAACACGCCTCCCCTCGTCGGTTAGAATGCCAAATTCGATCGCTGTTTAATTGGTCACACGATACGAGCGTACGAGCGGATTCGTCGGTAAAATCGGTTTCTTCGCGTTCCTCCAAAACATCGAAGGTCATCGAAATTGATCCGAATGGATCAGGTGTATGACTTGTGCGTTATCACGGGCCCGTCTCTTACCATTTCCAAGAAAAACGGCGACTGTTGTCGAAAAACGCAATATTCTTCTTACATACCACCTGTATATAACGCCCCGTTGAGAGTCTTACCGTCGGAATTTTATAACATCTGATCGGGTCTAAAGAAAACTGATGGCCCTACCCAATGCTGAAAAAGTTTGACGATATGGGTATTCATTTAGATACTTTACCACAACGTAACAGACAGAAAGACGGACGAACGACGAATATGCCATCAGTGTGGTGCGTCAGATAGAGTACGTTTGTGCCTATCAAATAAAAAGGTTATAGCTGCCGCAATCGGGTCTCGCGTTAACATTCATCTAGGTCAAAGCCGTCAAACTGTAGGAGTATTCGTAGGGATCGCAAAATTTTTTTGGCCACTCAGGCTATATTCTGTAACTCCTTCAGGGGCGTGATGGCATGGACTTTGTAGAAAGTTACTCCTTTCCTCATTACCTTGCAAAATTTGGTTCTTTGTGTCATGGGCTTAGCTTGGGGCTCCCCACAAAATGGCCATTACTGCTGTCCCCCTTAAGTTGCAGGGGAATGTTCTTAGTTGGGTTACTATGCCAAATTTGGCGTGCTAACCCATGTGGCGGAGGGGCGTGTTTAGGGGTCAGCCAAGCCCCATCCCAGAACAGTGGGCACCCAGCCCTCCCATATCTTTTGAGGACCCCTACGTACCCCATACTCATTGACCTAGAGACTCGGCCATTCGGTTTGACCTATGAGCGACCAAATTCGGCATGGTAACACATTATTATTATTATTATACAAATGACAAAAAAGGGCCCAGAGAGACGTAAACACTGCGCACTGGCTGTATAGTAAAGCGGAGCCAACAACTTTCGCCTCGTCGCAGATCCCCTTCCCGGGAACGCAGGACGGCCAAAATTTAATCAGCTGGAGATGGTCACTATACCCTTACGGTGAGGATCGATGCACGCAATTTCGAGTTATGTTATCGTGGTAACAGACCCACAAACAAACAGTCCCACAAACACACACACAAACCCACAGACAGGACCGATTACAATATATACTGCGCCGCAGCTTCGCTAGCGCGCAGTGAAGACAGGTCAGTCTTACTGTAGTAGGACCGCGACTTGTATTGTGCCCCATGGGCGGAGGTGTAATGCGTTGATGACCGTTGTTTCTCTGTCCGTCTGTCTGTCCCGTGCCTGACCCTAAGTCGAGAACGGAAAGGCTTAGGAAGCTGAAAATTGGCAGGACGGAAGCGCGTGACACGGGTGACCCGTGACCGCATTTAGCGGTCAGAAGGTCAAAGGTCAAGGTCACCAAGCCGCTTACCGTTCTGACCGAAAATCAGCCATATCTAATTCGGAACTGGAAAACCTACGAACTTCAAACTTGGTAGACTTGATGGAGTGCGACGACCCGCATCACCGACGTGCCCGGTGACAGTCCTCAAAGATCAAAGGTCAAGGTCTCCAGGCCGCTCTGGGTGGCTGTTCAAGTCACCACTTGGTGGTGACTTGATTCGTGATACTTCGTGAACGTGATTCTTGATACTTGGTGGGACATATTGTGGCGGCTGCACTATAGGCTGCGTAATGTCGGGCAGTCATACTTGACGATCTTGGTCCTGCCAGCTGTCGCAGTGACCTGTTCACGTTGACGGTATACTCGCTCATTGTTGAACGGTAAACGTTGCAGCTGCGAGTGTATTTTAACTGCAAGAACGTTTTGTGTAATTTTAGATGTCTGAGTCCAGTAGCAGCTGCAACTCGGCGGCCACAGGCAACGGCCACAACGGCGTGGAGATCGGCGGTCACCGTCGCAAGATGCTAGAGGCGAGAAGACAGTTCGATGAATCGCTGCAGAAGCTGACGCGAACCGATCAGTCGGACGTCGAGTGTCCTCAGCTGCTGCGTCTGTTGCTAACGACGCCGGCGCGTGCCCGTGCCGGCGGTGGCGAGGCGTTGGCTGCAGCGTCTGCTCGGGCGCCTGCTGATGTGGTGATGCAGGACGGCGACGTCGACGCCAAGAAGAATGCCGTCACGTTGACGGACGAACACGAACATCCGGCGTCCGTCGCTGATGACGATAGAACGTCCGTTTTCACTTCCGACGATCTGGATGAATACCTGGCAGCGAACAGAATGGAAGACACTCCTTTTTCCACGGAGCGGTCGCAAATGGATGACCGGGGTTTTGAAGCACGCGGTGAAAAGGACCTAGACCGGAAATGGATCGGCTCGACGGACGCAGAGGCCGGAAAACCGCAAGGCGTTGCTTCGATGTCGGTGTCGGGGTCATCGGGAAAGGACGAGTCGATGATGCAACAAGTGGGGTCAACGTTCAGGATTAAATCAGAAGGATCGGATGGTTGCGCGTCGGACATAGAGGTGGACGTTATCGACGGATTCTCGTTCTACTCGTTCTCAACGCGGGACGCGTTGTTGCAGCACAGCGAGCAGGCTGCGCGTGCTGGCGTCGACTCGCGAGCTCCTGGAGTGAAGAAGTTCCAGTACGGCATTGCCGGCAAGTATTTGGCGAAGATGAACGGCTGGGAGAGGCGGGCGTCGACGACGACGGCGTGCGACCACCAGCAGCGTGCTGATGCTGCCGTGGACGCGTTGCTTGACGAGGGTATGGTGCGGCAGCTGAGCGACACGGCCGTGCTGGGGCTAAACCTGAGCTGCGCGGCCGATCCCGACGACGACGCGGCAGTGAACGGCGACGGTGGATGGGCGGGAACCGGGACGGCGCGGTACCCACGCCGCGACATCGGAGTATTCGGTGACGAAGAGCGCCAGCCGCGCCACGGTCGCATCTACGGACGCAAGTTCGACGGCAGATTCGCGTCCAAGGCCAACATTCACTACCACACCAAGCGACGCCGATCTCCGACACCGGCGTATCCAGTCTCGCCTTCCAGCGACACTGGAATCTCGAAGTATTCCGTCCGCACTCGGGAGATCATTTCTACACTTCTGTCGCCCAATCTGCAGCCACGTGTCTGCCTGTCGAATGCCGTCATTCCGCTGACGACTTTGGCGGCTAAAGACAGCGTCCAGTCGTTTACCAGACCGAAAGTCTGTAATAAAGACAAGACGGTGGCAGTGGTGAAAAGTTCCGAGCGGATTTATCTGGCAAAATTAACGGAGGCTTCGGCAACACGCGCTATTGTGGCACTGCAACTCGCCCCGTCCATGAACAACTCGCCTTTGAAGTGCCACAGGCCAAGTACGATATATGTATTTGTGTGATTTACACATAGTGTGTAGGTTCTGTAGGCCTTTCAGTTCGTCGTCCATACGACACGCGTCATTCGACGCACTTAATATCAGTAATGTAGCCGTGTTATTTCACTTAGCGCGTTCGTTATAACCGTTTTCTGAGAGTGTTACGACATTTATTTATGTAGACATTTTACATTGTGAGTGACAGTTGACAGTTGACTGCCCAGGATAGCCAATATTAATCCTATAGCATACGTGCCTGGATTTGCTTGACATAATTTCGCGTCCCTGCCCAGGCCCAGATTCGTACCCGGGCCGGTACCGCTGATCAGGCCAGCGAGCATGTATACTTAGCCTAGCAGTCGCACACGCTACCGCAACGCTAAGTATAGTGTTTGCCAGCGATAGCTGAGTTTCTTGTTGCTTTAGTTTGTCTTAGAATATTGTTTGGTGTCACCAAGCAGTATAAATTTGGTGTCAGCGTAAGCTGGGAAGGTAACCGTAAGTCTGGTGTCGCACTGGCCATGCGTCACAGACAATAGTGGTATTACCACCTACGGGCTCACGGCCTTAGGAAGGGAGATGAGCACCCCGCCTATACCCAGTAGGAGTACGGCACACCTTACCTTTTAAGGTGTGAGTGCTATAGGCTCGCTCTGTCTGTCTGTAGCCTGTATGTGTGCATGTATATGTATTGAACGATAACTCAAAAATAGATTATGCCACAATTACGAAATTTGATATACACGATGACCACGAGAGATCCTGATGTGGCTGTGATTTTGGGTTGAAAAAGCTCAAAGTGTCGGGGCCAGAAAATGGTGTCGTTGGTTGGGCTGTCCTGAGTCCCTGTCTTTGTCTCTGTCGTTAAGTAGTTCTTTCAGTGTATGTATATAGCCAGTTTGATCATTTCTTCGGTGCTTTGACACTGTTGGTTGGGTGACAGGAAGAACATCCAGCCTGTCAAAATCTCACACCAGCAATCCGAAATGTTCTTTTTTGGAAGACCCATGCGGGAAGCCTAACCTGGATTACTCTCTAGAAAGATTTCCCGCTTAAATAAAATCAGCAGCAGTAGCAGTAGTAGTAATAGTGGTAGTGGTAGTATAATTAGTTTGATAATTCATTGCCTTTATACTGCGTGCTAGCTAGCTGCGGCGCAGTGTATATTGTAATCGGTCCTGTCTGTGGGTGTGTAGCGGGCGGGCGGTGTCCGAACCTTACTACAGCCAGCGCGCGCGCAGTGTTTGCGTCTCTGTGAGCGCTTTTTTCATTTTTAATGAGGCGTATACGGTGTTTCGCTGGTAGGCTGTTCACACAGCGGTGCCGACTCGTGTCGTCGTTTCACGTCGTCTGTCCATCCACAGGCGCCGTACGACCGACAAACTCCAGACCGTCCGCTGCCGCCCCGGGCTCCCGGCGTCCTCTGCACGGAAGACTTCTGTCGCCTCGGCTGCGTCTGCGACAGCATCAGACGTTCCGCGTCGCCGTCGGACCACTGCGGTCACGCCGACTGCATGCTGGAATGCACCTGCGCGTACCGCACGCGGCTGCGGTCCGGCCGCATGAGCCTGTACAACCGCGAGACGGCGCCGCGGGACGACGATCCAGACCCGGCGGCCGACATCCGTGCCGCCGCCGCCGCTGCGCGGTCCCCGTCCGTCCAGTCGTCGGCGCCGAGGCCGCCCCTGAGGCTGCGTCGACTTCACCGCGAGCTGACTCGGCTGCACGTCCGCAGCGCTCAGCGGGCTCCCGACCGCGACTACACCGCTGACGACGCCGGTATGACTGACGACGGCGGACTGGTGAGAAAGAGTGGGCGCATCAGAGAACGTGACCGACTGACGCTGAGCGGCTTCGAGAAGACGAAAAAGCCGTTGTTCCTCTACGACGCCAGCTTTTTGCTGAGGGACGACGTCAGCCGAAGCAGACGTCGCAAGGTGACTTGACTTTTAGTATTTGCATCGTGATTGTTGTGCGTTTTTCCTTCAGTGCTTCGACACTGTTGGTTGGGCGACAGGAAGGGCATCCGGCCTGTAAACAACTAGGTGCTAGTTTGTTGGTAATGACGATTTGGAACTTTGCACGTCTTACAGCTCCAGTTATCACCACCCCTCGGTCATCCTTAGCTCCAATGAAATCCTGAATGGAGGCACCCCACCGGCTAAGCCAGATCTGTGTGGAAAATGGCCGTTGAAATGGAGACGGAGACAGATTGTTGTCCGTTTCTGTTTGTAAACTCATAGGTGGTAATAATACATAAATGCTTATATTCACACATTTGATACGGTTGTCCACACGGATTGCACACAGCATCCATAACGTGTGCACCTTAATTAGGGTTGTTAACAGTTAACCGGTTAACAACAGGGAGAAGAATTCAACTGATACATGACTTGGCAAAGGATGGT
>Ga0049107_10000446_pt1 | contig 12334 bp, 7 predicted proteins | sample WorMetilPIANOSA1_FD_61187 | JGI IMG/M metagenome (GOLD analysis project Ga0049107, IMG submission 61187) | Marine gutless worms symbiont microbial communities from Max Planck institute for Marine Microbiology, Germany - Olavius ilvae PIANOSA.1 | ecosystem: Host-associated > Annelida > Digestive...
GTAAATTTGAGTCTACTCAACTATTAGCCTACATCAGTAGTAAATAACTATCCGAACCGAACCGAGTTTTTGCAAACCGAACCGAACAAAATTCATTCCGAACCGAATCCGAGTTTTTTTTCAAGAACCGAACCGAAACCGAACAAAAATTTAAAAATTTATTCCGCACATCCCTACCAGCCACACAAAAATATTCCTGTCCCAACCCCATCCCCACATTCCACATATTGTCATCCTACCATATTGGTAAAATGGTGCAGTCTGGGTCTGCCTACAATTCGGTACGGCTGGACAGGTGGCAAGACTAAAGCCGTAATAGAGTGGTAGCCTATTCATCTGATGAACGCTGCAGCATGTCTCGTCACTGGTAAACATAATTTCCACCACAGTTTGTCACAACTCCTGCACAGCGATCTGCACTGGCTTGACATTCCTGAACGTATTCAATAGAAGATTGGAGTCACTGTGCACCTCTGTCTGCAGAGTAAGGCACACAAGTACCTGACCGACTGTTGCACTCCAGTCTCAGAGCTTGCCAGTCGACACCACCTACACTCGGCCACTCGACATCACCTGTCAGTACCACGTTACCGGCTCACTACCTTCGGACGTCGAGCCTTCTCTGTTGCAGGCCCGACTGTCTGGAACTCTACCAGACGGTCTCCAAGTCCCGGCGATCAGCAGCAGCAGCTTCAGGCAACAACTGAAGTCAGACTTCTTCAACTGTTACTTAGCACACTCAGCGCAGTAGAGATGCTGCATGACTCTCCGCTATATAAATGTAAGATTGACAGTGACATTGACATTTGGCACTGATGAAATTACACTGCACAGTGTTCACTGCTCAGTTCATTGTTTTATGCTGCTCCATCTGCTGAAAGACCATAAACAACGCTAACATAATAACATTACATCTACCCCGGCACTATTACCACTAAGGCAGTAATTATCGTGAGTGTTCGTTATGGTATCATCACGTCTGCGCCACTGATCAATGCCATTGTCAATAACGTTCTGTTACACTGCTACTCAAGCATCAAACAGATGCCGCCTCAAATCATTCACATCCTGCGCTTTTTGTGGTAGACTCGCTGCCCCGGATTTTGTAATGAAATGTATTGAGGCCAGAGCTGTTCGGTGGCCAGAAGTCTGGGAAGTTCTATGAGTCTCTTAACATTATTGCACTTTCGGACTGGAGGCAGCGAATGATGCACAGAATGTCAGGGTAGACACAGATAACGACCAGCAGAATTTTAAACAAGAAGCTCAGCTGATGCTGACATACACACGCGATGCTCGGTTTGCATTCCAAGTAGAATAATATAGCCTAATTAAAAGAAATAGAAATAAAAATAAGAAAAAAAGTAACGGACAGGATTTGAACCCGAAGGGTCCTACGCTCAAATCAAGCTCTATTCCATTAAGCCAATTGAACAGTTAGTTTGAACGCCCTATGTACCTTGTTAAATATATTCTTTTGAATACTGTATGTCACAGTTTCACAATACTATTCATTGCTGTCAGTATTAAGAATATTGTCGACATGAGCGGTAACAAACAATTCGTTAAAACACGTGCATGTTTGTCATTTATTAGACATAACTGCTGTACGGCAAGATATCACTAGTGCCGTCTGGCGAGCATATTCGCAAGTAGCCTACGCTGCATGCGATCCAGCCACCGGCATAGCGAAGGAAGGAAAATTTCCACCCTTTTTGCACAAAATTTTCAACGATGACCCCCAATTTTTTGTACGTTTTCGGTAGAGCCCCTAGTGATCTATAACTGTGCTTTGTACAATTGAAAACTCTCGCACCGTCTGAGAGATATTAGACTTTTAAGTATCCCGTGACCTTGAAACCAGGGTTAGGGGTTACTCAAGGTCATCGAAAATTATAAAACTAAATCCGGCACCCACGACTTCCTATTAACATTCCATAGTCACCATTGTCCTATCTCGCACTGTTTCCAAGATATCAGCCATTTCCATTGAAAATCACCAATTTTTCCTACCCCCGTGTATTATAGCCCCCGATGAATGGGTTCCCCTTGGAATTTGGTATCGGTGTAAGGGGTCCCGAATGCTTCTATGATTGATGGGGCTACCAGATGGTCCAAAAAGTGTTAAGATAGGTTTAGTCGTTTTGATACAATACCGGCTGTGACAGACAGCCAGCCACCCAGACAGACAGACACGTTGCCGTGGCTAATACGATCTATGCTTCGCGTCGTGTGTAAAAAAATGATAATGTGATATTGCAGCGTATATAACCAAATCACTTCAGATGTCTGAAGATACAATAATTGAAGGGCTCTGTGAAAGAACCGAACATCTCGATTAAAATTTCTTTTTTTTTCTGCCCATTACTGAACGATGTTCTATTTCCGATGTTCTGTTTACTGGTGGAAGGGAGTGTCAGATTTTAATGTTTTAAAATATTATTAGTTAAATAATTATTCGGTTAACATACTGAGCGAATGTCTACATATTTTAATTGACTGCAGCCAGCTCTCCAAAACCTATTATAACGTGTTGTTCGGTTCTTCCACCCGAGATCGTGGTGCACGACGCATATATTGGCGGACGTTCAGAGACTAACATTAAATGCGTCGTGCATGACGATCTCTGGTGGAAGAACCGAACAGCTCGATATAATTGCAGGTTTTCTGGCACATCACTGGCTTTACGAGTGATTTTTATCCGCCGAAAACGTCTGCCGATATATGCGTCGTGCATGACAATCTCTGATGGAAGTACCGAACAACATGTTGTTGACATTCGTTTAGTATGTTAACCGAATAATTAATATTTAACTAATTTATTTTAAAACACTAAAATCTGACACTCTGCTTCCACCAGTAAATAGAACATCAGAAATAGAACACCATTGAGTGATGGGTGGAAAAAAGTAATATATCAAGATGTCCGGTTCTTTCACAGAGCCATTCAATTGTGTTATAAGCTCATGATGAACAAACTGCAACTGGTATAAATTAACATGCTAATTAGATCAATTTTTGAGCACAAAAGTTTTACAAGGTAGTGTATCGACTCTTTTAAGGTGTGATGGAATCTTTAGTGATCAAGTCATTACACAATCACTGCTGAGTCTGAGTGTGAAAAACTTTGAAAATCGGTCAATATTTGCCGAAGTTGTGGGCAATTAAATATCTGGTCATTTTTTATGAAACCCAGTGTAGTATAAAATAAGTAATACAGTTAGGCCCATATGTTCACATAGTTGTCAAAAGACAACCAGATATTTCTAACTGCATCAGGCCAAGAAAGAACTGACTGAAAAGCACATCACAACTGCAAAACAGACGCCTAACCTATGTAAAACTGCGCCAACTTGTTTACGGCTGGCTTGCAAGATATTTGGAGTTGCTGTAAGTAAGTAAGATTATTTAGAGTCAGCGCCTAAAAACAAAAAGTCACTAGGCCCTGCAGACACAGTCAAATAAATGCGTTTTTAGCGCCCGTCGGAACTGTCCAAGGGAGAGGTGATGCTGACGTAGGCTGATCGGCAAAGTGTTCCACACTGTGTGGGTAAGCCATAAAATATCGCAGGCAAACAGTTTTGGCTAAAATGTGGTCATCTTACAGAAAATGTAGCTGCAGTGTTTGTTCACTTGTGAACAGTACTGGGTACGTCATTAGGTACGAAGTTCAGTAACGACAAAAATCAGTTGTACAGTGCTACTGGCAGTCCACCAGCAGCAGCAGCAGCACAGTCAAAGAAGACAATTGCATTGCATGCAGTTGAAAATCTGAAACAAAATGTGTGGCATCCTTTAATCCTATAATTTCCATGCCTTGCGTAAATTACGCCAAAATTTTGCTTCGTGGGCACATTTTGTGGTTTTGGGTCTTTATTTTGTCAAATCATGGTAATACAAATAGAGATGCGTAGACTAATTTGAGTAAATCATGGGACTGGTCATGTAATGCATTGAGCACTTTACAGATGTAATAATGTAAACAATTTAAGTTCCACTGTAGTAGCTGCACTCTGTCGGCATGTTCATTACAGTTTAAGTGTTTGTGGTTACAGTTACAGTTGTTTTGTTGTCAGGCATTGGAGTTTTGTGGCGTTATGCGATTTTTCTACCAAGATGATGGGGAGAAGGTGTCGACCAAGTGCATTCGTGTTTCAAGCACAGCAACTACTCGCGATGTTATGGCAACACTCGTGGAGAAGTTTCGGCCTGACTTGCGCATGCTCAGCCGAGCTCAATATGCATTATATGAAGTTCACGTGAATGGAGGTCATCTGTGGCTAATTTATTTATTGATTGTTCGAATAGCTGTGGTACATATTGAGTCACAACGAAACTTCAGTGTTATGCATTGAACTCATAAAAAGCCTCTATGTGGTTGTCGTCATATTTTTCATTATATTAATGTTGCTAACATCGTTAAGTTGTCCCTTTGCTGCATTGACACCATTAGTTGGGTGACAGGAAGGGCACCAATCCACCATACCAGCAATCCCCATAGGTTCATTGTTGGAGATGGAGGGTCCTTGCATATCCTGGAGTGATGTCTGGAAAATAGACCAGCTAAACCAAACCGAAAGTGGTGGTGCTAACATTGCTAAACTGTTAAAATTATGACAGTTATTTTTACAACACAAATTCAACAGATTTTAGCATAAGTTGCGAACTGATTGGTGAAATAGGCCACATAATATTGTCATATTTGTCATTTGGGAGCTCACAATAAGAGTTTGGTTTGAAGCAGACTGATTATAGGAAAAGAAGATTGACCTTTTGGAGCATGTTGACTGTGTAGCACAAAAATGCTGAAGATTTAGGTATGGAACTGGTTACAATCTGGTGGAAGTGGTTCAAGCCAGTTTTGTGGGATAACCAAGGAAAATATGGTTGGATGTTGTGCAAGTGTGACATGATAAGTTATTAATTGACCTGAGAGGAAAAGAGAGAGAGAGTAGTGGTGGCCCTCAATTATGCCTGGATATACACCATGTTCCAGAAAACTGTCACTCTCATTTTTTTCATTATTTTTGGTTTCTGTTGACTGATTTTAATGATTCTTTCATTGTTATAACAATCAGAAATTATCAGTGCACATATTTGGAATATTAATCTTCTGTCTCACCTTAACTGTGTTGCCATACTGTCTGCAAAAACTGTTCAGTAAATATCAACATTTCTTATATATTTTACAAAAAAAGTACACAGCATTTGAGCAAGCCAGTCACAAAAAACAAGTCAAATACAGTCACTGTGAAATTGTGAATGAGTTCATATGGTGTGCACTTTGGTGGTATGAAGGGACTTTTGTGACTGCCCTTCACACGACCATATCCTTGATGCCTTTTACACATTTTGTCAATAACCATATTGATAATGTCCTGGTCAAGATTGCACGAAAACTGAATTAGCCGATGTTTCAGTTCATCAGTGCTGTGGAGTATGGATTCTGGTAAACACGTTCCTGCATGATCGCCTGTCTGATAGTCAACTGGATGGAGATCTGGGCTGTTCGAAGGCCACAATTGCAGCAGAATAAAGATTGGCATCTCTCTGTGTAGCAGTTTTGACAGTTTCACAAGCGCAATGTGCAGGTCAACAGTCACCAGTTTAAACCTTTGGCATGGCAGAAACATGTTTCTGCCAGCAGTAACCCAACCCTAATGAATATCTATAAGAATTAGCCAAAACTAATAAAGTATCGCAGCGATATCTTCCTCGTTACAAGAAAGTTACGGTAAGTGCTACAATGCGAGTTTTCACAAAACTGCACTTTACACAGCAATGCAATTGATGTTGAGTGATAGAGTTCATTCAAGATATATATACTGATCATTTCTGATTGTAATGGTGAAATGTTGTTAGAGTCAGTCACCAGAAATTGCAAAAATATAACTGGCACGGGATTTTGGAATGTACCGTAATAAACAAAGCTGTATTTAGAAGTGTTCTTAAATATTAAAATACTGCTTTATAGAATATAAGTAACTGTTAAAGTTGATTCTTATTATGTAAATTTTGATGTTTATTTTCAGATTTTTAATTTTTGCCCAATGTTGCAGAAGAAAGACCACAATTGCATAATGACAGGAACTCCTTTCTGGTGGGATTGTGTTAAGCATGACATGGAAAGTTTAGGCCTGTCCCAAAAGGATGCGCAGTCCAGGAATAAATGGAGAAGGAGAATTAAGGGGCAACTGGCTAACCCAGGTTCACCTGGAAAAATGGCCGTTAAAATGGAGTGTGTGTGTTGCAGAAGAAAGACCTTTAAAGGATCATGAACGTCCTTTAGTTGTTCAGTTAAACTGGGGAGTGGATGATAGGGAGGGAAGATTTCTGCTGAAGAAAGAGACTGACCCAACTTTATTGGTATGATTGATATTTACTACAATTAATTCTGCATTTTATCAAACAGTTAATAGCATTCTGGTGATTGTAATTTGTAGTTCAGTATTTGTGGAATCTTTAAGAAATGCATAGCTTAAAACATGAGAGTAGACTGAAATAGATGATAATGCTGCTAATTTTGAATTTTGAAAGGGATTATGGATATGAAACCTTGCTTGTTTTTGGCATTGCTTGTAGAGTTTGTTTAAATTGTCTTTTATAAAATGTGAAAACAAATGATTTCATTTCTGTTGCTGTGATGCTATTAATTGGTTCTTCGATAAAAGTTTTGCACTGAAATGATGCAAGAAAAATTTTAATGTAGTGAATTGTTTACATGGATTGGAGGATTGCTATGGTTGCAAATGATTACAGAAAGAGTACCTCTGTACTTTCTTTACTTGAACATTTTAATGCTGTTTCTAATGCGTGTGATGTGTATTTTTGTGTATCAGTTCTTCTTTATTCAGATTTCCTTCAGTGCTTTCACAATGTTGGTTGGGTAACGGGAGTGGCAGCTGGCCTGTAAAAATATTGCACCGTCAGTTCCCAAAGGTTCTCCTTTTGGACACCCTCGGGGATCTTGCCTGATGTGGAATGATCTGAAAAATAGGCTCTAGTTACACAAAACCGAAAGCAGTAGTAATAGTAACGGTAGTGGTAGTGGTAATAGTAATAGTAAACAACATTTTCATACTTGTGAAAAAGGAAATGGATAAAAAGTGCCGATAACTACTATTGGTAGTAAATCCACTGCTCCAAAATAACATATGCATATATTTCTAGTGAATTGAATTGTTACACAGGGCTTGGAGGTCGTATTTACATGAGTATTTCTACTGTTGTTGGGATTGTGTGATATGACACTTTTATGCACACCGACCGATTGTACTCTGTGCATTGTCACAGCCGCCATCTGAATCCACACTGAGTATCTCTAGCCCGGGTGGACCCGGTGCACACAAGGCATCTTCGCAGGCGGGCAGTTTCCGTCGCAAGCTGTCCAAGCGAGAGAAGAAAGAATTGAAGAAGAAAGAAAAGGAGATGATGGCGTCGAGCAGTAAGGAGAACGACAGCAGCGTGGCTCAGCAGCTGTACAATGAACTGCCGGAGTCGAGTTTCACGCGGAGCATCTCCAACCCAGAGCTGGTGATGCGGAAACGACGTCAGATTAAGCTGGAAAAGAAACTACAGCAGATATGCAGCAATGACGGCGGACCTGATTCCGGCAAGTGACAAATTCATCAGCACATACCATTAGTTCAGGGCTGTGGAAATCAACAATTAATTAGTCAATTAATTGTTAAAACATTTTAAGGATTAAAATTTTTAATGATTAAAATTCGATTAAACATAGTCTGCTTAATTGAGCTGCCTATTTGGTCTAGCGGTAGAGTGTGCTAACGCCAGGCTAAGTAAGCCTGCCTGGCCTAATCAGCTGGACCTAACCGGGTACGAATCCGGTAGGGGGAGCGAAAATTGGGTCAGGCGCGTATGCTATAGGATTAATATCCTGGGCAGCCAGTGAGGGTTCGATGGTATCCTCATTTATCTGTGACCGTTGGTTAACCCATGAATTAGTGACGTTTATGGGTTTAACCGATTCCCTGGAGTGCAATTTCAGCTCCCATGATCAACGTTCGGCTGGACCTATACAGCGAACCTGCAAAGAGGGGGGAGCCTAGCCCTTGTTGTGTGGGGGCTGGACTTGTGGCGAACCTCTGAGTGGGGCTGGTAGGGGAGCATCGCTGGACCTACAGCAGACCTACGAGGAGGGGTGGGGCCTAGCCCTTGCTAAGTGGGGGCTGGACTTGTGGCGAACCTCTGAGTGGGGGCTGGCGGGGGAGCATCACTGGACCTACAGCGGACCTGTGAGAAGGGGTCGGGACCGCTGGCGGGGGAGCATCTCTGGACCTACGAGGAGGGGGTGGGCCTAGCCCTTGCTAAGTGGGGGCTGGACTTGTGGCAAACCTCTGAGTAGGGTGCTGGTGGGGGAGCGCCACGGCACAGGCCAGACGCATGGCATGCTGTGTAGTACTGTACATCTGCACTCCTCAGGCCAGGAACTCAATCTAGGCCTCAAGTCGTTCAACTACTACCCTTCTCGTCCCTTCACACCTCAGCACGGCGAAACCTGTAGGCCCACACTGTCTATAGGGACGTTAGCTGAAGGTCGCCATACACATATACAACACACAGCTTGATAGCTGCAGCTGGCAAGAGCACGTGCACGCATGAGTGTGTTCAGCACTCACCTACTCCTTCCATCAGTGTCCTGGCGTAATGCCGGGCTTTATCCGGGGTATGGCCAAAATACCCCAATTAGTGGCCTATGCCTCCAGGGATGAAAGAAGCCCTGGGCTGGGCCCCAATGTGGACTCTGGAACTAGTCTGCTTAATTAATACCGTCACCAGAAATTATAACGTCACACAGAAAATAAAATTTTACAAGATGGCGACAGCAAGTGATTCCGGTATGAAATATAAGAGCATGATCGACTGATTCCCAAGGAACATTTCGGGATCAGAGTAAGCGCTGACAATAAAACAGTGGCTATGGAGAACATTTGCTGCATGCACTGTCATAAAACGTTTGCATATCACGGATCGAATACTTCGTGCAAGGCTTGAATCAGTTTCAAGACTGAATTCTTTTTAACTAAATTAACTATTAATTAATCGTTAATTTTCAAAAGTTAACTATTAAAAAATTAGATTATTACCAGCCCTACTACTTGACAGTATGCAGGGAGTGGTTGTGTCTGAGTGGTTAAAGTTAACTGTTACACTGGCAGACGCACATATGTTCCCATTGAGACCCGTACGAGTTATTGGTCACATCAGGAGGACCATCTGACTGACATTGATGGTTTGCTGCAGAAAAAAAGTTACACTTCACACGTGGGGATATTCGAGCCCTATAGCAAGGGAATGCACTGTATTAAAAGGTATCATCATTGAATTGCTATTTACCAGATCTTTGACATATGTTGGTGGGAGTATGGAAGGTAGAAAGCTGCACAGTGATGGGGATAAAAGGGACGTCGCAGATTTTGTGGGAATCCCATGGAGATGAAAACAAATGTTGTGGGACTTCTGTGGGGATGTAAAAGAAATGCATAAATGAAGACACATTTTATTGTAAATGCTGCATTGCTGTGCTTGCAGTGGCAGAAATGAATTCATCAGAAACTTCTTTCAAATCCCATTCCCATGACAATGTGAAGATAATACAGCAGCTGCAATTTGTAGCAACTATCAGTGAGATACACATTCATTAAGTGTGCATTGACATCTCGACTGGCAGTGATGTGAAGAATTTTTTTCAGGGACAGGTGGGGATGAGGATAAATGCTGCTTGAACAGGCGGGGATGGAGATAAATTTCTGTTCTCATGCAGCTGACTAATGGAAAGTGACAGATAGCTATGTAGTGTGAAACAAATTTATATTTTAGCATCATACACCTTAACAGTTACCTCTTTTTTCTTTCATGCTGCTTTGTATCTACTTTGTTATGTATTTTCTTGTCATTTTTCTAATGTCTTAAAATGGTCATCATGTATTTGTCAAATTTTAGAATATAGATGAACTGCTATCTTCTCATAAATGGTGTTTAATGTTACAAGATATATTTTATCGTACATGTTGAAATGTGCCATATATTAATGTAACTTGGAGTTTTGATCACGTGTTGAATGTTGGTTATATGACTAACTGTTCAAAAGGAGCTGCCGTAGCTTAGCGATTAAAGTGATGGACTTTCACTTGGTTTTCAACTGAGCTTCAAGTCTAACTGTAACCCATGTGAGTTATTGGCGGTGTCACGAAGCGCATCCAGCCAAAATTATTTCCTTGCTCCAGAAAAGATCTGACACTGTTGGTTGGGCGACTGGAAAGGCATCTGACCTATAAAGAGCTAGGTGTTGGTTTGTTGGTGGTGATGATTTGACTGGAGCTTTGCACATCTTATAGCTTCGGTTGTCACCACCACCTCCATCATCTTTAGCATCTGTGAAATTGAGAATGGAAAAATTCTGATATTTTGGTATTGGCTAACCCAGGTCCACCAGGAGAATGGTCTATAAAACTGAGAGAGAGAAAAGTCCTACTTTGCGCATGAGTATATCTGAACCCGAAATGACTCTGCGTGTACCTCGATGATGAACTATCCATGAAGCAGCATGTGAATAGAATCGCAGCGACGTGCTTCTTCCACCTACATCGTCTGTGACAGATGCGTCGCCGTATCGGACGGGATCTGACTGTGCGGCTGATACTCGCGTTCATCACGACACGGCTCGACTACTGTAATTCTGTCTTAGCCGGCTTGCCACAGATAACACTGGCACTGCTGCAGCGCGTCCAAAACGCGACAGCACGGCTCATCTTCGAGCTCCGTGGCTGTGAGCATGTCACACTGTCTCTAATCCAGCTGCACTGGCTACCGGTTCGCTGGAGGATCTACTTCAAGCTGTGCACAATCATGCACGCAGTGCACACAGGCAGATGTCCGACGTACCTGCAGGAAATAGTACACACTGTCAGCAGCACAACAGCACATCCTGGTCTACGCTCGGCAATGTCAACCGACTACGTCGTTCCACAACTGCATACGAAGTTTGGCGAACGCGCCTTCTCATACGCCGGTCCAGTCGCGTGGAATTCTCTTCCAGTACATGTCCGAGAAGAGATAGACTTTTATCGTTTTAAAAGACTTCTCAAGACTCACACTTTTAGTCTAGCATATAATGTTTATTAGGCCTAGCCACAGTTGCTTTTAACTTTTTATCTATTTTACCGTAGCATATGTAGCGCTTGTGTTCGTTTTTTTAACTGTAATAGGCGCGTTACAAATGTCTCGATGATGATGATGATGATGATGATGATGATGATGATGACCTATACTGTGTTGAGTGGGACGTTAAACTCTAGTATACCATACCTGAACCCTTGAATGGGGGAGAGCATGAAATTTTTCTGGTTGTTTCAGCTGTCGTTCAGTGTGTATGTTTATTTCAGGTGGAACTCTGAAAATATATGGTCACTTGGTGAACCCCGATGTTCCGTACAAAACCTTACTGTTGTCAGTAACTGACAATGCTGCACATGTGGTGAGAGAAACACTGGACAAGTACGGAATGGACAAGGAGAACCCGGATGCTTACTGTCTCGTTGAAGTATGTCTTATCATTTCGAAGATGTCTTCTGCAGTTCGTAACTTGTGTTGAAATAATTTGTATCACTATGAATTCTGGCAAAGCACGTGGTGAGAGCTGGAAAGAAGGATAGAGCTGATAATGTGGTTTATCTGATTGTCAGTTGTTTCTGGTATTCACTCACCCTGGTTGCCGTGGAAAAGGGCTGTAAAATGTGTTGTTGGTTTTTGGTTGTACATTTGTATTATTTCCGTGATTATTTGGGATAGTTGGCTGTTAATTTCGTGACAGATTCTGTTTCAAATATCATCTACTTGAATGTGGATATTGCCAAGTCACATTTTGATTGAAGTAGAGTACAATTCATTGAAATGAATTATGCTGGCAATCACAGTCCTTCATCAATCATCTGTTAACCAGTTTAGTTAGTTTAGTGTAGTGCATTTAATCAACTAAAATATTTTTAGTCGATTAATCGTGACATTTAGTCGACTAATAGTCGACTAATCAGCGACTAATTTTGGGTTTATCACAAGTAAAGTGAACAAGGCCAAAACGATTTTGCCAACATGCCCTCATCATCGGCAGCGACGTTCTCTACTGCCAGTTAGTGATTAGACGTGTGCAAATCAACACCAAGGTCATCTGCATGTGTTCAGCGGTTCCGCCGCTGTGCACTTTCAAGGTGACGCTCAAGCTCATCGATGTCTCATGCGTAACATCATTCACCAAGAACTACAAACGGACACCATGATCGCTTGGATGCGATAAGTATAGCTCCGCTGCTGACAG
>Ga0049107_10000447_pt1 | contig 12326 bp, 6 predicted proteins | sample WorMetilPIANOSA1_FD_61187 | JGI IMG/M metagenome (GOLD analysis project Ga0049107, IMG submission 61187) | Marine gutless worms symbiont microbial communities from Max Planck institute for Marine Microbiology, Germany - Olavius ilvae PIANOSA.1 | ecosystem: Host-associated > Annelida > Digestive...
TTAAAATTGTTGCCACCAGATGTCAGATTTTAAGGCTAAAATGCACCAAATTCGATTTCGGCTGGGGCTCCGCCCCAGACCCCGCTGGGGGAGCTTACAGCGCTCCCCAGACCCCTAGCTAAATAGCTAAATTTAAGGGGCCTACTTCTAAGCGGAGGGAGGGGAGGGGAAGGGAAGGAGAGAGGGAGGGGAAGGAAGGGGTAAGGAAAAAGGAAAGGGAGGGAGGGGGAGGGAAGGGAAAGCTTTCTTTCCTCTTGCTCTGATTTTACAATTTGACCACTGATTATAATATTGTTAATTATTGTGGACTATCGTGCAACCATTGGGGGCAAGACTCCCTTGCCGCCTTCCCTTGCGTACGCCGCTGATCGATATTGTGACACTGCTGATAGTCGTGTCGTCCGCAACTCTGCCGGCATTGGTCACACACGGCTCACGCATTCTTATCTGTTATCAGGCGCAAACCAACCTGAACGCTCGACTTATCAGTGTCCACTCGCTTTCAGGCACATCTTTGTTGAACGTACCGATTTCAACGATGCTCGCAACAAATAGGGTTTCGTTGGTTTACTCATTGGCGGAATTGTTTGAAACCGTTGTCATATGTAACGTCCTTGTTTTTTATCAAAGAAACCCATTTTTGTAACAAGTAATAATGTTGTTAAATTATTTTATAGTAGCTATACCAGGGCCGTATTTAAGGGAGGGGGTTACGGGATCACCCCCGCCCCCGAAATGCTCACCTCAAAATTTGTCAACATTATTTCAGCGTATCTCTGCAGTTGCAGTTGTCAATCCTGTTACCATATTAAGCAGAAGTATTGCATTTTCTTTTCACCTACAGCGTTCTGTGACACCCGAAAGTGCTGAAAGGGCGTCTGCGGCCGGGTCTTCGCTTCGGACCCGGCTGGGGGAGCTCACTACGCTCCCTCAGACCCCCTACTCGGCTGGGGAGGGGGACGCCCCCTCCCCAATCTCCACCCTTCGACGCCTTCAGCATCTCGATGCCGGCGCCTCATATCAATGAACCCCTCCGAATTTTTTGAGCTATATAGCCTTGACCTTATCCTACTTTTAAGCCTTTTAGATGTGTATTAATCGCTCTTCGTCTCTCGCTCTTCTTCTATTGAACAGGTGGTGTGCCGTCTGTGGCTGCAGCGTATGTAATTTCTCGTCTGACGATTTCAATAATTTCGCTGGTTTTATCTGTTTGTTTGACAACACGGATTATTACATTACCATACTGAATAGGTTAACATCATCTGTCTATTCAAGCACTCTCTAGTTTCATCTACTATTGTTATTTATGTTGTATCGACATTCAATATTTCGCTTGTATTTTTAAACTTGTATGCTATTCTACTGTTTTTTTTGTGTGTGAAAACTAGCCTGCAATGTGCTTCTGAAATAATAAACTTGATTGATTGATTGATTGATTGATTGATTGATTGATTGATTGATATCGCCCATAATTTCCAAAAACGTACACCGTAAATGGCACTGAATGACCTTAGCTGTGCCGAAGTGCCGTTAAGAGACTATTCACTCACTCATTCGCTCGCTCCAGCAACTCTGCCCGTGAACGTGTTGCAGTGGTCTTTCGATGTTCCTGGTACTGTCGAGGGCGGACGCAGTTTCCACGTGGAAGAAGTGTATGGGCCCGACTGATCCTGACGCCGCGAGGGAACAAGTACCGGCATCGTTAGTTACTGCTCTCAATCCTGTCTGTGCTATTTAACTGTCGGCTGTGGCTAAAGTCAGAGACTTCAAAAACATTTAAGTGTTTGTGTATTTTTGTGTCATTGTGGTTAACAGTAATGCTATTGATCTTAGTTATTACTGCACACCCAGTCAGAGACGTCCATCCGTAACAGTGTTTGCTAATCAAGTAAATAAATAAGTAAATAACGCCAAAGTCTAATGAGAATCAGGGCGCATAGTCACGCAGCATATGGTCGCACCATCTAGTGAATATCAATATAATGTGGGCATAGACAGGCAGCCGTAGACTTTGGGGCCGTGTGACCTCCACCTTTGACCGTGACCATACCACGCGTTTCCATGTTTTTTGGGGATCTGAATTGTCGGAGTTCAAGAGAACAGCGTCATAAAGTGTGAAAAATCAATTTTTGACACCAAAAATGGCCGGTAGTAGAGGTTTGACTCATATATCTGCTGCCTGGAGAGCAGAGAAGTGCTTTTTCTATTTGCCTCCCCCAAGGAGGTTTTGTTTTCATCGTCGTTAGTTAGTTTGTTAGAGAGTGATTGCGTGAGTCAGTCAGTCAGTCAGTCAGTCAGTCTGTCTGTCTGTCTGTCTGTCTGTCTGTCTGTCTGTCTGGCTGTCTGGCTGTCTGTCTCTCTGCTAGCAGGATTACGCAAAAACTACTCAACCAATTTTCAGAATATTTGATGGAAAAAATGGCATACGGACCAAGGAAGTTTCTGGTGGTAATACGGATCACCATACATTACGGTTGCGGTTAGGGTAGAAAATGGGTTTCGGTTAGGTGAGGGCACCGCCATATTCTGCCACTGTCCCTTGCCTACGTGTGACAACGTCTGCTGAATGATTATTGTAGGATAAGAGGGAACAGGGGCGTAGATCCTGAGGGTTGGGGTCTTACCACTGAAAATATGTAGGAGGGGTCAGAGTATTTTTGACCCCCCCTTAAAAATGTCACATTCTTTCATTCAAAACTGTTGTTGGATAACTGCAAATTTCACACCGTCAAGGATGAAGGACTTACGTGTTAAAAAATGAAGGTAAAACTAATTTGTCGAGAGGCCTACAGGCTATCAGGAACCGGGATTTTTGATTTGTGTGGAAATCATTGACGTAGGGTGTAATCGGAAACAGCCTGATGGCTTGACCTGACTGACCCAGACCCCAGTATTTTACGACACATCTACGCCACTGAGAGGAAATGCTGTGTTAATGTACCATAGTTGTATACACACTGACATCTTGCAGATGAACTAAGGTTAGTTGACTATACTCAGTCTTAAGTTAGTTTTTGAGTGTTCGTTGTTTATCACTGGGCCCCCTTTGTTTTACTTTGCGTTGCCAGTTTTCTCCTGGCTGTTCCGAGTTTGGCTGTCAGTAGCCGCGCAAGTGATTGACTGGAAATACTCTTCTCCGAAATGATGTGTTGAGGGGGTGAGCAAGTCCTTGGCATGTGATATTTCTACCTTCAGTGCTCTGACGTTGTTGGTTGGGTGACAGGAAGGACATCCGGCCTGTAAAACATTGGGTGTTGGTTTGTAGGTGGTGATGATTTGACTGGAGCTTTGCACGTCTTATAGCTCCAGTTGTCACCACCACTTCCATTACCTTAGCTTCGATAAAACTGGCTAACCCAGGTTCACCTGGAAAATGGCCGTTATAACGGAGAGAGAAATGGGGGAGGAAGATAAACATTTGTCGTTCATTTACTGCTGTTACAGAATCCGAGCTCAGTTTGGCACCAGCGTTGTGTTGAACGCAGTGCATGGTCCGTCGAGCAGTTCCGCTGCAGAGAACGAGATAAAACTGATCTTCGGCGACGTCGAATTTGACGAACAAGGTTTGAGACAAACTTACATTTTTTGTGTAAAAATAATTTCCAATTTATTCGTATTTATCTCAGTGACGTACCGGTAATCACGACAAACTTTCCAAGATCAGACGAAGAGCACGACTTAGGTTTTCAAGACCAAGACCGAGATTTCAGACTTCCCGACCAGGACCAGGACTGTAAAATCGACTGTCGAGTGTCGAGGTGTATCAAGACCAAACGTTCGAGATAAATCCGAGATCACTGACCAGATGATAAGATCTCGCATAGACAGCAAAGTTCTGTTGCGCGTGGGAGCTCATCCCCTTTTGGCACTTTGAGCCGGCGAGGATTAAACCCAGTCAAGCTAGTGTATGACCCAAATCGGCCTGACGGCCGCTCACTATTAACTGCGTACTGCAGCAGTTCTGTTGGTGGAAACTGTTATTTCATGCGTCTTCATATACACACTGTCCAGATATTTTGTTCTCTGTATTCCTCTGTGGTTATAGTACTTGCTTGGGCCTGGGCGGTGATAGGACCGGTGTTCAAATCCCGGCCCGTTCATCTCTCTCAAGTAGCTGTTTTATAGGATTAATTTCCTGGGCGGACGCAGAGGGTTCGCCTGTGTCGTCTTTAAACCTTGACATGCAAGAATTCATAAAGTTTAGGGGCGCTTTGCGAATTGTTACTGGCACCCGTGCATGCCGGCCCGGGCATACCTGGACGTTGGTGTTCCTGTAGTCGGCCACGGTGCCTTATAGGCGGCGAGGTCACGCTCGGCTGACCGTGCTGAGGCTTCCGATAACCAGCTCTACAGCGGGCGCACGGTTTGGCAGGGCCAGTATAGTCGGTACTGCACAAAGCCCGTCAATATTTTCCTGTCCCTCTGCGCCACTCTCACCTACTCATCACTGGATGCACTCCCACCGGTACGTTGGGGCTGTGCATGGGCCAGAAAGCCACGGCGAGGTTTCAGCCTAAAAAGGCCGCCACTCAGTATAACGGAACGGAACCTGGCGGACATGTTTGGAGAGGGACACGTGGTGGTAGTTTGATGTTACTGGGTATAAGTCTGATCAGTGTTTGAGTGCAATTGGAAACAGGTAACATGAAGAAAAAGAAGAAGAAGAAGGAAGTGAAAGAGGAAGTTTGCGATGCGGAGAGTGAAGGTAGATTTGCATGCTTAGCTGCGCAGCGATGTAGTGCTATTTTGTGTTTTCACATCATTTCAGCATTTTTCCAGGCAGTATACTGCCATTTTGGAACTAAATATGGCACGCATCATTGCTTTACAGAATCTGCTGAAGTAAACAATTTTAATATTTCTGTTTATAGTATTTTATTATATTTGGATACTGTGTTTAGAAAACCATGAACAAAATATCAGAAACTCATTAGTATTGCAGATGAGAACAAATTAGCTATTTTTTGCATGTATTAACTGCTGGGCTTTGTTAAGACCGCAGATCACCGTTGTGCTAAAATGCTTATGTGCTTCTCATTTTATTAGCATGACGGTTTGTTTCATTTCTCAATTTTGTGTAATTTTTGCATTTATTTTTGCTTACGCCTTCTCTGTGAATCTTAGATTTCACTAATAGTTGATTGACCTATCGTCAAACTTTTTGCGGAAATTTTCATATCCTAAATTGGATTTTGGCAAAATTGGTTGAAGAAGTGCATGAGTTTTACTTATATTTTAAGTCGTGCAGCCTGGTACTTTCGTGGTAATGACAGATGTCCTCCAAACTAATGTATGACAGCCATTTTTCGTAATATATAGTGTGAAAATTTTGATAAAGAAGGCCTCGGCTTCCCACTCCCCCCCAAAAACTGCCATACTTATAAACGTTTGGCTCTTTGTATGCTGTGCAGTTTGATCTATTGGAAAATCTCTTTTGAACGACTAATTGAAATCATTTCTACTTTTTAAAGAATATTTTTAATTTTATGTTTGGTTGCATGCGATAGTCTTCAGCTGAGCTATTTGTCAGCTTTCACGCCGCGTTAAACGCTTTTGCTTTTGCTCACGTACTTGTCATTTTTATGCTGCTGTTTTTACGGTTCTGTGCTTCTGCTTCATTTGCACGATGTTGATAACGAATTCTTCGGCAGACGAGGAGGAAGAAGAGGAGATGGAGGTGGAAGAAGAGGAAGAAGAAGAGGAAGAGGAGGAAGAAGAGATGGAAGTCGAGGAGGAGCCGCCGGCGATCACGCCGTCCGAGGCGGCGATGCTTTCCGATCCGGACCCGTGGAAGCGCTTCGCCGCCGAGACGACGGTCGCCGCCAAGCGGACCCGTCGGGAGGACGCGGCCTTCTACCGTCAATTCGAGCCCGCTGCCGCGTCCCTGATGGAAGAGGATACCGGCGTGGAAGAAGAAGAGGATGAGGGAGAGGAATATGCCCTTGGTTTCGAGAAACCTGCTGCCTACGGCGAACCGGATAGCGAGGACGTTCCTCCCACGCCTTCCGAGATACTCGCACCGCGGGAAGACGTCCTTGCTCGGGAGAAACCGACCGAATACGCACAACCCGAAATGGCCAGTGTTAGTGACCTGTCTGGCGACGTTATCGCCGCGTACAGCGTTCCGGAGTCTCCGAGCGCTACGGTCGTGCCATTTCCAGATGACGAGAGACTCGGAGAAGCGGCGTTCGCACAGGCACCAGATCAGCCCTGCATGCCGATTGACGAGGTTGCACTGTACGGCGCCGCGGACGCTCCAAGCGCCACGTACGTCGGACAGTTTCCGGACCAGCCGGCGATCTACAGCAGTCAGGAAACGCCCAGCCGGACCGTTTTCCGAGACGGAGTTTTCTACACGATGGTGCCGGAGGAGGAGTCGGAATTTCCGGCGCCGGAAGCTCCGAGCGAGACGGTCCTGTACGACGCCAGACGCGATCCGTGCTTCGTCGAAACCTTCGTCGACTTCGGCGAGCAGCAGGAGGCGAACATGCGCGAGGCCGTCTGGCGCGAAGAGCAGGGGACGAGGTTACCCGACGTAGCGGAGGAATACGGCGGCTGGTTGGACGTAAAACTGGACCGCACTTGCCGCGCAGTGGCAGCCGGCGTCCCGGAAGAGCACGCGCCTGAAAACATGTTCTTCGACTTCGACGACGCGGAGGAGAAATGCAGACGGGAAGCAATCTGGCAAGAGCAGCAGAAAGAGGTCAACCGGGAGGTCATCACTCCCAGCTTCTTCGGCTGGAGGGAGTGGATGGAAGTAGACGAGGGGTCGGCACCGATAGAAGTCGTGCATCCAGAGCCTCCAGTCTTCGAAGACTTTCCTTCCGAACAGGAGAGAAGGTTTCGCGAGGACGTGTGGAGAAGGGAACAGATGAAGCCGTGCCCGGAATCCGTGCTGGAGGTTCTCGGCAAACCGCAACCGCGGAGGCCTGTATTACCTGAACCCGAAAGACCTCGGGGGGTTTGCGAGGAGGACACCTTCTACGACTTTCCAGACGAACAAGAGAGGCGTTTTCGAGAGTCCGTCTGGAAGGAAGAACAGTCAAAGGTTCTCAAGACCGAGTTCGGAGAGAAAGTGGTATGCGGAGAGAAGCCACCGGATGTATACCGACTCGATACTTTCCACGATTTTCCGGACAACAGGGAAAGATCGGAACGTGACGAGATATGGCAACAGGAACAGGGAAAGCCGTTCGTGCCGAAGGCCGAAGAGCCTTTCGAAGGGTGGCTAAAGAAGGTGGAACCGGAATTCAGTGATTTGGAAGGTATGACCGAAGAACAGATTGCCACGCGCATAAGGCTTTGGGAGAAGGAGCAGACGAAACGCACTGTCGAAGACAGCGCCGAAGCTCCATTCGAAGGTTGGCCTGTCGAGAAAGCTGATGCTGTGGAGACGTTTCACGATTTTCCGGACAACCGGGAGAGGGCAGAGCGCGATGCCATCTGGGACGAGGAGCAGAAAAAGCTATACGAAGAGAAAGTGGAAGGTTTCGAGGGTTGGGCGGCGGAAAAAGAGGAGGAGGAGAAGGAAGAGGAATATCTCATTTCTGTCGTGGAAATGTTTCGGGACTTCGACGACGACAGAGAAAGATGCGCATGCTACGACGTCTGGGAGAATGAACAGTACAAGCGCAATCCGGACACGGGAGAGAAATTTGACGGCTGGAACGAATGGGATCCGTGCAGTCGCGTGGCAGAAGGAGAGCAGGTTGTCGAAACCTACGAGGAACGCGGACCTTACGAAACCGAAATGTTCGAAGACTTCCCCGAACCGGAGGAGAAGCAAGAGCGCGCAGCGGTATGGGCGGAAATGCAGAAACAGCGGATGCCGCCGGAGAAAAAGCGGGCTGCCTTCGACGGATGGGAGGCCAAGAAACTCGAGACCGAGGAGGTAGAAGTAGAAACCTTCTGGGATTTTCCGGACGAAGAGGAGAGCTGCCGCCGACAGAAGATCTGGCACGACGAACAGGCGAAAATCCGGCCGGACATCGAGTTCGACGAGTGCGGAAACCGGATTCCCGTGTTCCAGGGATGGGGCCGCCCGCTACGCCCGCCGTGCGAGGGTAAGGAGTTCGAGCCGCCTCCTCCTCCGCAGCCCGTCGACGAACTGGCAGCCGACATCGAGGTGGAGAGTGTCCTTGCCGACGAACGAGAGGCAGAAGCGTTCATCTGGAACGATTATCAGCTGCAACTGACAAAAGGTTCGGCCTGCCTGCTGTCTCGTCCGGTTGATGAAACAGATTTGTCATTATTTAAGCTGTCAGTTACGTTTGTGCTTACGTACGTGTAGAAACGTAGGTGCCGTGACACCGTTTGTTGGGCGACAGGAAGGGCATCCGGCCTGTAAAGCGTTGGGTATTGGTTTGTTGTTGGTGGTGATTTGACTGGAGCTTTGCATGTGTTATGGCTACCACCAACTCCATCATCCTTGCGCCAATAAAATCCAGTATATGATGTGGTCGTCCGCAATTCTGATACCAGCTAACTCGGGTCCACCTGGAAAATGGCCGTTAAAACGGGGAGTAAGAGAAATATGGGCGGCATGGTCACGTGACGAGTAGGACTTGCAGCCGACTGGTCGCAGGTTTGACTTCCGGTCGGGTCGTGGTTGCCTAAAGCACTGGTTACAAATACGATTCGATTGCAAGTCGACCAGCGTTTGACTCTCATTCGACTGCACGACCGCGCTACGAACGACAGTGTTGACTGTTGGATCTTCCGTCAAACCTAAACCGAAAATTTTCGTTTACTTGGCAAAAATTTATATTTTATTAGCTAATATCACATCACATTGCTTCGTGATCTTCTGTGCTTAGAAGAATCATGCAGATTACTTATAAAGAGAGGATCACAAACGAAACGATCAGACAGAGGACACAATAGGTACCAGTGTCCAACAGTATCAAACAGATGTGATCAAAATGTCTTGGGCATGTGTCGCTGATGAAGGACGACAGACTGACCAAAAGTGTAGGCCTACATCATCCAACCGGGAAAAGATCAAGAGGATGACCGAACAAAAGATGGATGGACTGTATTGAAGATGATCTACGACGAGCAGGTGTAACAAAGTGCGATAAAACAGCAGGAAGACAACGAATGACACTGAACGACATTGCTGCAGACAGACAACAGGTGAGGAACCTAACAGCGGCATCAACGGCTGGTTGCGACACAATCGGTTGACGTGCTTGTTGTGGGAAGTCTCTATCGGTCCTTTTCTAGTTAATATTTACTTACCCACCAACTTCTGTCATACACTTAACAAAGCCGCCGCTGCATTGTGAGAAAATATTTTGTAGTTATAATGACTCAAGTACACGAATGTGCATACATCAGAGTAAGACCAAGACCGCTGTTTACAAGACGAAGACCAAGATCAAGACCAAAATAACAAGACCAAGACCACCGGAAGTAAACAAAGCACTTGGCGGACTTAACTTTTAAGTAAGTAAACGCCACTGTTGATCTCCAAGTAGTGATGTTCCAAGCACAGAATAGAGAAACTATATATATAGTACTTGAAAAGTTGCTGTGTCCTTCAAGATCATTATGACGACGAGCGTAACAAGACCGTGTTTCACAACACATCAGAACTGCAAGCTCAAGACTAAGACCACGACCGATTTTTAGGCCTGAGACCGATCTTGCCCTAAGACCGACGGTCTCAGACCACATCACTGGTTTGCTGTATCCAAAACGAGGGTATGTTCTATTTGTTTGTGATCTAATTTCAACATTGCAGGTGAAGATCTGATTGGTGACAGGGAAGCTGTACACGCACGAGCAGATAAAGGTAAGCACTGTTTAACTTAACATTATTATATTGGTTAGTTATTCGCTTTCTGCTTTGATTGGCAACGGATATTCAGATGGATGATATTTCTATCGATGAAGCAGTTGTTTTGCGTCCGCTACTGATGCCTGATATGCAGATTTAACCTGTTTTATTCCTTAAGTGCTTTGCACTGTTGGTTTGGTGACAGAAAAGGCATCCGACCTGTAAAAAAAATCTCGCACCAACTATCTCCAAAGGTGATCTTTGGGGGACCTATGTTCGAGTAATGTCCGGAAAATAGATCAACTAAACAAACGCGGAAAGATTAGTATTCTGTCACTTCGCAAGAGAAGAGGGCGTTGAGTAAGCTGATTATTTGGTCCGTATTGCTGCGTAATTGTATTGTGTATTCCGTTTATTCCAGTGCACTAGCGGTTGTATGGTAGAGGTGCTGGATTCATGATCACGAGTTCGCAGGGGCCGCGGCTACTTTATATATAGGCATCCGGGATCAGTTAATGGGTAGTAGCCTCATATGCCGGTCGGTATAGTTAAGTTTTGAGTTTGAAATATCACACGACAGTTGCTGAGAAGACGGCAAAGTGGATTGGTTTTTTTGCTGCACCTCGTAAATGAAGTTCAAATAGTGTTTGCAAAGTGGTATTATAGCGATTTTATTTGTCATTCAACATATATACCGGTTTATACACGATTTACTAGGTCATTGAATTCAAGTTTTCTAGTTTTTTTTCAGTGTTACTACTTTTAACGTTTTTTTACTCCAACGATGGAGGAGTTTTGCGACACTTACTGTCTGCAATTCTGTCAGCAGCATAAGTAGAAAAAGTTGCGAACGGATTTGGATGAAGTTTCTGAGCCGGTGGTCCACGGGACAAAACGAAGTGATCAAATTTTGAACACCTCAACCAAAAGGGCCATGACCCAAGGGGACGTTTTTCTCCTCTCCCATATGCACACATCAGTACTTTGACACTGTTGGTTGGGCGACAGGAGAGGCAATCCGGCCCGTGAAAACCCTGCGTCAGCAGTCTCCGAAGGAGACCTCTGGGAACTCGGCATAACCTAGAGCTAAACCGAAACTGAAAGTAACGGTAGTAGTAGTAATATAAACTCGTACACACGGTTTGATGTAGAACTACCAAATTTGGAGCGATCGATAAGCCAGCACGGGGGAAGGTTTTGGGAATGTAGTAGGGTTCGACCCACCGACGGAGATGACTCCGGCGAACACCATTTTTCCATTTTTTTCTGAGCCATTGTAGGAGTGCACTCATGGCGAATGCCCTTCTAATTTGTTGGTGCTCGGTTGTGCAGCGATGGTGAAGGAGGATCCTGAAGCTCTTGAAGGTCAGTGCTTTTTTACATTAATCAACACCGTCTGAGTAACAGTAATATTGCTAAGTAAATTTTTGCCAGAAAAAAACTTTTTCTAATCATTTTGTTTTGTTTGTTTGTTCTTGTAGTTCAGTTAATGCACAATATAGGCTACCAAAACACTTAGGCACACAACTCCACTTGATGCCTGTTCTGTTTCGTTATTTTACACTCAACTTTTCAAAAAGTTGTTTTTTTTTATCAGTTATTAAGTTAACATTATTTTAATATACACACGTAAATTATTTTTTATTATTATTAACTTTGATGGGTAATAAGGGGCGGATCTGTAAAGGATCAGGTACACCCCCGACTCAAAGGGCGGGCCTCAGCGCTCCCCGGTTTTGGGGTTCCACTACTTAAGCCTACGTTCTTTGACGTAGAACGACCAAAATTGGGCACGGTAACGCATGGGCGTGTTTAAGGGGTCAGCCACGCCCCATCCAAAGGAGCGGGGCCCTTCAATTTTTTGATAACCCTACTAGTGGCCACGTGGTTTCACCTAGAACGATTGAAGACGGAATGGCAACACATGCGGGAACGGTCGGTGTGTTTTTACGGAATATTGCTGTTGCAGTTTTCTTTCCGCTGTTTTGCTGTTTTACGGTGGCCAGTTCAATGGGTTTGCGGCCTTTCTGGTAACCGTAAAATAAAAATGATGATGATGATGATGATGATGATGATGATCATAGACATGCCACTGCATTTGCGCAAATGCGTTGCGCGGTTTTTCAGCGATAGCTGAGTTTCTTTTTTACTGTGGAAAGAGACAGGGCAACAGTCGGCGTCTGTACGGGAAAACTGAGCCCGTAAGCATTGACTATAATGACGTATGTGTGTGTTGTGTGCAGCTGCTTATCCGCCGAAAGATAAAATAGACGTCTTCCAGCCGGAGGATCAACCAGATCACGGTAAGTAGAAGCATAGATGTAAAAAAACGTTTTTTTACGTTTTTTTATTCAGGGCACGTTTTTTACGTTTTTAACGTTTTTTATTTTGCCAACATTTTTTATTCTTAAAAACGTTCATTGAAAATACCATCTGAAATCACTTTCGAAACAACGGAAACAAATTGGGTCCGTATGATTGTTTTTCTTTGTGCCCATGTTAGAATTTCCATATCGACCTATATACTGACAAGCATTGTTACTTA
>Ga0049107_10000448_pt1 | contig 12316 bp, 8 predicted proteins | sample WorMetilPIANOSA1_FD_61187 | JGI IMG/M metagenome (GOLD analysis project Ga0049107, IMG submission 61187) | Marine gutless worms symbiont microbial communities from Max Planck institute for Marine Microbiology, Germany - Olavius ilvae PIANOSA.1 | ecosystem: Host-associated > Annelida > Digestive...
AGTGTCAGATTTTAGTGTTTTAAAACATTATTAGTTAAATTCGGTTAATATACTAAACGAATGTCTACGTATTCTAATCGACTGCAGCCAGCTCTCCAAAACCTATTACAATGTGTTGTTTGGTTTTTTCACCCGAGATTGTCATGTCCGATGCATATATCTGTGGATGTTTGCGCCGGACGAAAATCACTCGTAAAGCCAGTGACGTGGCAGAATATATCGAGTTGTTCGGTTCTTTCACCCGAGATTGTCATGCACGACGACGCATATATAGGCGGACGTTCAGAGAATAACATTAAATGCATTGTGCATGACGATCTCGGGTGAAAGAACCAAACAACTCGATACATTCTGCCACATCACTGGCTTTACGAGTGATTTTCTCAGTTTCATAGATGTGGAACTTATTCGGTTCTTTCACTGGGCCATTCAATTGTAAACGTCTGGACTGGAGTATTTTAGATCTAAGTTTTAGAGGTTAATGCCAGAAGAAGTTCATTCTCTATCCAATTATACTGCTGACTCTATGAAAATTATTCAACTACATTGAAAACACATCGCAGTACAAGAGGTGCACACAAAAAGGAATCATATTATATTTACCAAACAAATAAAGTTGATCAACTTTAAACAGAACGAGGGCAATTACACTGACCTGTTTCACTAGCAAATAATATGTTAGTTTGAATACATGGACTCAGTTACGAAGGAAGGCATAGTTGAGATCACCAACAACATTCACACAGTACCTGAATGTCTAGCCTGTTCTAGTGACAATTTCACTGTGTCATTTTCGGTCTGTGCTTGCCGAAGTAGCTCACGACAGCTTGCGAGTTCTTCGTCTCGTGCTTCAAGTTGTACATGGAAGTCACGCTTGGCCATTGCTACGGCTATTTGTCGCTCAGAGTTCAGTTCTTCGATAGCCTTCTTCGCTTCGTTCATCTGCACGTGGTGTCTTGTCAATGAATCTGCATGTTGTGCCTGGCAGTGAACAGATGGTCATCATATCGTCAACGTCAACATAAATGATTTGTGATCTATCAGATTTATAGGGGTAAACTGTCCTACTGACGAAGATGAAGAGCTCACATATTTTTCGAAACAATGGACATGCCACCGACGGCACAGAAAAAGCTGCAGAAACAAAACTAGCAGAAGCCTGGTTGTATTTGTCAAAAGCAATGGGAATAAAAGTCCACGGCTTACAAGGTCAGGCCCTACGCGATGTTACCTGGCCACACTAGTGGCACAACTCCCGGCATGGAGTGTGTTTATCAAGTCTGAAAAAAAATTACAGTCAGTCCTAAACAAGACAGCTCGTTACGGGATTTTGCCAGACTGGAGCCCCAAAACGATCGACGAGTTACTTGAATCATCAGATATCACTCTGTTCAAAGCAGCTTTAAAAAATCCCGACCACGTCATACACCCACTCCTCTCACCTCCTAAGCCACCCAGTTACAACTTAAGAAAATGCAGTCACGGTCTCCTCCTACCCACCACCCAATCTAACCTCCTCCACAAGAATTTTGTATATCGTATGTTATTAAAAACATTTATTAGTTACTACGTTTTATACATTGCATGTTGTTGAACCACTGTATTATGACAGTGTTCTCATTAAAGAAACGAATGAATGAATGATAATGTGGAAATCAAGGATCATTAGATAAACAACAATAACGACAGAAAATTAACTACAAAATGCTTTACTTTAAGAACAAATGCTTCTTCTGCATAAAAGATATCATCAAAATTTAGACAAATGTCAAATTACAAATGTAACTATTGCATTTACATGCTTTGTATTGAAGTTCCTCCTTACTTCCTATACTGAAGCTGAAATGTCAGAATGACCCATAACAATTCATTCAAGGACGTCATGTCAACAAGACACCACATAAATGACTTTCTATTTATCATCGATTCTATCCTAGCTACTTTGCTATATTTTCTTAGATAATGGAACCAGAAAGCTGCAATAGCCTGTGAACTTGAAAGTCACTTAAGGTCATCAATAACAGCTACGGATCATGTGTGGCTTTTATAGTAACCATATATCTCCCTGAATACACACTCGTAGAAATAACAGCTCATAATTATTATTTGCATGGTCTGCATTGTACACTGTATGATCCGAGATATTGGTCCTGGGGGGGGGGGTTGTCTGAAATAATCTTTAAAGGTCGCTTAAGGTCATTAGCATGATATTGTTCTACAGTTCATGTATCATATGATTTCTTATCAGTGATTATAGTAACTGTGAATAATAACCATTTACAACATACAGCAACTGATTAGAAAACTGCACATTTTTCATACCCCATGATTTAATACCTCAGATGAAGATGACCACAGAAGCAGATTGGAGAGACAGGAAACTGATATGAAAACTACAAGGTGAACAGGTAGCTTATGTTAGAATTGGAGACAATTTGTCCACTGCATGTATTATAGGCAAGGGGGCGTGAGGGGGTAAGCCAAGAATGATCACTATCTCCATTGTTGTATTTAACCTATGCTGAAGCAATGATTAGAGAAGAACTGATAATACAGATAATGACAATGACAATACAATAATAATTTCAGTTGGCGGTCGTATAACTAACACCATCAAATATGCAGATGACAAGGCAGTGGTGGCTAACAGTCTGAAACGGTTACAGCAGCTAATGGATAACCTGAAAAAGGTAATCATACAGTTCAGTTTGAAGATTAATGTGAAAAAGATGAACGTGAAGTGCACCAGCCCGAGGGGAAACAATCAAATGAAAATATAAGTTGATGAACAAGTGAGCTTGTTCAGATATTTAGATAGCTTAATATCAGAGGAGAGATACTGCACAAAAGATATTTGGAGCAAAATTGAGATGGCAAAGACAAATGTTTATAAAGAAAAAGGAATTGTTTACATGGATGTTGACGTGGATAAACAGAGAATATTAGAAGCCTTTGAAATGAGAATATGGAGAAGAATGTAAAATATTAGCTGGATGGATAAAGTTACTAATGAGGAGTTCTCGGAAAAGTAAATCAAGACAGGCAATACTGAACTACATCTGGCAAAGGAAACACTGAGAGATTGGTCAAATTGTGAGACAGGCTCAAAACTCACCTTTTGCAAATATTTTCCACCATAGTCTGCTAGCACCCACCTGGACTGCATTCTCGGACTATACTGGACTGGACTTATTCTGCTCTACGGTTTTTCATTTTTAGTTATTTTTTCTTTTTAATTTTGGGTCGTGCGGTAGACTAAGCTGGCTTAACTGCCAGCTTTCGAGCACACATTAATATAGCATCTTTACTTACTTACTTACCACGATGGCATTTTATGTGAAATTCATGAGGGCAGAATGAGAGGTAAACCAAGAACAGGGAGGCAAATAATTCAAATGCTACAACATATGATGCACTCAAAAGAGTAGCCGAGGACAGTGAAGGATGGAGATACAGAAAGGATGTCAAAAACCTGCTTTTACAGCAGAATATTACTGCAGATAATGATGTCTTCAGCAATGGAACTAGAATGATGGGCTAACTGGATAGTTAATAAGGTCTGATGACATATTAGCAGTTTTAACACACAATACATGACAATGGGAGATACAGACAAAAGGAACTGTTGTAGAGTCATAAAGACAAATTACATAATGTTACTTGTTCAAACAGTTTTCAGTTATGCCTCACAAATGTCAGCACACAATGAAACGGCACAAATGACTTTGTGGCACATACATGTTAAGGACAATATTTCACCTGGAGAGATTCAAACTCTTTCGTTTTGATCTGCATCTGTTTTTGTGACATCTCTAACTCATTTGTCAGTTGCTGCACCTTCTCTTTGTTAATGCGAATCGTTTCCTTGCATTTATTCAGCAGAAGCTCAAAACGTCCAACCTGCATGTCCACACGTATTACGTATCAGTATCACATCTAGCATCCATTTAGCATCAAAAATACACTGTAAACCAAAAAAACTGTGCCAATTTTATTTTTGCATATCTACAGTTTCTCTCGGCTGATTTTAACAATTCTTTCACTGTTACAATCAGAAATGATCCGCACATGCCATACATATCTGGAATAAAATTCCCCCCCTCACTTCAACTACACTGCCACACTACCTGACAAAAACTGTGCATTAAATACAAACATTTCTCATATACTTTTACAACAAAAATGTACCGAGAATTTGAGTAAACCAGTCACATAGAGTCATATAGGATCAATAAGAGTGAGTTCCTATGGTGTGCTTGAAATAACCACGTTTTGCACAAACATAAGCTACAATATCAGATACAGGTGACCATGCACTATTACTCAATAGCCACACTGATAATGTCCCGGTCAGGACTGCACCAGAACTGAATCAGCTGCCGTTTCAGTTCACCAACACTGTGGATGTCCGTATGGTAAACACACTCTTGCATGGTCGCCGATATCTGGTAGTCAACTGGATTGAAATCTGGGCTGTCTCGAGGCCATAAATCTAGCAGAATAACGTCTGGCATCGATCTAGCAACGGTTTGACAGTTTCATGCAAACAACGTGCAGAAGAACCGTCCTGCTGAATTTTTAACAAATCACTCTAGGTAAGCACATGCAACAAATGAATAATAAGCTACACGAATTAGTCAAAGCCCATAACGTATCATAGCAACGTTTTTCGTTATAAGACAATAAGTGCAACAATGTGAATTATCACAAAACTGCACTTGCTCATACTTCAAATAAATGTATAAAAAAACTGTAGTTTGTATACAACTTATAATGGCAAAATGACACATCGAAAACAGCAAAAATAATTAACAATGATATTACTTTAGCAGCACCTTGCCAATGTCAACCTGCTTCTAAAGTAATCAGTGTTAATTATTTTTGCTGTTTTCGACGTGTCATTTTGCCGTTATATGTTGCATATATACTACAGTTTTTTTACATTTATATTTGCTGTTTTATTACCTCGGCTCGCGACTATCAGTATACCATAATGTCTGAGCAGGCATTGAGGTTGGGGTTAGATTTAGTAATCGGTAATAACAGTTTCACCCATCTGTTTGCCTTTGGTCACTTTTGAGATGGCGGACGGGAGCCGCTATGATATGGTTAGATTTAGGCCTAGTGTTAGTTACCTAAGCCTAAAAAGATTAAGAATTTCTAGTAGGTACAGATCACTGATTTATCTTTGTAAAACCATCAACATAGGGATAGATCGCCTAACTATACACAGCACCCACCAGACCTGTACAAATAATCACTCACGAACAAAAACTCAGTCTGTTTGCTAAAGCAGTTTAATAATAATAAAAAATCAATAAAATGCAATTTCTTTTCTTAAAACAGTTGCCGGCAACATTAAAACGTCTTTGTAAGTTCATGTACAAAACAGTGCAACGTAAATACTTACGTCATTCTTACATTTCATTCATTTCCGGCCAGAAAATGGGCACATTCATAAACTTAGTCAGATCGTTCATAAATTTGTATGCTAACAACTGCCGGAAATTTGATAAAGTGGCGGAAATAGTTAGCATTAAGAGTTACTACAAAGGTTACAATTAGTATTTTTGGTGATGCAGCAATTTAGCGATGACCATCAGGTCCACATGATCTCGACAGGTGATGAGACGGCTCGGAAGAGTTTATCAACGTAGCCACCTCCTTTGTACACATTTTTCATGTAAACCAAAAATGACTATTCCGCCTTTCTCATGGTGATGGCCCGCCATAGCTAAGGGCCGCCATAGCTAAGCTCCCACGTGAACTATCCTTGTTAGTTTACTATTCATGGTTAGGGTTAGGATTATGGGTTGGGGTGTATGTTTAGGGTTAGGGTCAGTGTTATGGCATAGTTAGCTGTTGGGGGCCCTCAGCTATGGTGGCCTCTAGCTATGGCGGCCCTAGCTATGGCGGGCATGAACCGTTTCTCATTGGGCGAGCGTTGTAGATAATATTTGCAAAATTTTGATTTTTTGTTATGTGACAATTCTTGGTATCAACATTTGCATCTGCATCATATTTCATCGAAATCGCATGGTCCGCGGCCAAGATGTATTGATAAAACCATTTTCAAAATGGCAGCCATCCGCCATCTTAAATTTCCGAAATTTTGTATTTTGGTCACGTGATCTGTGTCCTAAAAATCATTAAAATCTGTTAATACAGAATTCTACTACTAGATGCATGCGGAGACAGCAAAACTCTCTTCAATGCAACTGATCCTGAAAAATTCTTATAACTGGCCCTAATGGTAAAAATTCCATTGAAAAATTCCTGGATCCAGATAGTGATCCAGATCAGCAACAAAATCAAACAGTTTGTTGCTAGTGAGACGTCCCACCCCTCAAGTAGATTTCATAAGAATTCATTTTTAACAATATCTTGAGTTATCAGCAACATTCATTAGAATTGCCCTACACTGTAACATTGGTAATGAAAAAAGTGCTCAGAGAGACGCAAACACTGTGCATGTGCTGACTGTAGTTAGGTTCGGACACCGCCCACTGGCCCGCCCGCCCGCTGTCACAAACCCACAGACAGGACCGATTACAATACACTGCACTGCAGCTAGCTAGCATGCAGTGTAAAAATTCCTTCAAAGGATTCCTGCATCTGCACTGTGAACTGGATCATCACCAAAATCTAATCAGTTGCTGCTAGTCATAACTCACCCATCAAAATTTGCTGACAACTTTTTGAGTTATGCTGCTAACAGACAAATACACAAAGGCAAAATCAGGTAATAAATGAAAAGACAAGCACTGAGAAGAGAAAAGTACTATCAGTGAAAGTCTCATAACTCAATTTAAAAAGTACCACTTAAACTATCTCATCATGCCAAGGATGCTGATACTAAAAGGTATGCGAAGAAATTACTATTCTTACTGAAATTATAAAGCAAAATAAAAACATAATAATCTAACCTTGTCTCTGAGCATGGACAACTCAGTTTCATCTGCCTGTTTCTGTTCCTGTAATACATCAGCAAATAACAGTGCTACTTGTCTTTTATGGCCTGTTTTGCAGCCACTACTGAAGAACGCTTTCAACATTATGCACTACCACATTCGAGGGTTAGGACATTCCCACATGTAACATGGGACTTCTCCTAGAGCACTGGACGAAAGATGTAATCTAGACACCTTTCCAACACCATCAATGACTGATATGGGTCTCAGCAGAAACTGAAGCCAGCTTGCCCACCAGGGAGAGAGTCTCGTCACCTTAATCAGTAAGCTATGACTATGTCAATGCAATATCAACAAAGTTGAAACAACCTGAATGATTAACAAGCTGTGAAGCATGGCGACATGACATGCCCCGCCCCTCTCCTACCCCCGTGGGTGCCCCAGTGCCTCGCGCCGCCGAGCAGATGCAATGTAACAGTAGTTTCCCATTCCCAATATGTTGTCACGGTCACCGCTGCAGTGTTAAGGCCGTGGTGAATAAAGCGGCCTGGTGACCTTGACATTTTGACCCTGAAAGTGGTGTCTTGAGTCACGTGTGACGTGGGCTACCCCTGTGCCAATTTTGGTCTTCTTAGGCCTCTCTGTTCTCGACTTAGGCCCGATGTACGCGACAGACGTCAGACAAACAGACGTCAGACAAAAGCATCGCTTAATGCCCCGCCTATTAGGGGCGGACATAACAATGGTTCTCACCTTCGAACTCCTGTAATCTTGTTCAAGTTCTCTGTATGCTGTCAGAACCTGAGACAAAAAAACAGCAGAACTTTAAACAAGTGACTATATGCCAGTCATCAAGTCATTAACTACAGCAATTACAAGTGTCAGAGGTTAAAAATGACTATAAAAATGACTAAAAAAGCCTATGAATCTATGATGTCAGAAGCACAATGATATTCTAGCTCAACACTGGTGTGCCATCTTCAATCATGTCACAAATCTGGGCGATTGTGTCCCAGCTAATAACTATGCTGACGACGACGACGACGACAACGTTGATGATGATGATGATGATGATGATGATGTGATGTCAGGTGTACAGACTCAAACAGAGGACCAGGTCACAGTTTTGCGTGTTCAATTAAAACCCTGACAGTGTCAAAACTACAACTATGCCATTCACCACACTTGCTGGCTCTTACATATAAATTACACAGATTCTATTAATGGCAGTGGTAACGACAATTTTTTAACCAACCTGCATGCATTTTTTTCTATAAGAATTCCTCTGCTCAGACACTTTAGAATAGATTTGAAGAAAATCTTCTTGAGCAGCATTAGAAACGTCTACTTGAATATCACCATCTGCATCATCAAGATCATCTTCTATACCTTCAGGCAGGCTAAACCTCTCTGCCTTCACTGTAGTGGATGATGGCTCAACAGTTTCTGATAAACTGCATTCATGACTTGCTTCATCCGATGAACACACAACTGAAGCTCCTGATGCTGAAGATAAATCACTGACTTTGCCCTGTGCAAATTCAGGAGATGTTGCAGATTCTTCACCCTGCAGCAATACAGTGACCACAATTCAATCAAAACAAGCAAGTCTGCAATGATGCATGAACCAGTCAGTTTACATTACAATGCATTCGCATACAGTCCCCAGCTCCAGCGGACTATAAAATTGCAATATGGCCTAAATAATGGACTGCCAGCACGCTGTAAGGAGCTCAGCAATGGGTCCATCATTCAAGTTTGAGAAGCCCAAGGACCCACCACAGTTTATTGCAAATTGCCCATGGCACTGTTAAGTGTTAATCTTGCACTGCATGTCTGTAGAAATTATCTTGGAGTGTAAAATGTTCATGCATACTACAATAACAACAATGCTGAAGTACTGTACAAAGACACTGATGTAAAAATGATACATCACAGCATATATTCTCATAACAGGCAATTATCCAATTTCAACATGCACACTGTACTTAATACTTAATAGCACTGGATCACTTTCAATTTAAGCTCACACACAACAGTGACAAAATCTGAGTGTTTTTAATTAACAAATTGATATTTATGTTGCAATAAAATGAGAGAAGCTGGTTTGATTTGCACCAAATTACACATTCACCACATCTAGATAAGCACACATATACAAAAATTATTACTTAAACTTATTATGGTACTCATTATGTGAGAAAAGGTGCTATCAAACAGTCTTGAGTTTGGCATTTTTGCATTGTTACAAACTTTCTAATGAACCAACAGTGAAGGCCTATGCACACATGTGCATGGTCAGACAGACCTTAACACTTAACAATAGCAATTAGCAATGTCTTTGCTCATATACCACTGATTGTATGCAATATTCAACTGAAGGATAGGCCAGACGATGTTTCAGTTGGTGTTGAATTAATTGTTTTAGTTCTCTATCTCTATTTCTACCTAGCTTGTCAACCAGTTCTGGCAAGCCAGGGTTCCATTCCCTGGCGACATAGGGCAACAGCACTTATTACTTTCACTGTTGGGGGCAATTATTTCAGTCTGTCACTGTATTAAGTGAGAGCAGGGTTGCTGATGAAAGAAAACACATCACCATCATCAATCACCTCTAATCCTGTCACTGAAGCCAATGGAAGAATCAATGGCGGTGACTGCAATCAGTCACCAATCAATTCAAATTCCAACTCACACCACAAGCACAGCACACCCCCAACAACCACAATGCATCACCTTCAAGCATCACGCCTAATATCATCTTTCGGGTTAAGGTTCAGGCTAGGGCTGGAATTAGGGTTAGGTTTAAGGCTCGAATTAGGGTTAGGGTTAACATTTGGTGGAGATCCAAGGTTTTTACCCCGGAAATGACTCTCAGGGTGCATTGCACGAGCTTAACCAAATGGCTAACCTGATGGTTAACCATTTGGTTAAGTGTAGTACTAGACGCATTGCAAGAGACGCTAACCCTCAGCTAAAGTTAACTTAACCCTAACCGAGCTCTCACGGCCAGTTAACCAAATGGTCAGAGGTTAAAAGCAAATATGGCGGATGATTTGTTGTAATTATTCAATCTTTTTGATGATGAATATCCATCGTATAACCGTATACACTTACCACGAGTAAATCCATTCGTTTCTAAGTGATAACCAAACATTGTTTTTATATTTTATCCCAAATTTCATTCATACATTCGCAGTCGCGCCAGACTGCTGTTGACAGCTAACGCGCGGATCTAGCAGCCTGTGCCGCCCCAGATGACTCACTGCCAATGCCAGGGCAAGGTCAAGGTCACCCACGGCCAGTGTTTACCAGTGTTGTCAAGTGACGAAGTAGATCTACTTCGTTACTCTACTTAAGTAGATTTTTTTGGTATCTACTTTCTACAAAGTAAATTTGTATACAATACTTTCTACTTGTAATGAAGTAACTTTTTCCTGCAAATATCTACTTTCTATTTCGTTACTTTGCTCACAACCATGTTGTTACCAAACTAGAAATGTGCACGTAATCTTTTACGTGTCAGTTCTGGACACAGGTTATGCAGCATCAGCGATAGCTGTGTTTAGCGTGGTAGTCAGTTGAATTAAAATCACGTTTTCGTGGATTTCGATGTTTAGTAGGACCGGATGAACTTCAGCCAAGCACACAGTTTCCTCCTAGTGAGAGCGATGATGACGAGGATGCCTTCTTTCGTTCCAGGCATAGGCCACATGTCAATGTGCAGGACGCCGTTGCAAACTACCTACAGGATGCCTCCGACACACTGGCGTCTTTGGATGTCTGGCCATCTCTGAAGCCAACGTTTATTAAGTTGAACACTCCATTGCCAGCGAGTGCTGCTTGTGACTTTGTGAGAGACTCTTTAGTGCAGCTGGGCGGGTCTTTGTGCCTAGGCGAGGCCGTATTTCAGATAAGCGTTTTGAGCAGCAGCTGACTGAGCTGAGCTGGCATACAGCAATAAGCATTCTGCTGTAACGATTCACGACACTGTCATGCCAAAGACGTCATACTCATACTACATGGTTATATAGGCCTAGACGTGTAATAAAAGTGTTGCTGGAATGCATGTGTCTACTTTCTATTTCTACTTACTCAAGTAGATTTTTTTCTGATCACACGCTGTCTTAAAGCTTAATAGGGCAGTTCAAAGTGGTCAACTGGAGATGCACAGTTAACCTTCTGGTTAGTTAACTGCGCTTCTTGCAACGTGGCATCGAGTTAACTGGGTCTCCTTAAAACACGATGGGACAGCCAAATTGGCCTCCTTATGTAATGGACAGACGGGACAGCCACCTAAAAGATGGGACAGACGGAACAGCCTAAATGGCCTCCTTACGTAATGGGGACAGATGGGACAGGCAGACGGTTGGACTTTCTAAGCAAACGATCTTAAGTAGGGAGTGGGGAGGCATCAGTGCAGGTGTTTGGCTTCAGTGCTGTCCACTGGCAGTGGTATCAGACTTCATCTCCCGGGCCATGGGGCCGTGCGCCGGGAGCTGATGCAGGGCAACTGACGGAAATGGGCAGGAGGCTGGGGGAAGGAGACAACTTGATGCCCCTTCAGCCCTTCACTCATCCAGTTTGTTCAGCAGAACTATTCAACAATGCATAGGTCATTAAGATAGGTCCGTGTGATACGGCCACGCATATGCCACGCTACCCAGAAATACCTAAAATATGTGTAGTGTGGCTGTCACATCTGTCCATTACGTGAAGAGGCCATTTCGGCTGTACAGGGTACTGTACTGGGACCCCTCTTGTTTTTGCTTCACATAAATGACCTTCCATCAATCATTACTTCACAGATTAGGGGCTATTTGCTGATGATTGCCTCATATACTGCCCCATCCGCTCTAGTGCAGACTGCGAGGCCCTGCAAAGGGACTTGGATTCTCTGGAGCGATGGAGTAGTGCACGGGGCATGAAGTTCAATACAAAAAAAATGTCAAATTATGTCCATCGCCAGTGGAAAGTCACATCCTACCTATCTGTATAACTTATGTGGTCACGTATTGTCCAGTGTTCAGATAGCCAAGTATCTTGGGATCACTCTTACAGATGAGTTGTCTTGGTCCTCTCATGTACACTCGATCCACAGCTGTGCAAACTCCACCTGGGCTTCCTGAGGAGGACCCTTTGGCGCTGTCCTGCCAAACTTAAAGAGACTGCGTATATTATGTTAGTTCGCTCTACACTGAAGTATGCAGCATCCATTTGGGATCCTCATTTGCAGTGATGGGTAATCAATTAATTAGAAAGTAATTAATTAGCTAATTAATTAATTTATCAGCTAATTCTAATGCTAATTAATTAGTTGAAGGAAAAAACTAATTCTAATTCTAATTCTAATTACAGGCAAGCTAATTCTAATTGAATTTCCAATTAATTGGCTGACAATGAAG
>Ga0049107_10000449_pt1 | contig 12310 bp, 5 predicted proteins | sample WorMetilPIANOSA1_FD_61187 | JGI IMG/M metagenome (GOLD analysis project Ga0049107, IMG submission 61187) | Marine gutless worms symbiont microbial communities from Max Planck institute for Marine Microbiology, Germany - Olavius ilvae PIANOSA.1 | ecosystem: Host-associated > Annelida > Digestive...
AATATGCAAATATGCAAATATGCAACTAACTTGACGAACGTCGAGACTAAACAGCTGTACGGGACACCACCCCCACCCGTCCCTGCACTGCTGGCACAGATGCCAATCCACATTCATCTAGTGAATGTGTATCACTGATAATTCCTGTGTATCAAATAAGCGTGGGATTCGCAAGGAGATGCTGGCGGATTTTTTTGCTACTGAAGGCGTAGCTATAGCATTATGCACAATAATAAAATGCGCCTAATTTCCGCAATTCGTTTACATCCCAGCGGGACTGCCGTGTCTATTTCCATCCCAGCGTGATTCCCGCGGAATCCGCAAGGTCTACGCTATCCCCATCACCGCGAGGCTCTCTAGTAGAAAAAAATTTGCTTTAAAAACATCAGAATGACCAACCGATAAGTTTTCAGATACTTCGTAAGTGTACCGGTACCAATTTTTATTCAATCCGCGACAGTTTAAGAAGTCTGAATTTGCCATAAAAATGAACTTTGCCCGAGTGAGATGATGCGCTGTAGTGTGTGCAGCCTGGCAGTCCAGTGCCGAGCCCGGCAGCTCGCGCGTAAATAAATCCATTAAATGTTTCAACGGAATCTTTGATGTCTGTGCCAATCAGCTGATAACGCTCAGCGATACGACATGTTGCTCCATACTCGCGTCGCGTGACTACGCTGCTGTGCATTATGTATGAAGTCAGTTTTACGATGTTATGATTATGCTGCACTCGACCTGCGCACTCGACGACTAACAGTACACGGCTTTCAAGCTACCTTAGTGAGTGGGAAGCTGTCATGTCCAAGTAGCTCCAGTGCATTGTTACACTGCGTGCTAAGCTGCAGCGCAGTGTATTGTAATCGGTCCTATCTCTTTGTGTGTGTGTTTGTTTGTGGGTCTGTTACCACGATAATTCGAAATTGCATGCATCGATCCTCACCAAACTGGGTTTGTAGGTAAAGGTAGTAACCATCTTCAGCTGATTAAATTTTGGCCGTCCCGCGCCCCCGGGAAGGCAAAAATTTTTGGCTCCGCCTTACTACAGCCAGCGCGCAGTGTTTGCGTCTCCTCTTAGCGCTTTTTCATTGTAATTACGTTTTGGAGAACAAGGGAACGTTGGCCGAATATGCCGTGAATACACCGGAAGTCATGCTGATCATTACAAAGTAACCTATCATTTCTGCCGCAAACCGCCCGCGTCTTGAGTGCCTTGACGGGCTCCAGGACTGATTCTCGGATTTCTCACGCTGAACGATTTTCTATCCCAGACAGTGGAGGGACAATGCGACGTTTGTGTCTTTTGTCTGTGTGCCGGTTTTGGACGGATTTGGCTAGCATATGCGATTGGACGAATCGGTTAAATTTTCAGCAACTCCCCGAGGAGCCAACAGGGATGGTTTCCAGGCGGGATGGCCTTGTTTTGTACCCCTGTGTACGATCGTAGTGTTGTCAAATTTGGCACGACACACTATCATGGGAAGGGGAAGTTATTACGGTGTCGACCGTCCATGTACGTGTGTGTTGCTTCTCCGGGCGGATGTGCTATACTGAGTCCTCTTCTAGCTGTTTTTGATTTCTTTTACGTTTGTTATTTTTATCGCGCGTCTACATGCATAGCATGCACAGCGCGATATTGTTTTACCAATTCCGTCTGTCTGTCCGTCTGTCCGTAGAACGCTGGTGTTGTGTCTGAACGAATGGAACATATCGTCAAACTTTTCGACCGTCTGGTAGGATCATCCTTTTAGTTTGTTAAGCATCAGCGCCTTGGCAAAATTCCATGCGGATCCACTCAGCGGAGGCGGTAAATACCAGTCGGGTTTGGAAAATTTACGATTTTCGACCGTGTTTATCTGGGTAACGATACGAGATGGGCCCATGGTTACTGTGATCACTAACATGAAACCATAGGTAACCGATCGATTAGTGTTGTTTCCAGTGACCTCGAGTGACCTTGAAAGGCGGGACGCAGTGAGCCCTTTTTCCTGCGGATTTCCGCACGTCGCTCATAACGTTTGACCTAGAACGACCAAGTCTGTCATGATAACCCACGTGGAAGAAGGGCGTGTGTTCTAGCGGTCAGCCATCTCTCCAATCATCGGAAACAGGGCCCAACGTCCCCCAAAATTTTGGGATCTCCTACATAAGCGCATACAGTATGAGAAACAGTAACCAGGTGATGCATAATGATCATACTGGATGTGATGAAATTTTACGGGGTCGACCACCCATGCCTTTGACAAAAAAATTTGTGGCACGAATGCTGATCGGTGATCTGTTTGAGGCAGCTAACCTTGATGTTTCTGTTCTTTTCTGGCTTCGTTCTGTAGACTATAGCCACCTTCGCGCACGTTAACATAGCTGGATTGATCGATTGATTGAAAGTCCATCGCAGTGTTAATCGTCATCACGAGTAGCTGCAGTAGCAGCAATTTATGCGTTGGATGACCAGCGCGCCGCTTGACTGATCCGACTGTCGTTGATGCGTCGTCGTCCTCGTCAACTGCAGGCTAATTACAACACGTCGCACTGGAGAGCCCGTGTTTGTGTTCTGTGGTGGCTCGGTGGCTTTACAGCAACAATATATAAAGTACGAGCTACGCGTGCGTGTCCTACTGCACCCAACTTGCACCGATCAGCATCGCGTTAATGTTGTTCATTGTCTCGCCCGATATTGACTTTCTTCCACGTGATCTATTTAATGTTTGTTTGGCAGCAGTCGCACTGTGCACCCGTTGACACTCACACACGCACAATCATTTGTTCCGTTCAATCGCCCTGCACTCACCACTCATATTCTCAGTCGCACGCAAGACGCCTGCCTGTTCACAGGAAATTAACAGTTTGCCTATATTTATTGACGCACTCAAAGGCAAATAAACAGATTAAATTATGCAGTAGACAATTAAGTAATGATTGTCTGTATGACTAGAAAGAGCAGGACATAATCACTGCTGACACGATTACTGCGTATTTAGTGCTAATTGAGTATCTTCAAGCTCTGACGAAACAAAAATGTGGTTAATGTAAGTAAAAAAACTGTTTAGTCAAAAATTGGTGAGATAGCTTTTGACGTCTTTACGTGGCAGTTTATTAATAACCAAAACGGTCATGAAATAAAGGTAAAGTGTGCCATACTCCTACTGGAGTTTAGGCGGGGTGCTCATCTCCCTTCCTAAGGCCATGAGCCTGTAGGTGATAATACCACTATTGTCTGTGACGCATGGCCAGTGCAACGCCAGACCTACGGTTACCTTCCCAGCTTACACTGGTACCAAATTTATACTGCTTGATGAAATGGGTGGACTTAAAATGCAGGACCAGAAATGTGGAAGCGGAAACGTGAGCCCCAACGTCGGGCGAATGGTTACGTTACGTAATCATCAGACTCCATTGTGTTGGCGGTAGCTCGACCGCGGACCTATCGTCACTATGAAATGTGCGGAAATGTACAATATAAACTGTGAGAGAAATGTGCCTATACGCATTTAAGTAACACGTTCAATTTACTGATTGCGCCGAAAGTATACAAACGCGAATCCAGCCAGTGTATTTTGTGGTCGGTGAAACAGAGCTTCTGATGTCGATACAATATCAAACATGAAAATTGTCAAAAATACATAGTCCTACATATTAAAATAAAAATTAGTAATAAAAATGAAAAACAACATTGATAACAACAAAAGCAATAAAAAGCAGCGGTCAAATAGGCAGGCAGTGTAGTAGATAATATAACAAACGGCATAGCCAGTAATCGTGTCAAATCGTATCGCTGACAAACCGCTCGATGAAGTCTTGTCGCGCGTCGCATGCATTGCATGCACAGCGCGATATTGTTTTACCACCAGTTCTGTCTGTCTGTCTGTCTGTCCAGTGCCGGTACTGAATCAAAACGAATGGAATATCGTCACACTTTTTAACATTCTGGTATGGGCATCGTTCTATTTTTTTCTAACCCAACGCCGTTACAAAATTCCAAGGGGTAGGAAATTTTTTGTTACAAATATCGCCATTTATCTCGAAAACGGTAGGAGATAGGGCTATAGTTACTATGGAACACTAATAGGAAGTCATATGGTAGCCGATCGATCCGTGTCGGTTCCAATGACTTTGAGTTACCTTGAAAGGCCGGGCTTCAGGGGTCCAAATTTTCTAGCAGATTTCCACAATTACGCTCGTACGGTGTGACTCAGAATGACAGAATTTGGCACGGTAACACGGGTGGGGAGAAGCATATTTCTAGGGGTCAGCCACGCCCCCATACCAAGGGGGCGGGGTCCCAGCATCCCCAGATTTTTGTGATCTCCTACATGTGCACACACAGTATGAGAAACAACAACCAAATTTTGCATCGTGATCAAACTAGATGTGAGGCAGATTTTTACACGGTCGACCACGAATGCTGACGCGCGATCTGTGTGCGGTAGATAACGTTTTTGTTGCTATATGCAATGGCGTGTCTGACTCCCTGAAACACGACGCTCAGCTACATGTGTTACCGTGCCAAGTTTGTTCGTTATAGGTCAAACGGTATATACACGCGTAATTACGGAGATTTGCCTGAAAGTGTGACCCTTTGCGTCTTGCCTTTCAAGGTAACTAAGGTCATCGCAACCAACACGGATCGATCGGTGACCTATGACTTCCTATTAATGTTTCATATAGCAACCATGTGCTTATCTCGTACCGTTTCCGGGATAAACGGTGTTTTCGGTGGAAAATCACAATTTTGGCTACCCCCGGTACTCTTGTGTACCGGTATTTAATGACATGGCTGAGGGAGATCCCCTTGAAATTTGGTAATGGTGTTCTGACACAAAAATCTAGAAGGATGGGACTACCTGGCTGAGAATAGAATACAATATGCGAGTGTGTCGCACGGACAGTCTCCGGTCAACAGTAAGTACCGAGCATAGCGTCGCGTGGTACATGAGAATACAATATTTACAGCATGTTACGGTGTCGCAACTTTAACATTCGTACTTCATCGTTTTGACACACGCGTGTACACGTGCAAGGAACAACAGCGAAGATTACGTTTGACACTGATGAAACGTCGTTTACTGCTAGCGTGATTCGATACCACGCAGCAGCAGCAGCAGCAGCAGCACTAGTATTGGACGCGAACACCGAACTCGATTGCGTTACTATAACGGTTCATTGATTAACTGGGCAGGCTGGCGAGCGAGCGTGTATTGCTGACATGACGTCATTGTGAGAGTGGTCACGTGGTCGTCGTACAACAAGTGCGTGATCGTGGACGCAGCTAACTGGATGAGTGGAGTAGAGCGGAGTGGGGAGCCTGGCCTGAAAGGGGGAGGGAGGGACAGCGTCGATAGAGGACATTAGTCGACTGCAGCTGTGACCAAGAAAGACTGTGGGACAACAGCATTGTCATTGCACACATCGTCGCACGTCGACGATAAAATCAACTCGTAACTAGAACTACACTGTGTCCAGGAAAAAATTAACCCCTGTACACATTATCGTAACTCCGACAAACAATGTCAGATTTTAACAGAATTCTGGACCAACAATGCATGTGATCTTATTGCAAACAAATTAAAGAAGATTAATAACTCCGCTATCAAATAATATTTTCTCATGAAATTTGGTAGTTCTTTCACATATATATTCAAAAACAAGTGCACATAATTTTATCACGATATATTGAGATTTGACATTTCTATCGCATATTGTCTAGGGGGTTACTTTTTTCCTGGACACAGTGTAGTCAGTGCTGCACCGTCCTCTCTGCTGCTGCTCTATTGCTTGTTCTCAAGATATCGCTGAGAACATAGCGTTGCTTGGGACCACCCCTGTAGTGTGCTGACGACAGGTGCGCCCCACTATAGGCCAATTATGGCATAGATTGTAGGCTGTAGTTCATTTAGTCGAGAGACAACTTTTCAGGGCGTGGTAAACCAAAGCTCAGATTGTAAATAACTAAATAAGTAAGCGTCATTCATACGCAGCGCACATAGAGAAGTCTCTATGAGCTGCAATCTAGAGAAAAGAAATGCGTTTCTAGCTTTCTCGTAACGTTAGGATTCGGATTGACGTTGGTGACAATTCTCAGCACTCTTTTGCATTCACATCAACAAGGTGGGGGTTGGCCTGACAGCAGTCTTTCATTACTCTGCTCTTCCGTCAGATTCATCAATTTAAATGGTTTATGAATATGGGAATATGGCAGACACTTTTTATGTCAAGCATGAATTGACTGTTCGTTAGTTCTGGCTTTTTTATCCGAAGCACATTACAATGTTAAGACAAGAAACTCAGCTATCGCTGACAAACCGCGCGACGCCTTTAGAGATATTAACCTTCGAAAAATGCCGTGACCTTGAAACCGGGGTAAGGGTCACTGAAGGTCATTGGAAATGTCACCATTCGATACAGCGCATGCGACTTGCTATTGATGTTCAGTAGTAACTATGGCTCTATCTAGTGTCGTTTCTGAGATATTCAATGTCGAATAATGCCCTTGAAATCCGGGTCCCAAGTCACTCAAGGTCATTGAAAGTGGTACCATTCAATAGATTGCCTATGGTTTCCTATAGTAACTTTGTCCCTGAGATATTTGACTTCAAAAATGCCCCAACCTTGAAAACCTGGTTAGTGGACCGTCAAGGTCATTGGAAATGTCACCATTCGATAGAGCACATGCGACTTCCTATTGATGTTCTATAGTAACCATGGCTTTATCTAGTGTCGTTTCTGGGATATTCAATGTCGAAAAAATATCATGACCTTGAAATCTGGGCCAGAGGTCACTCAAGGTCATTGAAAGTGTACCATTTGATAGACTGCCTATGGTTTCCTATTAGTGTTCTATGGTAACTTTGTCCCTAAGACAAGACTAAGCTTTTTGAGATATTGGACTTGTAACTAAACAGTGACCTTGAAACCCGGGTTAGGGTCACTCAAGGTCATCGGAACCGACACTTATCGATCCGCCACCTATGATTTCCTATTAACCTTCCATAGCAACCATGGATCTATCTCGTACCGTTTCCAAGATAAACAGCGATTTCTGTCGAAAATCGCAATTTTTCCACCCCATGTATTTTGCACCCCGCTGAAGGGGTTCCCCTTGGAATTGGGTAATGGCGCTGGGAGTCAAAAAAACTACAGTGATGGGGCTATCGCGTCGAGAAAGAAGTTTGACGATATCTTCAGCCGTCTGGATACAATCCACCAACGTTACGCATAGCGTCGTGCGGTAAAAAACTGATGCAAATTGGCAATGTCTCGTATTCAGTAAGACTGCTCAGAGGAGTCCAGTCCGTTAAATAACGGCAGTCCAACATGGATGCAGGATCCGCTGTATTATATAGATCACTCCTAGTTAATAAGTCACACATGTCTCTAAAGTTCTCTACGGGCAATGCAACCCGCAACACACCGATCCTATGATTCCAGCCATTCCGCGTCCATGATTCGGACTGTGGTCCGGGTTACTCTGAAACAGCTAACGCTCTGTTCGTACTTGTCTCGCAGACTATTTTTACCCAGAAAATTTCGTCTTTTCTTCCTATTTTCACCCCTATAATTCCATTCTAATCTAATTCTAATTCTATCCCTTCCATCCCTTTCCCGTATCCTCACCAACCATCTCCTCATCCATCGCCCTGTAGTTCTCACTTTGTCACTCCTGCCATCGCCTGATAACCGAGGATTGCTCTGCTGTGGTCCGATCTGTGCGCTCTGTCGCGTCATTTTAGTCGACGTCGTCACGCTGTCGAGTGAATCGGGCTGCAAGTGATGGCAAGTGTGTCAATTTCTCTGCAACTGACTTTCGAGTAGGACTGCTGCAGTGTATATACTCTGTAGCCTTCAGTTTGCGCTAATTCATCAGCACCGTAGTGCTGCGCAAACTGCACTCGACACGCGCCCGTCTTTCTCCGATTTCCGCAAATAACTGGATGAATGTCGTCCGACTGAGCCTCGCAATGGTGTTGTTCTGCGCGTTGGATCCACTCGGCCAAGTTCAATACCGCCAGCCAACGGATAGAATAACTGCACACTCTTATCTACATTTGTATAAGTCGATGCTTACAGAGATAAAGCTATTTTTCAAAATGGTGGCCGTCCGCCATCTTGAATTTGTTACGACGTCATCATATTTCATCAGAAAACTGGATTTTATGTCCCTAACTTTGTGTTTAATTTTCATAACGTTCGGTTGCGTATTTTCTGAAATACCTTGTATTTCAATTTTCAGCATTTCGGCTTAAAACTACCTATTTCGGGCTTAATTTTGACGATTTTTAGTGAAAAATAACCAAAAATGTGAAAAATTTTAACCCCGAAAGGCAAAAGATGGTGTAAAAGACGTCTATACTAAGCGGAGATTGGTGACGATTCATCCGCCAGTGCGACTTGTAGGCGAGCCGAAGAAAACAAAAAGGAAGAGAGGAAGAAAAAGACACCCAAAACAGTCGCAAATTGCCATGGTCATTCCCTATTACTTTGGCCAGCTTGTAGAAAAGGATTGGAAAACCATGGAGCTTCTCGAATTTTGTGTATAAGTAGCATACTTTAGAAAGTTATGAGTGGGTTTCGATGAAACTTTATGTCGGGGCAGTCTGCTGGACGCGGAGAATGCATGAATCCTGGAAACGTGTTGGGGGTTGCTCTGACCTGAGCTGAGATATGTACCGGTACTCTACTGAATGCTGTTTTATAGTTTTGTATAATTTTGGGGGTTAAAGTTTTGTACATTGTCTGTTCAGTGCCTCTCGTGCATGTTTCTGCTGTCAGTCCCGTTATTGTTGTCAATATACATACACACACACACACACACACACACATATATATATATATATATATATATACGTACCTGTCAAGTGCGAGGCGATTGCCGATAACAAGCAAGCAGCAAGCAAGTTTATTCGCCAAAAACAATATTATGACAATATTAATACAAAATGTTAACAATACAATGGCAGGCTACCAGAAGGAAATCCTTCCATCAAGCTGGTCGCCTATAGTAAAATATAGTGTTATAATATTAACAGTGAGGAGAAAGAAGCGTTAGGAGCAAACATAAAGTGCACGTTTGCTTGGATAACATAACATTATGTTGGCCTAGTCATACTGTCGTCGCAACGGTGGCATTAAGCCTAGTCCACACTCCACAGTCCACTTGTTAATTGAACTGCTAATTGACCATCAGTTCACTGCAGTACAATAAACGCCAGTGTCAGTGTACTGTCAGCTTCAGCTGCAGTCAGACGATGGTAGGCTTGCTGACTGGCGACGTGTTGAAGCGAATTGCTCTTTTATACCATCGTGTGACTCAGCGGTGACTGCACACAAATAGGCTAAACAACGACCAATAATGGTGTTTCCACATAACCAAATATGGAGTTGTTTGCATGTGCAAATTCCTTCCTTCCTTGGCAACTGACACAACTAAACCGACGATTATGAAACTAAACTGAACTTCAGTATTTAAACTGTCTTGTTTATAATATACAGTGTTTTGTTGGCCATATGAAAATGTTTTCGTTTCTCATGAAATTAGTAAACATTTTTATTTCAGTGCGAAATAATGAATATACATTCAGTATTTGCTATGTCTAGAATCTCCGACAAAGGATTACAATGTTAGTAAGTATTTTCAACTAATAATATCAACCTCTCGGTTTGAATTTCACTAACATACAACTTAATAATATGAGGTGCACAACGCATGTGTGAAAGTTGCACGTTTGCTTGGATGGCACGTGTAAGAACCTATAATGACAGTCGAGCTGCCAGAGTTCTAAGCGTGTGATGTAGAGGAGACAATTAGTTGCATGGCGTCACTGAATAACGCTCGGCGCAGACATAAAAAGCTTTCTGCACTGACGAAGCAATGCAGTCGGACGATGACGTCAACACACGGAGTGATGACTTGCCTTCACCCACAGCAGCAGCAGCAGCAGTGTGAGATTGGGTGGGTGAATGCTGAACGAAACAGTCGAAGAGTTGAGACAGCAGCGGGCGGCAGCGGCACGTGTTGGCGATATGGTAACGCGGCGGCGTTTGGTGGTTCATCGCTCGTCGACGACCACTTCCCGCAACCCCGCCACACATCACTAACACCCGCCAAGTTTAGTTGCTGCTGCTGGCGAGCGCTGACGATTAAAACCACGTGCTTCAGGCTGCTGGTGATGTTCCGTCTGACAGTCGTCGTCCGGCCCGCGGCGCTCCAGCCACTGATACTGCTGCAGCTGCAGGCGTCAGTGATGTCTATTGGTAGGCGTCGATCACACCCGCCGACCAAGCGCCGTACCCGACGTCAGTAAATAAGCCACCTCTAAAGGCAAGAACACAGCTGCTCAGGTATACTTTGCCGCATGTGGTCACGATTCTCATTTTTTTTCGCAAGAAATTGTCTCTAATTGGCAATGAATGTTGTATTCCCCCAGTGTCTTCCCAGAACAGCAAGAAACTCTTCAAATAACAAAAAAGAAGGTTAGCTACCACAAATAGAACGCGCGTCGGCATTTGCATTAGGTAGAACGGTGTGAGTTTACGTAGAGCTCTCAAAAAATGGAGCGCTGGACATTGTGCTGATGCGCGTCGCTGATCTACGATTGTTCGGCCCTTAGACAGACACCAGCCGAAGTTGCAAGACCACCAACACGGGGCCAGTCCATTGTATGATGTGCCTGTTTACCTCCCAGTTCTAGCCGCTACCAAATTATACTGCTAGATGACAGAACCAACGGGGTGCGAGAAACTTGTCTAAGGTTTCTTTTCATGCAGCGCGCCACGGCCGAGGTCAACTCTATTCTGTTTGCGTGGTAATAAAGATTTCCGGATCGCAGGTGACTGTGTCACTAAGCGCGAGTAGCCTACGTAAGACGTGTCTGGTCGAGCGACTTAATTAAAACAGACAAGCAGCATGCCGTAGTGTGCAGTTGTCGAACAAAATGAACGTGTGTATCTTGACGACATGACCGATCGCTTCAAGCTGGTCGGCTGCTAGCTGTCGTCTATGCGTCGTCGTCGTGCAATGCTCGTGTCTCATGAATTATTGCTCGGCTGCGGCAGCTGCTGCGCTCCCGCTTGTAGGTTCATCGACGTCACACCGCCGCCTCCGAGTGTCTCGCCGTCTGCATCTAACAAATATGCTGTCACCGGTTGAAGATGACCGCTATAACGGTCCATACGTCCGGGCGGGCAGTCACACGGCCGACGTGCGACAGAGTGCGTTGGTCGGACGTATTGCAGTTGGCCAGTATATATAGATGGACGACGGAAGTGACGGTCAGTCGCGGCTGTCAACATCACGCTTAATCTCTATGTCATCGCTACGTCGTTGACATGACTTGTAAACACCGCCGCTCGTGCCGAGCACGAAATCGGTCGAACGCAGTCGCATCTCCTGCTCCAGATCCACTGTTACACGTTATGCGTATGAGTTGCACAATGGCTGCGACCTTTGTCCGTTGACCGGAGCTGATGCAGTCTGGTGGCGATATTACCGTCGAGCGCCGTCTGAATTATTGTACCATGACACGCCAGCAAGCTGTCAAATCACTGCTGCTGCTGCTGCAGCGCGTGTGACGCTGTACCCTAACAGTCAACGTAACCACTTTTTATGAACTGACGAGACAATACTGCATGCATCTTTCATTCTTCACTCCATCTTCACTTTATAAGAAGATTATTACCGGCAGGATATGACGCGAAGCGGCAAACTGGTATTAAATTTACTCAGAGGCCAAAAATCAGCATTTTCGTCCCGCAGGGGCGACTCGTTGCATCGATTCAGGTGAAATTTGGCACATGGGTCCGCTTGGCCGTGCAAAATTTCACGCCAATCGGTGAACGGTGAACGGGGTGGGAACGCGGCTCCGAAAACTTTTTTTTTTGAAAATTTCCAGTTTTTGGTAAAGAGTCGCCCCGCACTCTTTGACCGATTTCAACAATTTTAATACGCCCAACTATCCTGCAAGTGTTTTACGTTTGAATTGATTCGCTTCACTGGTTACAGAGTTATTGCTCAGATACCGCGCGTCGAGTCATTCACCTCGAATTTTTCCGTGCACCCTGTAGGAAAAACTATGCGTTGGATCGAAAAATGATTCCACCTTTTTGATGGGCATGACATCCTCTATCACCATGCAAAGTTTGGTGAACATCTATCACTGCGCGCCGGTTGCAGGTGGGAATTATGGTGTTCGTGTGTTTATTTATCCACGCCGAGCACGTAGTGCACTCGGCGTGGATACTGTTTTGACTTTGGATGTATGTTTGTATGTATGTATGTATGTATGTATGTATGTATGTATGTTAGGGCTCTAGAAAGAAA
>Ga0049107_10000450_pt1 | contig 12301 bp, 16 predicted proteins | sample WorMetilPIANOSA1_FD_61187 | JGI IMG/M metagenome (GOLD analysis project Ga0049107, IMG submission 61187) | Marine gutless worms symbiont microbial communities from Max Planck institute for Marine Microbiology, Germany - Olavius ilvae PIANOSA.1 | ecosystem: Host-associated > Annelida > Digestive...
TTATCATGAAAATTGACTGAGTTATTGCTTTCTGTAGTGTTCAAAATGTATGGAAAATGACTTAAAAACCGACAAAAGTCATCTTTGAAATTGGACACTTTCCCATACCCCAATTTTGTCCAACTTTTAGTATGTTGTAGACTAGACCCAACCTAACATAAAACCACAAAAAAAACAAAATTTTGCATTTTTGGGGGTAGGGGTACTTTGGCGTTATATTGACCAGTCTAAACTGTCGGTATTAAATTTACTCACAGACCAAAAATCAGGTTTTTCGCCCCGCAGGGGCGACTCGTTGCACCGATTCACGTCAAACTTGGCAGGGCCGACGGGCACATGGGTCCGCTTGGCTGTGCAAAATTTCAGCTCAATCGCCATGGGGGTGGGAATGTGGCCCCCAAAATATCAAAAATTTCCACTTTTTGGTAAAGAGTCGCCCTGCAGGGGCGACTCCCTTGACCAATTTCGAAAATTATTAGGTGCTTTTATACGCCTAACTATCCTACATTAGTGTTTCAAATTTCGTGTGATTAGCATCACAGGTTACGGAGTTATTGTTGAGAAACCGCACGTCGGTAAATTATGCCAAATTTTTCCGTGCACCCTGTAGGAAATACTATGCGTTGGATCAAAAATGGATCCCAGTTTTTGATGTGCACGACGAGCTCTATCACCATGCAAAGTTTGGGAAAGGTCGTACAATGCGCACCAGCTGTAGGTGCAAAAATGTGGTGTTTGTTTTTTTTTACCGGCAGGATGCCGCAAAGCGGCAAACTGCCCGTATTAGATTTACTCACAGGCCAAAAATCAGGTTTTTCACCCCGCAGGGCCGACTTGTTGCACCGATTCACGTCAAACTTGGCAGGGCCGACGGGCAATGGGGTCCGCTTGGCCGTGCAAAATTTTACCTCAATCGGCGCAGGGGTTGGGAATGCGGCCCCAAAATATGAAAAATTTCCACTTTTGGTAAAGAGTAGCCCGCAGGGGCGACTCCCTTGACCGATTTCGGAAATTATTAGGTGCTTTTATACGCCTAACTATCCTACTTTAGTTTTTCAAATTTCAGGTGATTCGCATCACAGGTTACGTAGTTATTGCTGAGAAACCGCGTGTCAGTAAATTAGGCCAAATTTTTCCGTGCACCCTATAGGGAATACTATGCGTTGGATCAAAAAGTGAATCGACCTTTTATGATGGGCACGACGAGCTCTATCACCATGCAAAGTTTGGGGAAGATCGCACAATGAGCGCCGGCTGTAGGTGAGAAAATGTGGTGTTTGTTTTTGTTTTGTTTTTTCTTTATCACACTCCGAGTCCGGAGCACTGTGCGTTTGAGGGGTGCATAGTTCGAACAAGCATTGCGTTGCCATTTATTGTCCGATTTCCACGAGGTTTTCAGCTACTACATAGTTCTCAATTGTCGCGAAACTGCGGTCAAAAATTGCGAAAAGTCCAAACATCGGCGGAAAAGTTTGTGCGCACCACTTCGTATAGATAGTTTAGGGCCGGGACTGTAGATGTGCACCTATATAAAAAAATTTTTCCGCACGTCGCTACATAGTAAGTGTCAAATTTTGTATTGGTAGTCCCAAAACGGCTCGGAATGAACAAGTTTGTGCGCACCAAAAGTCATACAGGAAGTAAATTTTCCAAATTCTTTTTTGAGCAGTTGTATACAAGATGGATTGTAGTTGTGCACTTATATTGCGGTTTTTCTCTGTGGCGTCAGATGGCGCCACAACAGAGCGCCAAATTTAGAACCGTGTTTTTTGGTCCATTTCGTACCAGTTTGAGCAAGGATAGCGTGGCCAATTACTCATCGATTTGGACGCTGTTTTCGCTGTTTGTTAGAGGACCAGATGTACTTTGCAACGCACTAAACATTTTGCAGTCGCCACAGCAAACCGCCAAATTCCGGACCGCATTTTTTGCTCAATTTTTTTTAACCAGTTTGAGGAAGGATAGCGTCGCCAATTATGCATGGATTTGCACGCTGTTTTCGCAGACTGTTAGAGGACTGGATGTGCTTTACAACGCACTAATCGTTTCGTAGTTCCGTCGGTAGGTGGCGTTACAAGAATCACAAATTTGCGGCGGAAATTTTCCAAAACGCAAAAAAAATCGGCCGCAGAATTTTGCCAAAGAATTCGTATGGTTACTATTGAGATAGTTATTAACTCCGCCCGCGTAATGGAAATTCATGTGACAATATCATGCCGGTACTGCATTACCTTCGAGGTGATGCTTTTGTTTCTAGTTTTTACCGGCAGGATGCATATTAAATTTATTCACAGGCCAAAAATCGTTTTTTTTTTGCCCTGCAGGGGCGACTCGTTGCACAGAGTCAGGTCAAACTTGACAGGGCCGACGTGCACCTGCGTCTGCTTGGCTTTGCAAAATTTCACCTCAATCGGCGCAGGGGGTGCGAATGCGGCCCCAAAATATCAAAATTTCCCCTTTTTGTTAAAGATTCGCCTCGCAGAGGCGAACCCCTTGACCAATTTCTAAAATTTTTAGGGACTTTTATACGCCATAATTACACTAGAATTGTTTGACCTACAAAGATCAAATTTGGCATGGTAATACAGATGGGGATTAGTGCCTTTCTGGGGTCAACCCCGCCATCATCATAAGGGGGTCCAGCGTGCCCAAAATTTTATGGGACCCCTACCTCGCTCAAATGGTTTGACCTACAGCGACAAAATTTGGTATGATAACACATGTGGGGAGTAGCGTGTTTCTAGGGGGTCATCCACGACCCCGTCGAAGGGGGCAGGGCCCCAGCATCCCCACATTTTATGGACCCATAGGGCCTGCCTACGTATGCCCAAATGGTTTAACCTAAAGTAATGAAATTTAATATGATAACACATGTGGGAAGTAGCGTGTTTCTAGGACATCGGCAATGCCCCGTCCCAAGCGCTAGGGCTCCAGCATCCCCCGAATTTTTGGAACTCCCTACATGTGTGCACACAGTATGGTAAAAGCAACCAAATTTTGCATTGTGGTCAAATTAGATGTAAGGCAGATTTATACATGTGCGACCACGAATGTTGACGCGCAATCTGTTTGCGGTAGCTAACCTTCTTGTTATCTCTGTCAAGGACAATACGTTTCACCTGGCATTTGTCTGTTTGTTTATTTGTCAGACTGTTAGGATAACTCAATAAGTTGACGAATTTTGATAAGGGGTGCAGTATGTGACTAACAAGAACTCATTAGATTTGGTGGATCACATTATCACGTACTTTAGGGTTAGGGTTATAGTTAGGTGCTCTCTTCTTGTTTATTGTATTTCTCCTTCTCTTCCACTCTGGTTTTGTTTCTCATCCACGACAGTAACAATTTTTGCTAAGCCACTGGGACAACGGTCCTACAGGCTGAATTTTAAAGAACCATTATATTCCAAGGTATTTGGCAATGGTGGTAATAGTTAGTTGTTCTTAAGAAGATGATGCATACAGCTAGTGAATTGCTGCTGTGATGTGTTTAGCTGCCACTAAAGTAGTGATATGCCAGCTGTTAGCAGTTTGTATTCTTGGTTGGATTCATGATGGAAATATTACTAAAGCCATTGAACTTTGCACAACATTGTTGAAACAAGTTGCACAATGGACACAAGACGCATTGCTGGTATAATACGTTACTGATGTTTGCTTACTTTATGCTCCACTTTTGCTTCACGTGATTTGTCATAGCATAAATCTGAAATTCTGTAGGTGTTATATGACCATGTTTACAAATCATGACAGCTTTATCTGTTCACCTCGAAAATGTGTGTGTGTGTCCGTGCATGTGTGTGTGCATGTGTCCGTGCATGTCTTGATCTATAACTGTCAACTTATCATGATTTGTAAACAAGCCTCGTCAGCCCCCTGACACCAGTAATCCCACGACATCTGGCCAGGAAATGGAGCGGGTCAATTCTATAACTGGAGAAGAAAAATCAAGGTGTCACATTGCTCTGATGAAACCTCTAGCGGTTCTCTACAAACACCATGTTGAAGAGCATGTGTGTGTATGTATTTCTATGTGTTTGTGTTATCTGTCCCCTGCCTCTAAATGTCTAAATGACATTTGTTACACCCATAGCAGTGCTGAAAGTGCTGCTAAACACCAGTCAACCAACCAACCCTCCTTGGACCACCCCTGTCTTGTTTCAGCAACCTTTGTTGTCATACAGTATTTGACCCAATCGTGATAGAACGTGAGTTTGAATCAGAGAGAAAGTAAAATGGATACTATGCAGTTTTGATTTTTGCCCGAGAAAGGAACTACTACATCTTAACCATATCTATGACTAGTGCATTTAATCGACTAAAGTATTTTTAGTCGATTAATCGTGACATTTAGTCGACTAATCAGCGACTAATTTTGGGCTTATCACAAGTAAAGTGAACAAGGTCAAAACGAGTTTGCCAACAGGCCCTCATCATCGGCAGCGACGTTCTCTACTGCCAGTTAGTGAATAAGACGTGTGCAAATCAACATCAAGGTCATCTGCATGTGTTCAGCGGTTCCACCGCTCCCAGGATAAGTGGACTTTCAAGGTGACGCTCAATCTCATCGATGTCTCGTGCGTAACGTCGTTTGCCAAGAACTACAAACGGACACCATGATCGCTTGGATGCGATAAGTAGCTTATGTGAAGTATCTTGGCCAGTTCAACGTCATGACATACATTTTACACAACTCCGGAAGCGCACAGTACTACCACATGTAACCGAGAATGAACCCAAAAATACCCGGCGTTCGTTGGAGGCCGGCGTTTATTTGATAGATATTACCTTAGACAGAATTCACAATATATGTGTTGACATATGGGAAACTGGAAAATGGCCGGACGATTGGACCAATTCCACATTCTTTCCAATACCCAAAAAGGGTAATCTGGAACAGTGTCAGAATTACAGAACCTTTGCTTTGGTCTCCCACACCAGCAAAGTTCTGCTCAGAGTCATCCTAGAAAGGATCAGGGCCAAAACAGTCTGAACTATCTGATGAGCAAGCTTGATTTAGAGAAGGTAGTGGTACCAGGAATCAAATCACCAACCTACGGATCATCATGTCGAAAGCTCAGGAACACAAACAACCACTCTTATGCTTTGTAGATTTCAGAAAAGCTTTTGATTCCATTCAACACGAAAAGTTGTGGTTTAACATGCTAGAGATGGGATACCCTCCACATGTGGTGGATTTACTTGTTAAACTTTATCGTAAACGGCATGCTAGAGTTAAAGTAGCAGGAGTGATCTCTAACTGGTTTCGTGTAAAAAGGTGTTCGTCAAGTGGAAGATCACCTTATCAATTCAATATATTATCCGAAATCGTCATGGGAGAAACACTAGATGGATAACAAGGTGGATTACTGATCGGTGGTCGAAGAATATCAAACTTAAGATACGCAGACGATATCGTCGTATTGATAGCTACAGCCGAACAGGAATTACAAGTACTGGTTGACCGCCTTAACACAGTCAGCAATCAATACAATTTGATGATCAACGTAGACAAAACGAAAGTTATGGCAACGTGTAAAAACAAATGCAATATCCTTATTAGCAATGAGAAACTGCAACAGGTGGATACTTTCAAATACCTAGGAGCCCTGATCACTGATGATGCAGAGTGCACGAGAGACATCCGTGCAAGACTTGGAAACGGTACAGGGAATGCAGTCTGTGCAGAGACAAAGTCATAACAGAGTCATAACATATCAATAGACACAAAAGTGCGGTTATTAAAAACAAGTGTATGGTCGGCTGCTACCTATTTGTGCGAAGGCTGGACGTTACACATGTCAGCGAGCCAACCCACACCGCAGGACACACGCTGGATCTCGTTATCACCAGCAGTGAGACTGAAATTTCTGCTGTACAGACCGGTGACATGATATCAGATCATGCTCTTGTCCGTTTCACTCTTCAGTGTGAAGAAGCCGCATCAGTGCAAGGCATGGGTCACACGTAGAGCATGGCGTCAACTGTCACGTGATTTATTTGCATCAGATCTGGCAGCATCTAAACTATGCATTGATCTGGATGCACTCAGTGACTCGTCCGTCGACGACCTGGCCAAGCTCTACCGCGACATGCTATAGACCTGCTCGACCGTCATTGTCTGACCGTGAAGGTACGTTGCAGAGCCGTTTACAAGACGCTGTGGTTTGACGACACAGACTGCAGAGCAGCTCGACGTCGAGCAAGAGCTGCGGAGTGGCGTTTCCAGCAGCGTCAATCCGACGATGACAAACGAGTCTGGGCGAAGCAGCTGAAGGTGATGCGTCTACTGTACGAAGAAAAGAACGTCAATTACTGGCGAAATGAGATAGCGGCAAGTAAAAGTGACACGAGGAGACTGTAGCGGACTTTCCAGAGTGTACTTGGTGAGGTTTCTACAGCCGACATTGATGCTCATACGGCTGACGAGTTCGCTGCCTTTTTCACCGACAGTCGAGGAAGTTGGAACGTCTACCACTACGACACCATTGTACGATGTTCCGTACAGACTCACGCCGACACTAGCCGTATCGAGTGCAGTCATCAGCAGAGAAGTCGAGAAATTCATCAGCGCTGCATTGAACAAGACATGTCAGCTAGATCCAGCCCCACCTGGCTGGTCAAGGATATGCGTGGACTGCTGTCACCATTCATCTGCCTGCTGTTTAACAAGTCGCTCACCACTGGCTGCTTCCCACGGGAGTTAAAGGACACTATCGTGTGACCAGTCCCGAAGAAAAGCGGGCTTGATGCCAGTGAGCTGAAGAATTACAGGCCAGTATCGAACCTGCCATTTCTCTCCAAACTACTGGAGAAGGTTGTTCAGGTTCGCATTCTGGCCTTCTTTGACAGAAACGGATTGATTCCCAAGATACAGTACGCGTATCAACGGTTCCGTAGCACGGAGACCACGGTGACGAAGGTAGTCAATGATTTGCTTCTTACTGTAGATGGAGGACTCTCTCTCTCCTCGACCTGACTGCTGCCTTAGATACCGTGGATCACGAGCTGTTGTTACACCAGCTTGCGCATCAGTTTCGTTTGAGTGGCATAGTGCTGGAGTGGTTCCAGTCGTATCTGTCTGGTAGAACGTTCCATATCATGTTCAGCGGCTGTACGTCGTCCGTCATCTACATCATCTGCTCATTGCCGCAAGGCTCAGTACTGGGTCCGCTGTTGTTCATCGTGTACACAGCAGACCTTGCAGCTATTGTGAAAAGCATGATGTATCTGTACATGTGTTTGCTGACGACACACAGCTGTATCTACACTGTCGTCGCGCCGACACAGCGTCAGTTGCTGCTTGGCTGGAACAATGCATCACAGACGTCGGCCACTGGATGTCCGCCAACCACCTTAAGCTCAACACAGACAAGACTGAGTGAGTTGCTATGGGTCGGATCGAGACACAGTCTTTCCCAGCAAGACTGTTGTCCTGCAGTTTTACAACTCGATCCTGACTCCATAGTAGCTCGCGACTACGTCCGTCTTCTGGGAGTAACGCTGTCGTCCAGTCTGAGCTTCGACCGACATGTCTCCAGCGTCAGTGCGTCCAGTTTCTACTGGTTACGTCAACTTCGGAGTTCTCTGGACACGGAATCGGCGGCCACATTCCTGCACTCGTTTGTTGCATCACGCGTTGATTACTGCAATGCTCTTCTGGCGGGCACACTGAGAGTGAGGATCAACAAACTGCAACGAGTGTTGAACGCCGCAGCTCGTGTGGTCAGCGGTATGCACAAGTTCGACCGAGGCTTATCACGACTCCTCCATACCGACCTACACTGGCTGGATGTTTCCGAGCGAGTCATGTATAAGCTCGGCGTCATGGCGTTCAACTGCCTGCACGGTCAAGCATTTCCACACCTTGTGGAATTGTGCCAACCAGTTGCAGATACGCGTCGCGACAACATCTCCGATCCGCCACCTGACAGCTCCTAGTCGTACCGCGTTACCGGCTCAGCACCTACGGCCGACAGGCTTTCTCTGTGGCTGGTCCGTCGGTTTGGAATTCCCTGCTGGAGAGCTTGCGGGATCTGGTGATTGACGAGAACAATTTCAGACGATCGTTGAAGACGTTTCTATTTGCAGTGTACTGATGCATCCAGCGCATTAGAGGTTTTATGACGATGCGCTATATACGCTTCGACTTTACTTTACTTTGAAGAAATCTGATGAGTCACAAATAGAAGTTTTTGAAATAAAGGGATTAAGACAGATACTATGAGTCTAATGGACAGCAAGAAAAACCAATGAATGGATTCTGGAAAAAGTATGGAGAAGGACGATCCATGGTGTGGTCAACCCTCGGATCGAGGATGACTGAAGTCAAGTCCAAAGTCATGGATGTCCGCAGCTCAAGCTGCAGTATACCCCGAGTCGGCCGGCGGATTGCATTAGTCAGAGGCTCGACTTGGGTTATTATCGGTGATAGTATCTGTTAGCAATCAGTACCGTGGCTTACACGTCTGATAGCACGTTGGTCTAGCTGCTGAAATTTGCACGTGATTCATTCTGCACTCTCTTGGAATGTCGTCTAAACGAAAGCATTCGTCATACGATGCAATTTAAATTTTATGACATACGCAAGTTGTCAGGGTCTGGGCTCATTATTTTACTGCCTCGACTTATATGCGGGTGTCAAAGTTTGGACGTTTCTTTGCCGTGTAACCAGGGGCCGGGGGTCGACTTATATGCGGATCGACTTGTAAGCGAGTATATATGATACATCAAGAATCTGTATTAAGTCCCCTACTGTTTGTGATAGTAATGGAAATTATAACCAGAGAGCTACGAGCAGGTTTGCCTCTGGAATGACTTGATTTTGACGACAGAGTGAGGAAAGTCTACGTGAGAAGATTGTACGATGGCAATCAGGGTTGGAAGCCAAAGGTTTGAAGATGAATGCAGGAAAAATAAAAGGTTGTGTTCGGTTGTAGTAAACTTGTAGTATGAATGAAAGATTGGGGGAATAGAAAAGTAAGTGGCCCTGTTGTGTATGTAAGAAGGGAGTCAGCAATAATTTGATTTTGTACCGTAGTTGCAAGAAGTGGATCCATAGACTTATAGTGCCGTGAAAGGAAGTCTGCTTAAGGCAAGCCAGTCGTTTATCTGCAGATGCTGTTAGGTAGATAGGCCGATCGCAGGTGGGCTTAATACTGATTTGTATCTGGATATTGGTAATGGGTATCACTGGAAACGGTATACAAATTTTGTTATTTTGGAGACATGTCGGTTGCAGATGGAGCATGTGATTCAGCAGTAGTGGCAGAGTCAGATCTGCTTGGAAAAAGTTTTGTGAATACCTACCCATTCTAACTGGAAAAAGGGTTCTTGTTAAAACTGGAAGGCAAGGTATATGCTACTTGTGTGAGGAGTTCTGTGATGTATGGCAGTGAGACCTGGCCTATGAAAGTAGATCATGAAAGTTAAATCACAGTGAAACTAGAAAATAAAGGCAATGCAATACCGGCTGGATATAATCACACGAATGGCCATTGCGTGGGTGGAGTTAATAACTATCTCAATAGTAACCATACGAAGTATTTGGCACGACTCTGTGGCCGATTTCTTGCATTTTGGAAAATTTTCGCTGCACGAATTTGCGAATCTTGTGGCGCCACTTACCGACGGAACTACGAAACACGTTTATTGCGTTGTAAAGTACATCCAGTCCCCTAACAGATGGCGGAAAGACCATCCAAATCGATCCATAATTGGCGACGCTATCCTTCCTCAAAGTGCTACGAAAGTGATGAAAACCTGTGGTTTGGAATTTGGCGGTCTGCTGTGGCGCCATCTGACGCCGCAGAGAAAAACTGCAATATGGGTGCACAACTACAGTCTCTCAGATGCACAAAAGCCCCAAAGATATTTCAGAAAATTTACTTCCTGTATGACTTTTGGGGCGCACAAACTTGTTTGTTCCAAGCCGTTTTTGGACTACCTGTACGAACTTTGACAATTGCTGTCAGCGCTACATAGCGTCATTCGGAAAAAAATATATACACTGTGTCCACGAAAAAAGTAACCCCCTAGTCAATGTGCGATAGAAATGTCAAATCTGAATATATCTTGATAAAATTATGTGCACTTGTTTTTGAATATATCTGTGAAAGAACTACCAAATTTCATGAAAAAATATTATTTTATAGCGGAGTTATTAATATTCAAATACCGATGACAAAATATCTCGGTTTCCAATACAGCGTTGATTACTGCAGTCACTTGTCACTTGTAAACAGTTAGCGTAAACAATAAGCATGGCATTTTCTGCAGACGATCGTGTTTTAATTAAAGTGCTGAGGCAGGAGAAAGGATACGGTGCGAAAAATTCATTGCAGAATTTCCCAGCAAGCCAGATTTGGGGGAAGCTGCAGAGCGTGTGTATCGCAGCTGGATTCGTGACAGTTGACCAGCTGAAGTCACGCCTGATCGAAGAGTGGGAACATTTCCACCAGGTTTTCATCGATGAAGCGATCAGGCAGTGGCGTCCACATCTCCGAGCTTGCATTCCAGCACATGGAGGACATTTTGAACACATACTTTAGTTATGTTCGATATCTGTACAGATGTACACTTTGACAGTCATATGTCTGTGCGGTAGCCTGTAGTGGACACTTTTGTTTTGGTGGTGACCTCACTAAACCCACTCTAACTATTGCAAGCGTTGACAGATTATATTTAAATTTGGTAATTTGTTTGCAATTAGACATTGCATTGTTGATCCAGAATTCTGTTAAAATCTGACATTGTTTGTCGGAGTTATGACAATGTATACAGGGGGTTACTTTTTTCGTGCACACAGTGTAGGTGCACATCTACGTTCTCGGCCTAAAACTACTGCTGTAGAATTTTCTTCAAATCTCTCAGCTATCTATACGAACGGCGCACAAAGTTTTCCGCCGATTTTTGAACTTTTTGCAATTTTTGACCGCAATATCGGTGATAATTGTGGCGCCGACCGAAATAAGAACTGTCTAGCGATTCTGAAAGGGCAATCGCCTTTGAAAAGAAGGATAAAAACAGAATCAAAATCAAACCATAAAGGCGACAAAATAGGTGTCACAGGAGCACTGTTATAACGGCGACGTCAGCTTCCTATGGGAAAATGGAAACTTTGACCCCTGTAAAATCAAAACCCTTGAACAGATTGATACACAATTTGTCAGGATTGATTATGTCCACGAGAGGAGTGTTTGTTCCTAATTTGGTGAAAATCCGTTCACAGGGAACCTCTGGGCAAAGGGGTGAAATATAACATTTTGTGTGACTTTTTATTTATTCATATATTTTTTTTCTCGGACCAACGTAGAGAAGAGACCCCTGGACTGATTGTGACGCTTAATGGCTCAAAAGACGCGGAATCGCGCAAGGATGTGCCTTTTTCGGGTTATAAAATGAAAAATTGAAATCTGATCCTATTTACCCCCAAACCCTAAAAATTTGGCCCTGAATAGGCAATTTCCAGCCAAAATGATGAAACATGAAACTTCAAGTATATCAGAAAGTGGTAAACCAATCGAGATGAAAATTTAACACAATGTTAGGAACGTAATACAGAGTACCCGGATGAAGTATGATGACGTCACAACAAATCCAATATGGCGGACAGCTGCCATATTGAAAATCGTTTTTTTTTGGCTATATCTCAACGATTTATCGCCCGATTAACGCGAAATTCGGTAAGAAGAAGCACAATCATATTCAGATACAAGTCACGTGACCAAAATACCTAATTTCGAAAATTCAAGATGGCGGACGGCCGCCATTTTAAAAATGTTTTTCGCTATATCTCGGCCGAGAATCATCCTATTTCAACAAAATTTGGTGTGCAGATGCAAATTTTGGTTCCAATAACAGCCACGTCGCAAAATATCAAAATTTAGCAAATCCAATATGGCGACTGGCCGTCATATTGTAAATCGTTTTTGGGGTATATCTCAACGATTTATTGTCCGATTAACGCGAAATTTGGCACGAAAAAGCAAGATCACGTTAGACACAGGTCACTTGACCAAAATACAAAATTTCATAAATTCAAGATGTCGGATGGGCGCCATTTTGAAAATGGTTTTATCGCCATACCTTAGTTAAGAATTATCCATTTTCAATGAGATTTGGTGTGCTGACGCAGATTCTCCTTCTAATAACGGTCACATGACAAAGTATCAAAATTTGCTCAAAATGGCACAAAAAAGCAAGATCACGTTAGACACAGGTCACTTGACCAAAATACCAAATTTCATAAATTCAAGATGTCGGATGGGCGCCATTTTGAAAATGGTTTTATCGCCATACCT
>Ga0049107_10000451_pt1 | contig 12295 bp, 7 predicted proteins | sample WorMetilPIANOSA1_FD_61187 | JGI IMG/M metagenome (GOLD analysis project Ga0049107, IMG submission 61187) | Marine gutless worms symbiont microbial communities from Max Planck institute for Marine Microbiology, Germany - Olavius ilvae PIANOSA.1 | ecosystem: Host-associated > Annelida > Digestive...
CCCATAGGCATACACTATATATACACCAGCGCCTGCTATAGGCTCTCCCTCTTTCCGCTTACGTTCGTTCGTTCGGTTGGGCGTGTGATAGTCAACGTGTATCGTAGTGCTTGGACATGCGAGATCGTGCATTGCGAGTAGCTTTCTGACTATAGTTTGCGAGTGGAGAACGCAAGAAGATACGACGAAAGTCCTTCTTCTCACCGAGAAGACTCGAGTTCTTGCGAGTCTTCTCGGTGACTGAGAAGGACTTTTGTCGTATCCTTCTTGCGTTCTACACGCGTGCGATCGCGAAATTAATTCGTGGCGTGGAAAAACATTCTGCGCCGAGCGCAACATCTGAACAAAAACACTCTAGTGCATTCGCTTGATTGATGAGCTGATGTGAAAGAAGTTGATGCTGAAGAAAGCTTTAAACGACTACAGTCGTCTTCTTTTGTCTTCCTTACCGCTGGGTAAGCCATGCGTGGCGCCGTGTTGTCGTACCGGTACCACTGCAGTTGTTGTGTTCGTAGACCGGTATCAGAACTTTCCCTTAGCATTTCCTGTTTTTTCCTAGTTTTTCCTTGCTTTTCCGATAGTTAAATTAACTCTCCGAGTCCCGGAAGGTTAACGGAAAAGCCCACTTTAGTCATTTTACTCGTACATGATAGTCGCGATAATTGCTGAGCACTTTTTGCGGCAGCGAGAGGGATTCCGCAAAGTGTAATCAGCGATCGTGCTAATTCGGAAATCATTCTTTTCCCATTTTGGTGACTTTCCCACGTTTTAAACGTAGGAATCTGCGTCTAATTTAGCTTGTCGTAGTTGTGGAAAGTCAGTTCCTTACTTCGGTAGTCTCGCAAAATTTCCCTAAGTCACTAAGTAGACGTTTGGTGAATTTGCCGGTAATTGACATGGAATCCAATTGCGACCGTAACGTAGGTCGCAGCGATCTGTCTGGCGATTTGGGTTTCGTCCCAGCGCCCCGAGAAACTGATCCGACGCCCGTAGTGACCCGTCCTGGTGCAGGACCGGCCTCCACCATGGTCACCAGGTCACACGCGCGGGAAGGTCGAGGTACGAATATCGATCCGGAAGTAGAATTCCGACCGGAAACGGAAACCCGACCGGGAATAGAAAAACCGACAGAAACCCCAGTTTCCACTTCAGCTATGTGCGAAAGAGGGTTTTGGACCGCTAGATCATCCATTCCCGATACCGCTAGTCAGTATTACTGCAGCTAGGCCAGAAAACGCCGCCGCGTTTTCGATTAGTTCTCAGGTTATCATGGAAAGCAACCCAACACTCTCAGAAACCCCACAAAACCCTTTCCATACTACTTTATGCATGTAGATTAGCTATAAAAATTACAATCTGCGTTTAAAGCCTAACGTGTTTGCCTAATTTTAACTTATGAATTTAGCTGCATTATAGTTAGAATTACTACAGTCGCAGTGTGTACTGAAATTTTGATTTTCTTTACCGACTCGCGATATTAATGTGGTAACTTTGTCCGTCCGTTCGTCATTCTGGAACAAGGTTGCATAATTATATCGTCTCGTCGAACTTTTCACCGTCAAATTTTTCTAGTTGTCTTCATTGACGTTACAGAATTGACGTCAACATCGTCAACGGGGGCTCTAGAATGCAGGCGGAGTAGGCCTACTAAAATTTTGCGATTGTCGACCAATATTTCACCATATCTCGGAAATGTATTATGGCATAATATATACGACCATAGTTACTGGAGATCACTGATAACAAGTAATATGCATTGCACTCGGTCGTACCGCATCACTTCCAATGACCTCGACAGAGTGACCTTGAAAAGCTCGGCCCCACGGCCAAAATTGTCTGGAAAGACCCATTACTTGTGCGCATACCATTTAACCCAGAACGACCAAATTCGGCATGGTAACCCAACTAAAGAAGGGGCTGGTTTCTAGGGCTAACCACGCTCCATCAGCCCAAGGAGGCGAGGCCCAATTTTTCTCTCCCTTTATTGGACGCTCATACCATTAGAATTAGGAAAATTCTATCAGTATAAAGTGATAATGAGAGATAAAACCGTGTGACTTCCGACGACCTTCACTTCAGTGACCTTTACAGGTTGTTCCAATAATAATAGTGATGCGCAACTCAGTTCGCGCAGCTAACGTTCCTGATTTGCTGTCGAGCAGGCCTCACCTTTTCTTTAGCGTTCATAGGCGCCTAATCATAAATTAATGAATACGCGCATGCGTAAGCACCAGTGCTGTTTGTATGAACATATGAATTATCTACTTCTTAACGACTGATAACATTTTGACAGCGCGACCCTTCTGCTATAGGCTTATATATTGAAATATTTTTTTCAACAATAGGCCTAAAGCGCAGTAGAGGCTTTGTGATAATGCGCTGATTGATATGACTGATATGATGTCACGATGAGGTGTAACAATATTCCGACATATTCACTAGGTGTCGCTAGTTGCACGCTAGAGCTGTCGTATCTGTGGAGTAGGCCTGCAGTTTCGTGATTGACAACTGACTCTCACTCGAACGTTTTCTCGCACAGCAAAACTTTCAGAAATCTTGTCAACTTTGTATGCAGTTTTCGTTCGTTCCAGGCGCTGCCGAACGGGCGGGAGGGCCCCAGCGGGCCGGGTTCGGCCGGCGGATGTTCGGTCCATCCGTACGCGGTGCGCTGTTGCCAACTGGAGCGTTGCTCATCGCGTCTTGTCTCGACTTCATCAGCTGATCGATAGTACACGTGACTTCTCCATCAATCCACTCGCTTACGTCACCATGACGTCACCGCTTGTTTGCACTGCGCTGTAAACAAACAAACAAACAAACAAACAAACAATTTAAAGTTATTATTCAGTAACATTTATCAACGGCATCGCAGTAATCAACCACCTGAAAACGAAAAGTGAAACTCATTCATCATTTTTCAATCACTCTAGTATCATGCTAGACGGCAGCCAACCGGAAGTCGGTCACGGTCACGTGGTTGCAATCCACTTCCGGTGCAATTTAGAACGCACCGCTGCGTTCGGCAGCCAAATTGAATCGGGGAAGCTTGGGGCTAGCCGGAGAATAGGGGGATACCACGAAGGCAGCAGTTGTTTCCGTGGGGGCGTGGTCAAGTCACGTGACCGTTTGATCTGATGTGTGGCCGTCTCCGCCGCCCGGCAGTCAGGCAGGCAATGGCGTATGATGAATGCCGGACCTTTAATAGAAAGCCGTATTAGACATTGCCGCCGCCAGGCGGCGCACTGCAGTGCCCGTCGCCGCTGTATTACAGATATATCGGCTGATAATCGGTCGGTCGTTGGCTGGCTGGCTGGCTGGGTGGCCGGGCGGCGGCGTCGTTGGTGGTCCGATGTTGGTGGTCTCAGCTGCCGTTGCTATGGACAACACTGCCATAGCATAGCCGCTCTCAGCCTCAGCTCAATGTCACACCGGCGCTGACGCCTGCATGACTTGGTGTCAATGGCTCCGACAAGAGTATAGACGATTGAGTCACTCTGTCCCTGCGTGTCAGCATTGAGCAGGATAATTCAAAACATCGAGGACGGATATGGCAGAAATGTCACGGTGAACAGCTGCTGCTGAGACAAGGCACACGTGACGTCACTCGCTACTGGTAGTCATCCGGGTCATAGTCTGCCGCGTTCTGTATACTTACTTACTGCGCACTGCAGTGCTTGTCGAATGACGCTGATGTCGCAAAGTTCTATGCGCTCTACCGAGAGCACTTCTAGTTGTCACTGTATCACAGCGCACATTTCCTCCCGATTCACTGCACTTTATTATGCCCCGCCCCTAATAGGCGGGGCATTAAGCGATGCTTTTGTCTGACGTCTGTCTGTCTGTCTGATGTCTGTCGCGTACATCGGGCCTAAGTCGAGAACAGAGAGGCCTATAGGAAGACCAAAATTGGCACAGAGGTAGCCCACGTCATATGTGACTCGGACACCACTTTCAAAGTCAAAGGTCAAAGGTCACAGTCACCAGGCCGCTTTACTCACCGCGGCCCTAACGCGTGAGGCAGGTGCAGCGTTGACCGTAAGAACGTATTGGGCGTGGGAAACTACTGCTACGTTGCGTCTGCTGGGGCGCCCACGGGGGGGGGGAGAGGGATGGGGCATATCGTGTCGCCACGCGCACAGCTTGTTCAGTATGCAACTAATATCGCTTTTATACTACAGCTAAGATGGGCACTCAGAAAGCGAACACATTCGGAGTACAAGTAGGGCTACCCATGGCTATGCCGCCTCATCCTGCAGGTTACTATAGTAACGTATAGCTAACTTCTCTCGTATTTCGTGCGCAGTAATTTTCAGACTTAACATAGTGCTGCAGTCGCCACGTTATTATTTCTAGTTTTTCGCGGTCGTTAATCGTTTCTGTTCTGTCGATGCGCTATCCTAACTCTGAACTCCAACCTTATACACCCGCCCCGACAGCCTTGCAGCTTACAGTATCGAATATTAGAAGATTGTTGGAAGTTACTTGCAAGTTGCAATGAAGTCATGCAGTCGTGCGTTGTTTGGACATTGCAGACATTGTCTAGCGTCACCGAGGTTGGCAAATGCTAATCGATAGTCGGTAACGTGTATGAGTCAGTCAGTCACACGTCTTGGGACATCAGTGATCGGTATATGCCTATCTATATAGAAGCAGGTCAGTATGGCGACCGGTCGGGCTGCAGTGGGACTGGTGGATATGTATACGGCGCCCGGCCGGCACTGCGCGGCAAACACGTCCAATTTGATGCTGATGAATGGCGGGAATTAGAGGCGTCTGTCGCGCGTGCGCGCTGGGAAAAGGCAGTGGACGACAGCGTACGGCACTGCGGTCACGCCTGCTCCCCCGCCAGTCCCAAGCTCCCGGCTGCTGCTGCTGCTGCGCCAGTATTTTACGCTGGCAGTGAGCTGACAAATGGCCGAATTAGCTGGACGCTTGTTTAATATCGCGGTTGGTGGCGGCGGCGCGGCCGGTGACGGCAAAGATGACATATTGCACATCCAGTTACCTCAACGTGCAGTGGCGGCTGCGGCTGCTGGTCGGTCAGTCACTGCGGCAGTGGGTGAGGAGACCGAGGCCAATCCTCGCTCGCTCCAGCTAGCTGCCTCCATGACCAGCTGCGTCCTGTCGTCCACGCAAGATTTACGTCGTCGACGTGTGTGTGTGTGTGTGTGTGTGTGTGTGTTCTCAGACACTCCGTAGCACACTGCACTGCAGCATTCTCTTCCGTTACCAACTACCGTACCACACCAGTCATTAACGTTCTCTACAATTTACAGCAAATTATTGTAGGTGACACGCCCGCGATGAGGACACGTTATGCATCGGAGTCAGCCGTCTGTCTGTCTGTCTGTCTGTCTGTCACTGAGTCATTATTAAACACTACTGGCCTATGAAATAAGAATGAACTAAGCGGAATTATCGTTCAAAACCCGTGACAGCCTCTATACGAGGTTATCATCGCTAGTACTTTCGCTGTCATGTGCGGCCGATACGCTTTCTGTGTTTATACAGAATAATGGTGTTTATATATGTTTAACCCGGGCTGCGCTACTCATTTGCTGTCAGAACAGTTAGTGATTGGAACCAGCTTCCTGCTGTTGTCGTTGAGCAGGATAATCCAGCTGCCTTCAAAGCTCAGCTGGCCAGGTGTGCGCCTGTTCGCATGCCATGACCCACCACCACCATTAGCGTGATACTCCACGAGGAGGACTGCTGATTATTGTGCAAGACCAGACATGAAGTATGAGAACATAATTATTATTCCGCCGATGCCGATGTAGATGAGAAATAGAATCAAGCTAAATCATGATGATGCAATCAGTCTGTAAGTTATTATTGATGTAAGAATTGCTATTAATAGAATAATTATGGTTAGATTTATTGGGCCTCCAAAAAACTGAAGTGCTTTCGAAATAGCTGTCTTGAACTTTTCGTGCTTTGAAGCTCTAAAAGTCTATGTCTCAAGGACTGACGGCAAAAAAAAACTTTTGTCAGTCAACTTTATCCGGTAAAACAGCAAGTAATAAACCTTTAAGTTGTGGCTGACAATTTTTCAATAAACGAATATGTATCTATGTATGCATGCTATATATTTAGTGCTCTGTTTTTACTCCAAATAGGTTTTTGGCCGTCGTATTGCCAAATCTCAACCGATCTGGATAAAATTTTGCATACACCTATTGTTGCATGGAATACACTTGTGGGCCGACTTAGACCGCGATCGGCGCGTGGGCGTCTCCAGGCCAAACCAAAATGACTATGTTTTTGTAATACTTGTAACGCACCCTAAGTCCTATATAGAGACGACGGATCGCCGCGATTTCGGCGGCATACCGTCAGAGTGGAGGTGAGGACGGGTGCTATTGTGAAAAATTCCGGAATTTTGTAGCGTGGGCGAAGCCAGATCCAAAAACAGCATTTTTCGCGTTTTAGGGTATCTTCGACTATCCTGCGCACAGCCTACAGGAAAGTTTTACCCCAAAACAGTGGTACCGATGGAAAGCTGAGACTCTGAAGGTGTGCCTTTTGCTAGTCTGGAGACTGTGACCAGGCTTTTGAAAGATATAGGCCCCTGAAGGGTGCCAAAAAGTGGTCACGTGAGCAACACGAAAATTGAAAAATTGCATACAGTCACACGTAGAGAAATTCACTGATTCCAAAATGCTGTGCTTTTCTATCTATGACGAAAAATAACGAAGTTATCGCGGAAAAACCGTTTCCGAACAGTGGCGTCACCAGGCGCTTGTGGACGCTTGGCCGACTTGATTGACGGTCGTCGTCAGTACATGCTTCTAGTTTTATTTTATTATGCCCCCGCCCTTAATAGGCAGGGGCATTAAGCGATGCTTTTGTCTGACGTCTGTCTGTCGCGTACATCGGGCCTAACTCGAGAACAGAGAAGCCCAGGAAGACCAAAATTGGCATAGAGGTAGCCCATGTCACACGTGACTCAGACACCACTTTCAAGGTCAAAACGTCAAAGGTCAAGGTCACCAGGCCGCTTTACTCAGCGCGGCCTTAACGCGTGAGGCAAGTGCAGCGGTGACCGTGAGAACGTATTGGGCGTGGGAAACTATATACTGCTACGTTGTCTGCTCGGCGGCGCGCGAGGCGCTGGGGCGCCCACGACAGGAGGAGAGGGGCGGGGGCATATCGTGTCGCCACGCGCATAGCTTGCTATTTAAAGTTTCTGTCAATCGTTACTACCGTTACTGTAGTGTGCTAACGCGGATTTCAGCGACGTGAAGACAGTGGGTACTTTCTACGCCAGGTATATAGCGGTAGTATTGAACTGCACACAGTCATTGGGTTTTCCTTAGCCACTTTCGCATTTCTGTCGATTTGAAAATTCGTCATTGAACGGTTGCGCCCGGCTATCAGTCAGTATGTTCCACGCCGTAGAGCGGCCGAAGATTTGTAGTCCAGAGTTAAGCCGTTTTCGCTTATAATCTTGCTAATTATATACATACAGTTTTCTTAAAACCTACCCGCTTAGCGTTGCAGGGCAGAAAACTAAGGCATAATGATCGCATTTCTACAGAGACAACGTTTTTTGGCAGCGTCATGCAACGCGGTTCCAAAGCAACGTAGCACATTTTACTTTCCGAATGATCCGAATGGTTCAATGCTATGATTCTGATAACTTTGTTTACCATAGAGAACCGTTAAAAGTTAAGTAATAACACCATAAATACCAAATATAAGGCGTCTATAAATGTCGCTGACGGGCGTCTGCATCTTGTGGAATCACATGAATGATGACATCAGAGTGACGTATAGCTGCTGCTGCTGCAACTGAAGCGGCTCATCTCAACGTGACGGATTAGCTCTCATCAGCGCTTTGAAGTGACCGATAATCCACTCGGATGACTCCGCTGTCCAGACGCACACGCCACACCACGTCTCTAAACCACCACAAACACACAACGACGTTAGCGCTCGGATGACATAACACCCTGTCTCAGGCAGTGTCTCGGCTAAACTGGGCTAGACGGGGCTACGACCTGAGCCCCTTGAAAATCGTCTGATCTACAATTTTACCTTTCTGTTTTGTTATTTAAACCAAATGCAATGGAGGCCGTAAGATAAACTCAGATTATCAAGTACTTCTTCGCTATGTAAGTTAACAAGCTGTAGGCGGGAGGCCGCCACAATATGCCCCGCCCCTGTGACTGTGCCTTTGACCTTTTGACCTTGAAAGTGGTGTCCGAGTCACGTGTGACACGGGCTACCTCTGTGCCAACTTTAGTCTTCCTAGGCCTCTCTGTTCTCGACTTAGGCTCGATGTATGCGACAGACAGACAGTCGTGAGACAGACAGACGTCAGACAAAAGCATCGCTTAATGCAACCGCCTATTAGGGGCGGGCATAATAGGCTAAACAGGCATTTCAAAACGCTCAGTTAACAGACTAAGACTGTCACAAAGGCGCGCGGGGTAAGTAGACCGAAACAGTCTGGAACAGAGCGGTTTTCAGCAGTTGTCTGAAGTTACTTAAAGTTAAGTCCAAGTTGCGCAGATGAGCCGGCATGTCGTTCCAGAAACGAAAGCTTTCAACAACATTTCCTCACCCAACCAGTTCACTGTTGGTGACCGTTAGTTTGTGCGTGATTTTGTTTTCTTTTGATCTTTTTTTATTCTAGTCCTACGAATAGTATAATGCACACCAGCGTTGTTGGCCTACAGTTACATGTTTTCCGAATGTCAATGTGATTTTCATTTCACAATCGGTACAGCATAACGACGCTGGCGCAGAATCAGCCGCGAGAGGCATCGCAACACGTGTATGTACACTAGAGACGTTGTACGCCGGAGACGGACGTTGTAGACGGAAGAAAGACGAGACGATGTGCGCCGTGCATGCAGTTTGACGGGCGGCGACAATGTGATTATCACTGCAGCTCGCGATCTGCAGCTGCTGAAGCCAGCCCACACTACTGCAACGCAACGCAGAGGAGGACGGCGGGGCGGAAACATGACCGTCGGGCGCTGATAATTGCTTAGATTGACGTAATAGTCGTCAGACGAGCGGCGAGTGTCGGGCGGGCCGTGGCTGCTGCAGTCTCCCTGTACGGCCTTCAAAGCCATCTCCAAGTACCGACCGGACAGCAGCAGCAGCAACGACGTTAGCCGACTGCCAGACCTGCGCCCGTTCTCGGCTTAATTGTACAGCCGCCGGCGGTCGTGTACCAGCTGTATGAAGTCGCCCCGCCAGTCGCTAGGGGTCACTAGTGGAGACTAATTCCTCATCGTTATTCGTTATCCAGCAAGTCCCTGTCTGTCAGTCCGTCGGTGTAGACGTGTCCCAGTCCACTGAACTCATCACCAGTAGGCTACCTGCCTCGGGCCTGCCGCTGCTGTCTTCACAAATAACCTAACGATATTTTCTGCACGACGATGACGATGATGTCGTATCGAAACAAAAACTTCATTGTTCCATCATCAGCTGAATTCACTGCATCAGCAGCAGCAGTCGACATCACACAGTGACGTCACTAGACCACCCATGCACCCAGCTGTCGCTCGCACCTTCCGGCACTCACAAGCTCATCGACCAGCAGCTCTTTGCAATGGTCACAACACCACATTGCATACATTACTTTACTCGTGTGATTAAGTCGTGTCTTAAGTTGTGTAAATACATTCCGGTCCACCACTGGTTGTCTCCCTCAGTGAAAACGAAAATTCTCATAACGCCAATAATAAGACGACAGGCCCAATGGTCGACACGGTATGCTGTTCAGCTATTGTGACTTCCTGAGTCTGACCATTGACCGCTGATATTGGTTACTTTATAGATTCACGAATGTTATCACTCACAGCTACCAACGAGAACTGTTCTCTGTTGTGAGATCATGACGTCATAAATTGATTGCTTCGCGTCAGTGGATCACGTGACGTGAACTCTAGCCAGAAGATGCCTCTTCCGATCATGTTTCTCTGAACGTTGAGTGTGTGTGATTTTGCAGGATTTGATTGTGAATGAAAAGCGCGAAGTGGCGTCACCTAGTGAGTGTTCTCGACACCACAGGCAGACGGAGACGGGCAGTCGGCAGAACTCGGAGACAAACAGACAGACACACAGCGAGATCTCGCTGAAATATCGTCTGGTACGGTCATAGATCAGGTCCGGGACATTTGTTACGCGACGCCCCGACAGCCTCCTCCGTCGCCCGGCCTGGGCCTGCCCGGGCGGGCTCGGGCAGGCCCGAGGTGGGTATTTGAGGCTCAATAAAGGCGGACAATTGCCGTATTGCTCATCGATCATCAACCAGCTCGACTAGCTGCCGCCGCTGCAACTACAGCCGCGGCGGCGAGAAAATCTCCGACGAGATTTAGATTAAGCACCTTGAGCCCTGCCTGCCGGAGCGCCTGCCTGCCTCGTTCACTCCACGTACGCCGCGCCGCGCTATCGAACCAAATTCGACGCTTTCGCCACCAAAACCTTTATTATCGCTCGCCCGGCCGGCCGTCTGCGGTACGGGCATCACGTAGCACTGCGGTCCAGCTAATTCCCGGCAAGCGTCGAACGACGTCGATTGGGCCCGAGCACGTTACGGCCGAACACGATGGATGCTGGCGGACAGGGATCAGTTCGATATGGTATCGGGCCCGCGCGCGGTTATTGCCTGGCTTAGGTCGCCGAACGAGCGCCATTTTGACCCACAGCGATACCGGGATGGACCCAACTGACACGCTGACTTTAGCGGCAGTTAGTTCATCATTGCCGACCGACGATCGTCGACGATAAATTCGCCGAGTTAAACCTCACTAAAACGTCGATAACAGATATTTAAATACGAACCTCACTAAATTACGTTCACTGTCATTCGTCAAATTATGGTATTAGCAGACATCAGTTGTATCGCAGACTCGCAGTATTCCATTTATACGACGTATTGCTGGGAATTATATACGTCAACTCGGCTCAATAGAGTTCAAGGCTGAAACGCAGATATGCACTGCTGTTAATTTATGTGCCAGTTCAGTTGCTATGGGTCGATGCACGGATGCGATCCCTCGATTCTAACAAAATGCCGAAAAACACAAATCAGAAAGAATTCCGTATTTCGCGCAATCTTCCATGGTTGCGACCGAACACGTAGCGAATTAATTACCATCTGTCTGCGGTGTCAGTTGTCACTCACACGGTCTCTCTCTCTCTCTCTCTCTCTCTGTGTGTAGGTGTGTGTGTGTGTGTGTGTGTGTGTGTGTGTTCGGAAGGTGGCGAAAAAAGTACTGTGGCATTGGGCTGGATGGATCATTTATCCTAGATGATATAGCATAAATAATCCATAGTCTACAAAACGCCGAATTCCGTGCGCCGGAGATACGAATCTGCGATCATTCTCCATATCGCTGACCTGACCCAATGTCGCTCATTTCTAACGAGGTCAGCTGCGGGTGGGTATAGGCCCTACGGCTGAATATCTAATTACATTCGGTTGTTTCCGCATAACCTTCCTGCATAAAAACATAGTTACGTGCAAACATACCGATGTCGTCTCAACACATTGCCCCTATACTGGTGCGGGCAAAGCTAACTAATGAACAACATCGCCGATTAATCACTCACCGCGCTTTGCACAGGAAGTTACAGCATGGATTTGATCTACCAGTTAATAGGTGTAAATTTATATTCACAGCGCCATAAAACCGTCATAAGGTCGCGTCTTCAGTTCAGTCATTGGTGGCAGTCAGCAACTTACACGTTGACCTGACAAGTGAATAAAATTGTAAGACGGCTAGACACACACACACACAGAGAGGCTCTATTTTTTTTACTGCTGATAGTCAGCTGCGTCCCATTGCGTATTTCTGTACTATATAAATTGTCTGAGGAGAACGAAGATGCCGTTATTCACAAGGTCAAAGGTCAAAGGTATGGATGAATATATAACGCCGTGCTTACATAACTCGAGACCATCCGATATAGCACTTTATTGACAGTGTTGCGACTTGCGACCGACAGCTGATTAACTGTTATACAGTAATCTCACCTCGCAGTCATCAGCTGCAGTCGCTGGTGGTTAGTAGGACCAGCTTGTGGCCTGTAGACACATCGTCATTTCCCGTCCTCAAGAAAAACAACAAGAAGGTTATAGCTACCGCAAACAGATCGCGCGTCAGCATTCGTGTCGACCGTGTAGAATTTACCTTACGTCTAGTTTGATCTCCGTGCAAAATTTGGTTGTTTCTCAGCTGTGTGTTTGTGGACGCTGGTTCTCCGCCTCCTTAAAATGAGAGGCGAGGTGGTCACTGGCTGACCCTAGAAACACGCTCCCACCACATATGTG
>Ga0049107_10000452_pt1 | contig 12289 bp, 12 predicted proteins | sample WorMetilPIANOSA1_FD_61187 | JGI IMG/M metagenome (GOLD analysis project Ga0049107, IMG submission 61187) | Marine gutless worms symbiont microbial communities from Max Planck institute for Marine Microbiology, Germany - Olavius ilvae PIANOSA.1 | ecosystem: Host-associated > Annelida > Digestive...
GCAGTTCGGCGAGTTGTTCGGTTGACAGCGTACAGTCAAGCATGACGCCCATGATACAGAATTTTCACACGGTTACACGGGTTTCTTCAATGAAAAAATCATATAAGAGTAGTATAAATCGCCCCCAGTCTGAAGGCTTACCGCATCTCCCCGGGAACAGCCGTGATGCGCAGATCCGGCCCGACCATGCGCAGGTCTCGGATCGCGAGCGCGATACGATCCCGCATCCGCTCGAGGCCCGGTAGTCGGAAGAGCCCGCGGGCGGCGTCACCCATGAGATGGGGCGCCAGGTAGAGGACGAGTTCGTCTACCAGCCCCGCTTCCAGGAACGCCCCGGCCAGGGTCGGCCCCGCCTCCACCAGTACCTCGTTGATCTCCCGGCGGGCGAGGTCGCGCAGCAGAGACGCCAGGTCCACCCGCCCCCCACGCCCGGCGCAGACATGGATCTGGGCCCCCACCGCTTCCAGCCGCATGACATCGGATGGTGCCTGATCCTCCAGGCAGGCGATCAAGGTCGTACCCGGCAGGCCGAGCATGCGCGCCTTCGCGGGGGTACGGAGGCGACTGTCGACCAGGACCCGTAAGGGTCGGCGCACCTGCTCGCCTGGTCGCATCCCCGGCAGCTCCTCCGCGCCGAGGCGCAGATCCAGGGCGGGGTCGTCCGCCAACAGGGTATCGATTCCGATGAGAATCGCCGAGCTGCGCGCACGCAGCCGTTGCACGTCCCGCCGCGCCGGCTCGGACGTGATCCACTTGCTCTCCCCACCGGCCATGGCGGTGCGTCCGTCCAGGCTGGCGGCCAGCTTACAGCGCACATAGGGCAACCCGCGGCTCATACGTTTGATGAAACCGGGATTAAGGGCCCGCGCCTCGGCCTCCAGGATACCGACCCGGACGTCGACGCCGGCGGCCTTCAGGGTTTCCAGTCCCCGACCCGCCACCAGCGGATTCGGATCGACCATGGCGGCCACCACGCGCCGCACCCCGGCCGCCAGCAGGCCCGCGGTGCAAGGCGGGGTCTTGCCCCGGTGGCAGCAGGGCTCCAGGGTGACATAGGCGGTCGCGCCCCTGGCCCGTCCCCCCGCGGCCGCGAGCGCATTGTGCTCGGCATGGGACTCACCGGCACGGCGGTGGTAGCCCTTGCCCACGACCTCGCCGGCGCGGACCAGGACACAGCCCACCCGGGGGTTCGGATCGGTGGTGAAGAGCCCCCGGCGTGCGAGCCGCAGCGCCCGCGCCATGTAAGTAAGGTCGGCGGTATTCCCAGGGGGTGTTGACATTTGATAAGGAGTAAATCCTAACCTCCGGGCTTGTCTCCTAATGGTACAGGATTCACAGGATTTTGAGGATTAACAGGATGTTATAATTGTTATTTAAGAAAAATAATCCTGTTAATCTTGTCCTATTGGCGATTGGCACGACGATTATGTCAACAGCCCCGAGTCAAGGCTTCTGTTCCAGATCGGCCAGCAGGTCCATCTGGTGGCGCTTGGCCTCGGGCGTGAGCTGACGTTCCAGGCGCTCGATCTCCTCGCGGAAGGCGGCCACGTCCTCGAATTTGCGGTAGACGGAGGCAAACCGCACATAGGCCACCTGATCCAGCGCCCGCAGCTCATCCATGACCAACTCGCCGATTGTGTGTGACGAGACCTCCCCTTCCCCGCCGGCGACCAGGTGTCGATTGATGCGGGCCAAGGCCGCCTCGATCTCCTCGGTGCCGACGGGGCGCTTCTCCAAGGCCCGCATGATGCCTGAGCGCAGCTTGCCCCCATCGAATGGGACCCGGGCCCCGTCACGCTTTTTCACGCGCGGGAAGTCGAGCTCGGCGCGCTCGTAGGTCGTAAAGCGTTCCTGGCACAGGACACACCGACGGCGGCGGCGCACCTGATCGCCCTCTCCCGCCAACCGGGAGTCGGTAACCTTGGTGTCCTGGGCTCCACAGAAGGGACAGCGCATGGCGATTCGATAGATGAATGATAAGTGATGAGTGATGAATGCGGAATGATGAATGCGCGCTCATCACTCATCATTCATCACTCATCATTCGGAAGATGCGGTTCGCCGCCAGGCGCGTCTCGCGTCCGGCGGCTCACCACATCTACAAAACCGGGCCTACCGCGCATACACGGGGAACCGCGCGCACAACGCCAGCGCCTTCGCCTTGACCGCCTCGATCACGGCCTGTTCGCCCCCGGCGGCGGCGATATCGCACATCCAACCCGCCAGCTCCCGCACCTCCTCGGTCCCGAAGCCGCGGGTCGTCACGGCGGGGGTCCCGACCCGGATGCCGCTAGTGATGAACGGGGACTGGGGGTCATCGGGCACCGCGTTCTTGTTCACCGTGATATTGGCCGCCCCGAGCCAGGCCTCCACGTCCTTGCCGGTGAGCCCCTGCTCGATAAAGCTGACCAGAAACAGGTGGTCACTGGTACCGCCGGATACCACAGTGTAGCCCCGGGAGATGAAGACCTCCGCCATGGTCCGGGCATTGCGCAACACCTGCTGCTGATAGGTCTTGAATTGGGGCTCCATCGCTTCCTTGAAGGCCACGGCCTTGGCGGCGATCACATGCATCAAGGGGCCGCCCTGGGTGCCGGGAAAGACCAGCGCGCTGAGCCGCTTTTCGAGCTCCGGATTCGACTTGGCCAGGATCAGACCACCGCGGGGACCGCGCAGGGTCTTATGGGTCGTCGTGGTGGTGACATCCGCGATCGGCACCGGGCTTGGATACAGACCCACGACGACCAGGCCCGCCACATGGGCCATATCCACGCACAGGAAGGCGCCGACCCCATCGGCGATGGCACGAAAGCGCCCCCAGTCGACCACCCGGGAATAGGCGGAGAAGCCGGCCACGATCATCCGTGGGCGGTGTTCTTGCGCCAGCTGCTCCACCACCTGATAGTCGATCTCCCCGCTGGCCGGATCCAGCCCGTACTGTACCGCATCATAGAGCTGGCCCGAGAAGTTGGGTTTGGCTCCGTGGGTGAGGTGCCCGCCATGGGCCAGACTCATACCGAGGATGGTGTCGCCGGGTTGGCACAGGGCCATATAGACCGCCGCATTGGCCTGGGAGCCGGAATGGGGTTGAACATTGGCATAGTCCGCGCCGAACAGGGCCTTGGCGCGGTCTACGGCCAGCCGCTCGGCGACATCCACATGTTCGCAACCGCCATAATAACGCTTGCCGGGATAACCCTCGGCGTATTTGTTGGTAAGTACCGTGCCCTGGGCCTGCAAGACCCTGGGGCTGGCGTAGTTCTCGGACGCGATCAGCTCGACATGCTCCTCCTGCCGTCGCTCTTCGTCCCGGATCGCCTGCCACAGCTCGTCGTCATAACCGGAAATTCGCATGGTCTCAGCAAACATCGAATCTTCCTCGCCGCGAAATCCAGATAGTTTAGCTGCTTTCCGCGCGATGGATCCTGATTTTCGGATCACTGCGCAGTCAGGCCCGGTCGTGATTCAGAGGTTCCGATCGACGTTTCGGCTTTACGCCACATCTCCGTAAATCGCGACCGGCCTCATAGCGGACGGTTACTCCGCATTCCCCGGATACTACATTTCCCTCTATACTATTGATTAGGCGGTTAGGTTTTCCGTTTCTTTTGACGGAGATTTTCCGGGAGAAACCTAATGAATAGGCTGAAGATCCTGGGGAAAGTTGTCCTGGGCGCCTTGCTTGCCATGATGGTGAGTACTGCGAGTACCGCGGAGTCGGTACGTGCCACCCTGTCGGAGCTCGACGGCGAGGCCAAGGTCGACCGGGGAAGGCGATATACCGACGGACAGGAAGGCATGCGGCTCAAGCAAGGCGACCGCGTGATGGTCCCGAAAGGGAACGACAGAGCCACTATCAGGTTTGGTGACGGCTGTGTCTATAATTTGGAAGACGGCGAGGCCATGACCGTTGGCGTTGGCGGCTGTTGCGCATTAGAGCCGGTAAGTGCCACCCTGGCGCGAGTCGACGGTGATGTCCTGGTCAATCAGAGAGTGCGCTATATCCAAGGGAAGGAAGGTAAAATGCTGAAGCGAGGTGACCGCGTGACGATCAGGCAAGGGGGCAAGGCCACCGTCAGCTTCGACGACGACTGCAATTATACCTTGGAAAATGGCGAGGTCTTGACCATCAGCGATGTCAGCCCGTGTTCGACACGTGCCACCCTGTCGTGGATCGACACTGAAGCCACGGTCAATCAGAGAGGGCGTATCAAACCAGGAGAAGAAGGCGAGCGGTTGAGAAGAGGCAACCGCGTGGCGGTTGGAAAGATGTCAGCACCTGTTGCCCACTGGGCCCGTTCAGCTCCTATAGTATCGCTTCCCGGAATCCTCTGGTCGACATTACCAAACGTCTATGTACCGTCCCCGGTAGCCTACTACCTGCCATAAGTGACATAGTCATTCCTGCCGTAATCGGGGGTCTGGGAATCCTGGGTAGCGGACTTCCGCAGGGCAGCGAAGACCGCAGGCCGCTTAGTCAGTAAGGGCTGAACCTCGGTTCCTGATGCAGGGAAAATCGATCCGCCAAGGCCACGTTTTCGGGGTCCACTTCAGGTTTATGGGTAGTGCTTAATATGTAGTGGTGAACTTCCTGCTGAACCTTTTTCTTCCCCGCTGGGAGAATTACACAGCCACTACGTGTTAAGCACTACCGGTTTATGTACGCTTGCCCGGTCGAGTTTACCCTCTAGGGTGCAAAATCTATAATTTGCTGCCATCCCTTCTCGTATACCCGCCCATTCCCATGCGCCTGATCCAGGAAGCCCTCACCTTCGACGACGTCCTCCTCGTACCGGCCTACTCTCGGGTCCTGCCCAACACAGCGGACCTGGATACCCGGCTGACGCGCACCATCGACCTCAAGATCCCCCTGATCTCCGCCGCCATGGATACGGTTACCGAGGCGCGGCTAGCCATCGCCCTGGCGCTGGAGGGTGGAATCGGTATCGTGCACAAGAACATGAGCACCGAGCGGCAGGCACGCGAGATACGCACAGTCAAGAAGTACGAGAGCGGCATCATCCGCGACCCGATCACGGTCACTCCCGAGACCAGCATCCGGGAAGTCAGGCACATCACCCGCGCCAACAACATCTCCGGCGTCCCGGTCGTGACCGGAGAAGGGCAACTCGACGGCATCGTCACCGGGCGCGATCTGCGCTTCGAGACCCGCTACGATGCCCCTGTATCCTCCATCATGACCCCCCGTGACCGCCTCGTGACCGTACGCGAGGACGCCGGCCGCGAAGAGATCGTGGGCCTGCTGCACAAGCACCGGATCGAAAAGGTACTGGTCGTCAACCAGGATTTCGTGCTGCGGGGCATGATCACCGTCAAGGACATCCAGAAGGCCAAGGACTTTCCCAAGGCGTCCCGGGACGACCATGGACGCCTGCGGGTCGGCGCTGCGGTCGGCGTCGGGACCGGCACCGACGAGCGAGTCGCGGCGCTGGTGGAGGCCGGCGTGGACGTGGTCGTCGTGGATACCGCTCACGGCCATTCCCATGCCGTCCTCGAACGCGTGGCTCGGGTCAAACAGGAATTCCCGGTGGTCCAGGTCATCGGCGGCAACATCGCCACCGCCGCTGCCGCTCGCGCCCTCGTAGAGGCAGGGGCCGATGCGGTCAAGGTCGGCATCGGGCCCGGCTCTATCTGTACCACCCGTATCGTGGCGGGGGTAGGCGTACCCCAGATTACGGCGGTCGCGGATGTCACGGCGGCCCTCGCCGACAGTGACGTACCCGTGATCGCGGACGGGGGACTGCGCTACTCGGGCGATGTCGCTAAGATTATCGCAGCCGGCGCCCACAGCGTCATGATCGGCGGACTCTTCGCCGGGACGGACGAAGCCCCCGGCGAAGTGGAGATCTACCAGGGCCGGTCCTACAAATCCTACCGCGGTATGGGCTCCCTAGGCGCCATGGGCGGCAAGGAAGGCTCCAGCGACCGTTACTTTCAAGACGACGAGGAGCAAGACAAGCTGGTACCCGAGGGCATCGAGGGACGGGTGCCCTACAAGGGCAGTGTACTCAACGTCATCCACCAGCTCATGGGTGGCCTGCGTGCGAGCATGGGCTACACCGGCTGCGGTAATATCGAGGAAATGCGGACCAAACCGGAATTCGTGCGCATCAGCGGCGCGGGTATGCGCGAATCCCATGTCCATGACGTACAGATCATCAAGGAAGCACCGAATTATCGGATTGGGACTTGACATTTTCCGTTCCAAGGTCGGAAAGCTGAAAAGGGGGCTGGAGGGTTACGGGGTCACTTCTCGGGGATGACCCGGAGCCTGATGGTGGCATCCACATCCGCATGGAGATGAAGCACCACCTTGTACTCGCCGGTGGCGCGGAGCGATCCTTCGGGCAAGCGAACCTCCTGACGCTCCAGGGTTATCCCCAGCTCTTGTACTGCGGCGGCAATGTCCTGGGTGCCCACGGAACCAAATAGTTTACCCTCGTCACCGGCCTTACGGGCTACCGTCACGGTCAGGCCATCGAGCTTCTCACGACGGGATTCGGCCGCGACCAGGCTCTCCACGGCCGCCCGCTCCAGTTCGGCTCGCCGCGCTTCGAATGCCTCCAGGTTGGCCGCGGTCGCCGGCACTGCAAAGCCGAAGGGAATCAGATAGTTGCGTCCGTAACCGGCACGCACCGAGACCTTCTCCCCCAGATCGCCCAGATGTCCGACTCTCTTCAACAGGATAACGTCCACTTGGATACCCCCATAACGATTTCAACGACACGGAATATCCCGGCCACCCCGGAATCCCAATAGATCATTTAGAGCCTGTCCGGCTTACGCGTGCGTAGCGAAGGCGCGTGGGGTCGCGGCAGATTTTCCGCTCGATTGAGGCTTATACTAAGCCTATTTAACGAAAGCGAGCGGGAAAGCTGACCGGCCTCCTCGATTCCGCAGTGGAACAGTCGTATGCCGGACAGGCTCCTAGCCCTTTTTCCGCGCCGCGACCCGGGTCCGCAGATCGACCCAGTTATCCAGGAAACCGAACCCCGCGACCAAAATTTCGGCGTAGGGCATGACCAGCAACAGCAACCCGTAGAACCCGATCAGCCACCCACGATGCGCGGAGTAGGCATGGGCGAGGTTATGCACAATCGCCACCCCCTGCAGGAAGAACAGGGGCGCCAACAGCAGCAAGAGCTCGGTTGCCCACATGGCCCCATCCGACAGCAGGACCACGGCCGCCAGCCCCAGGGCCGAATAAGCCACCTCGGATCGCATCCGCAAGGCGCGGAACTCGGCACCGAAGCCACCCGGATTGTAGAGTAACGCCTGCCACCAGCGCCCGATGAGCAAGGCCAGCAAGAGCTGGAAGCAGAAGGTCGCGGCGAACGCACCCGTCATCCAGCGGGCGGCCTGAACCACCAGCCGCTCGCTTACGGTAGCATCGATAACGCTACTCCCCACCAAACTCCGGCGCACCGGTTCCAGGAGTTCCACCCAATAGGTAGCCGGGTCTGCCGCGAACAGACGAATTCCTGCCACTACCAGCAAGCCGAACAAGGCGGCCACCTGAACCGTCAGCGCCAATGATCGGGTCTGACGCAGTACTAGGCCCAACACCCAGACCGGCAACCACAGCATCAGCACAAAACCGACAGCCGGCAGTGGACTCCCCAGGGCGGTAAATGCCAACAATCCGCCGGCAAACCCGGCAAAGGCGCCCACGACCAGACCTTCGTCGGCGCCTTTGCGCAGTGTTACCAGCGCAATGGCCGCCGAGCTGATCAACCCGACCAGAGGCACGATCAGCGACAGCATGGCGGACACCGCCGCGACCAACGTGGCCTGGGAGCGGCCACGCATGGTAAAGCTCGCCAGCGACTGCACTGGATATCGCCTCGGTTAGATTGGGTTCCCGAAACCGGGTGGGGTCAGGGGCTGTCGATACTCGTCATTCACGGTCGGTTACAGCCCTCTTGCGCATGACTGTAAGTTGCGGCTCGTCACACTAGGCCTGCCGTTCTTCCTCGCCACGCCAAGTCAACACGAAAGATCTCTCGCAATCGCCCGCGCTTAGATAATGTCAACTCCCAGCCCGGCATCCCTACGACAACAGCCGGTCAGTGACCGTCGGTGTAAGGCAACAGCGCCAGGTAGCGCGCCCGCTTGATGGCCTGAGTCAGCTGGCGCTGATACTTGGCCGAAGTACCGGTTATGCGACTGGGAACGACCTTGCCGGACTCGCTCACGTAGGACTTGAGTAAGTTCAGGTCCTTGTAATCGATCTCGGTGATGCCCTCGGCGGTAAAGTGGCAATAACGCTTGCGGCGAAAAAAACGCGACATAAAGGCCTCCGACGTTCAGTCCTCTACTCCACATGATTGTTCTCATCTTCCATCCCAGCCCGGCGTGCGTTCGACTCCTTGCCGGAAGAACCCTCGGACGGCTCCCGCTCCTCCGCCAACTTGGCCAGAGGTGATGCCTCGGCAACGGCTCGGTTGCGACGCACGATCAGATTACGCAGTACCGAGTCATTGAAGCGGAACGCACGCTCGAGCTCGTCCAGCGCCTCACGATCGCACTCGACGTTCATCAACACATAATGGGCCTTGTGGACCTTGTTGATCGGATAGGCGAGCTGGCGTCGTCCCCAGTCTTCCAGGCGATGGATGACACCACCGCGCTTCTCGATACTTTCCCGGTAACGCTCGATCATGGCGGGTACCTGCTCGCTCTGACCGGGATGCACCAGAAAAACCACTTCATAATGTCGCATGACAGCTCCTTTCGGCTTGATCAGCCTCCCGCCGTTGCGGTGAGGCAAGGAGTCTACCCACTTCGGGGCGAGGAAGGCGCCCCTCAATCGGCTCAATCGCGTCACCGGCCTAAACACTCAGCCGATTAAAAGCGGATTTTCGACCTCGCGCCTTGAAAAACCCCCGGAAGGGATTCTTCAAGGTGCTCCAGAGGTAAACATATAAGTATACAGGAGATCCCGAGGTGATCAAAACCAGAGCTGGTCCACCATGAGAGTTGAGTCTGAAGGAGCGGTTTGTGCTAACGATGTCACTGTTGCCGCAACGCGGGAGGCGGGTGGAAAGACAGACGCATGACTGCAATTCCCGCGGTTTGCCGGGAGGGAGGACGCGATCAGAACTCGGCGGTCAGACGCAAACCGAAGATCCAGCCCGTGGGATCGTCCTGACGGGGATCGGCTTTGAGGAGCTCGTCCTGCAGGTACTGGACATCGGCGGTGATGGCCGTATGTTGGTTGAGGACCGCGCGGTAGTAGGCCTCGAAGACCCGACTCCGATCGATGTCCTGATTGCCGCCGCCGAGGTGGGCGTAGCCGATACCGATGTCGTCGTCGTCCCGGTTCCAACCGCTGCCCTCGAAGTTGAGACCACCCGAATACAGGGATTTGTAGTCCACGGCGGCGTCATCCTGCTGCCGGGAAACACGCAGAAAAGCACCGACGACCTCGCCCAACGCCTGGTCGAACGACAGGCCGTAACCGAGGAGACGCTCTTGTTGCTCGCCGACCGGATCGAGAAATCGAGCGGAAGTCCCGGTCAGGGTAAAGCGGTAGTTGCCGGCGCCCAGCGCGGTCTCGGGATGGTATCCGACCTCGACGCCCCAGAAGTTGTAGTTGCTGCCGTCATCATTCTCGCCGATGTTCATGCCTAAGCCGGTGAGTGTCCACGCCCCGAGCTCCCACTCCAAGGCGGCGCCGGCATCGTAGGAGCCCAGGTTGTAGCTGCCCGAGTTCACGAAGACCTCGTTCATGAACTGGGTAAACTCGTCATTGGCGTATTGATTGCCGTCGATGTAGTCGGTGGCATCGATGATGCCGATGGACGCGCCCAGGGTGTCCCCGTCCCCGAAGCTGTGGGTATGTTTGTACCAGGCGGTGAGGAGGTAATCACGACTACGCCCGTTGATGTTCTCCACGTCGTCTTCCAGGTCCGCCGCCCAGGGCGCGAGGTTCCAGGGCGCTATCCGGTTCAGACCGTTCGCCGCCGCAACCCCGAGCTTGGCGAAGAATTCGTGGGCGTCGTTGGGGCGATAGCTGATCTCGAGCTGGATCGGCATACCGCCACGGCATTCATTATCGAACCCATCCAAGGACATCCCGTCGCCTTCCGAGGGCAAGCGGGCGGAGACGCTTTGACACTGCCCGCCGGCTGCCAGAATACCGCCGATCGACAGCTGCTCGCTCAGGTCCACCGCTGGTGCCGGCAGCGTTGTGGTAAGGAGAGGGGCCGCCAGGAGGTGGAAATATTTCGGTTTCATGCCTCGATACAACTAGATAAAAAGTGTCAACACGCCCGTATAGCCATAGAGCCGGTCCCGGGAGATTTCGCCGTTGGCGTAAAAGCCGACCAGGGGGAAATCTCCCAGCTTCGAGGCGATGAGCTTGAGCTCGTCGGAATCCTTGCCGAACAGGTTACGGCCACGTCCCAGGCAGGAAATGTAGATGCCCCCCCGCGGAGGTCCGTCGAGGCTCTTTTTGATCGCCGCCAACATGCGCAGGAGGTCCTCGCGCGCGGTATTGGCGTCACGCCGGCAAAACATCACACGTCCGCCCTGTTCGACCAGGTCGCCGATGGCAACGAGACCGTTTTGCGGATCGATGCCGACCAGGTTGCGTACCAGATAATCACCCGTGTCCGAGCCGACGATGGGGAGACCGGCGAAGATATAGCCGCCGATGCGGGCCAGATCCCGGGACAGGATCTCTCCGATGTCTTCCTTTAATACATCCAGGGCCGGGCGCCCATCGAGCTGAATCATGATGTTGCGCTGGGCCTCGGTGACGACCCGGTGCGGACCAATAGGAGCGCAGCCCTGGCTCAGGCGGGTGACCACGCCGACTTCCTGGGAGAAGAACACCCCCGCGACCCCACCTTGGGTGAGCCCGTCCGCATACAGATGGACATCGGCCCGGGAGCTGGCCAGCCCACCGACCAGGAAGCCGGAGACCGTGCGCTCGGCAAGCTGCTTGACCAGGGCCTCGGTAAGGGGGTTGGAGGGGTCGGCGTGGACCAGCCCCAGGAAGGGCCGGCGGGTTTCCATCCAGTCGCCGTTGCGCCTCGTAAAGTCGTCCAGGTCCTTGAGTATGGAGGGAAAGACGCGGAAGGAGTCGTCAGGAAACTCCCCGATCATTGCCGCTACCGCGGGCTGCTCATAGTATTCGACCCCGGTGGCGCAGATCCCCAGGCCGACGGTACCCACCCAATGCGTTACTCCAGTGGATTCACGGAAGCAGTCGAGCACCTCGCCCATGTGTCCCGCGAGCGCATCCGTAACATAGAGAATCCCCAGATTACCCGCTTCAGGGACCCGCCCGAGCGCGGTCAGGCACTGATCCACCGCCTCGCGCCAATCAGCGCCGGATGCATGTCCGAATGAGAAACCCGTCATCGCTGTGCTCTCCGGTGGTCTAATCGGTCACGGTTGCTGCAATCCGCCCTTAATCACGCACCGCCGGCCACTGCCGGGCTGTATGAACTAGGGGGTGTTCTCAATCAGAAAATTGAAGTCCTATCGAAGGATAGCAAGTGGTAGGAGCCGGAACCAGGCCGTCATTCCGGCTGGGATGCCGGAATCCGGACGCCAGGGATGGCAAGTCTGCGAAAAAACCGGGGCCACTCAGGAACCCGCAAGGCCTGATCTCGGTTCCCGGCGAGGATTTGGCTCAATGATGCGCTTAAATACCGATAACATAAGAATTAACAGGATCTTCACGGATGTGTTAGCCGCAAATGAACCAAGAACCGTCGATGATGGCGAACCGATCTCGACTGATTTGCGTTGATCGATGGTAAAAAGCGGAACCGCCGAGGTTCAGATTGAGTATGGGAAAATGACCCGGTCGCTTCGATCTATCCGCAGATTACACAAATTTTCAGAGATTAAACACGAAACAAGCTGTGAGAATCTGCGCCATCTGCGGACAAAAAAGATCATGTGATCTTTTGCGACCTCATCATGCGAGCGACCCAGGCCGACGTGCATGGTGGCCCGGCCAATCTCGACCTTGCGGCGCAGAAACTCATCATACTCCCGGGTTTCGCGCTGATGTTGCACGAATTCGCGCATCAGCTCGCGGAGTATCTGCGACGCCGGTCGGTGAACGGCCGCGGCCATGAACTCGGCGCGCAGCTCGGGTTCGAGCTTCATTGTGAAAACGGCTTCTTTCAGTGAGGTGGACCCCAACCGTTGGACAGTTAGGAACCGAAAATAAGTTAAGAACAGAGAGCAGTTCTTGAGAATCTTATTTCAGATAAATTTAATAGATGATTGCCTCGTCAGTCAAGTT
>Ga0049107_10000454_pt1 | contig 12280 bp, 6 predicted proteins | sample WorMetilPIANOSA1_FD_61187 | JGI IMG/M metagenome (GOLD analysis project Ga0049107, IMG submission 61187) | Marine gutless worms symbiont microbial communities from Max Planck institute for Marine Microbiology, Germany - Olavius ilvae PIANOSA.1 | ecosystem: Host-associated > Annelida > Digestive...
CATTCCCTCCCATTCCCATTCTGTCAATGCTAAAGTTGTATATAATTAGTGATACGGTAATAATTATAATATGTTCCTAATAACAGAAATCCTAATCATTTATTATCATTATACTAAAAAAGTTCATATTCTGGTTCAGCTTCAGACTTCAGAGTCAGGCAGATGGTACATTTCGGCATAATAGGCATTGGCATCTGGCAAGTATAGTACTAATAACTTAATAAGCTCATAGCAGCATAAAACCTTTGGGAATAAATTCCCATGTGAGTGCAGGTAATTCCCATTCCCACTGAGGTGGTTTCCCATTCATTCCCATTCCCAATTCTGTGTTTTATTCCCATTCCCATGGGATTCCCATGGTATTTCCTGTCCCATTGGGAATCCCATTCCCATGCACATCTCTAATGCATACCACCCCGTAGCAGATGATGCTGCTGTGACGTCGTCGCGTCTCGCAGTGAGGACTGTGTGTGTAATAATCGGCGAAAAATTTCTAGATTTGGGGGGCGATATTCGAGAAAGGGTTCAGTTACGTTACGGTCTTCGGGTTCGCCTATAATTATTCATTGCAAGTCTGGTGGAGATCGATACAGAAATGGCAGAGAAATAAGCCTCTTGTTTGGGCGACACTTTGCATAAGCTTAACGGTAGCGGCGTTCTGGTAGCAGGCCTATACCGGCCAGCTTCCAGTAAACGGCAATAAACAGTAATACTAAAAGTGGCATGCAGAACTCAAAAACATGCAGAACTCTAATACATGTAAAAAGAGTCACGACATATAAACCACGAACAATGCACACCATTCAGGCCATGCAACATGGAGTAGCCCTAAACTGTCAACTATAGAGTCGATAAAGTCGATCGAGTCGATTGCCTTTGACGAGAGTCGAGCTGAGTCAACAGAAGGGTAAAAAGTTGAGTCGATCGATCGAGTTGATCGCCAGTTGCTGTGGATCGATCGTCTAGCTCGACTCGATCGATTTCGGGGTCTACTCGGTGTTGGTCTTGCACGCTGTGATCTGCAGGTCTTAGTCATTTACTTACTTAAAAGTTAAATCCGCCTAATGCCTTGGTTCACTTACTTTAGTCTTAGTCTTGTTCTTAAGAATTGGGTCATTTATTCCATTAAAAATTTTTGAAGTGAAAATAAACTTAGGCGCTGATAGGGTTTTGGGAGGGGGTGTGCCCCTCCCCAGAAATTTTTTAAATTTTCTCTAATGGTGCATTTTGCATGCATTCTGAGGCATTTATTAGACAGCTCACAAGGCCTGTAACAATAATGTTAAAGCCTGCAAAAACCTCAGATATCATTGCCAAATCCTGCAGTGTCGTCAGTCGTCACCATACTACAGGAATTAAATTTGGATATCTGATAAATTTTGATATCTTAGTTTTTGGTAACTAAGTGCCTGGGCCTGTAGATGTTGGAATGTTTCATTATACTGTAATTTCCACCGAAGGAATTGGGTTATTGTTTGTAAGCAGGATTCAGTGGCGGTGTGAGGATTTTTGCAGCCTGGAGCAAAGGTTCGTGGTGCCGCCCCTCCAACCAGCAATGCCCATCCTCAGTGTACTGAATAATTAAAAATAAATATAAACTTACGCTAATCCGTTGCAATGTAGATGCCAAAATTCCAAATTTTCACCCCTCAAAAGCCGCCATCTGCAAAATGCAGCCTGAGGCGGCCGCCCTCACTCGCCCTCCCTTCCCGCCGCCACTGGCAGGATTACTCAAAAAAATTAACATTGGATTGTGAATAGATTGGACAACTACACAAAGTTTAAAGCTTTCGAGGCTTTGGATGTTTCAGAAAAAATTATTGTTTGTTACCAAAGTACTGCACATTCACCCTTACTGTCCAGACACCTAAGCATTGGGGAAGGAAAACTGTTGGGTAGGCTGCCCAATGAGGCACGAGGGGTCGAAAATCAAGGCCGAAGGCCGAGAATGGAGGTATTGGAGGTGAGGTTTGGGGGAGCAGTAAGCCCCCTGCCCACTAGCTAGAGGGTCTGAGGGAGTGCTGTGAGCTCCCCCAGCAGGGTTCGGGTGGCGGAGCCCCGACCGCCCAAAGGTTTCCACTATTTTGAGAGTATGGTATGGTATACTAGGGTTTAACGTCCCATTCGACACAGTATAGGTCATTTCGGAGACGGAGTATTTTGAGAGGATGGCATCCGCTGACACTATATAAATTGTTAATTGTGGATTTCAAAAAAATGAAAAATTCTTATCCCATTCAATCTTGAGTCAATAAGTGCATTTGGCGATGCTGTATTGTTTTTAGTACGTGAGACTAAATTCAAATTTGAAATGTATTAGCTTGCGACAATTTTGGTCGATCGTTGGGGAAACTCAACACTTTGGGGGAAGTCCCCCAACAGCTATATAGATAAAACATTGCTGTGACAATAAAGTGAACAAAACACTGTTCTCTCTGTATCAATCTAGCTGCATGCTGTTTTTTTATAATATGAGTGTGTCATTTCTCAGTGCTTTCTGTGAATAAATGTGTTCATTTCTGTGAGTCAGAAAACAACTTTGGGGAGTTTCCATGGTAGATGCTCTGAACTGCTTTCCTGTAGGTTGGTCAATGGCAGAATAGTGACCGTTTTTCAGCCAGCTCGTTGCAAATTTTTCAGGATCAGAATACGCAAGTGGAGGTCCATTGACTTCAATGAAGAGCAAGGAGCTGCAATGTAAAAACAATGTCTCGAATGTCTCCTAATGGCTTAAATGAGTACTGTTAGAATATTAAATTTCGTGTCTGCAACAGGCCCGGTGGAAAAAGAATTTAACTGAGTTCAGTGAGGTCAAACGACGACCCTGGCTGAACTTTTAGAGGACCTTTTCAGCTGGGGTTGCAGATTTTCTAGCCAAGGTTAAACCCCGGTGACCCCGGCAGCAAATCAAACCCTGCATGTGACTCATCCAGTACTGGAAGGATCAACCAATCCACATTCGGTGCAGTTGTGTCGCACTCACAGACACGGATGCCGTTGTTGACGGCGCGATGATGACGGAGGTTGTTTCACAAGGTGCCTCAGGTAAAGTGCTTCAACGTCCGCCGCAATCGCATGAACACCCAGCACGATTAGAGAAGAAAAGATTTTTAAGACAGACTTCATAAGACTCGCATTTGATTTATTACGCTAGTTTGTGTATTTTGTCTAGTTAATTGGGTGGTATAGTAAATCTTTTACTTTTTACTGTAGTACCTATGGTCTTCTTTAATAGGCGCTATAGAAATCATATAATTTACAGACATATGACTTGGATGCAATGAGTTCACTATTTGAGGTTTGCTGTTTACTAAGTCACAGTGGCGCGATGGTTACTGGAATTTTGCGAACCATGTGTCACGTGATCACTGACGTCACGGCCAGTCACCGACCGAGTTCGCGATTCGCTTTTTACCGGTTCGCCAGTTCGCGGTTTGCTAAATACCTGCAGTGTGGTACTTATCAGAAATTAATAAGTGCAGTGTGCCGAACTGCAGCTATAAAGACGGCTTATAAAATGTGAAACACTGACCCTAGCTCTAACCCTAACCATAAACCCTATCCCTAAAAACTGAACCTACGTACGGATTGCAATAATTACTTTAAACTAACCCTAACCCAAACCATGACTATCCAACCCCTAACCCTAAATCCAACCCTAACTAACTCTAAACCCATAACCTAAATCGTATAAAACCGGTTACCGGTAGGGTTTGGGTTAGGGGTAGTTTACAAATAGTTTAGTTTTTGATAGTTTTTGGTAAGCTTTCCGTACTTTTCGATAGTTCTCAGTAATTATCACAACTGCCTACATACAGTGATAGGTGCAGTGCTGTAACTCGGAATAATGATGCAGAATGGGTTGAGGTTAGGTTAGGGTTAGGGTAACCCTAATCCATTCCACATCTGTATTCGGATATTCCTCACTTTACCCATTGACTATTTTCCACATTCTGCATTTTACCCCGCTCCTTTCCACATCATATCTTCCCTTGACTGAAGCATGCCTCAGTATCGCAGTCTTTGCACGTACAGGAAAACCACCGTTCTGCAATCGCTATTTTTCCCGGTTTGTGATAATTACTGAAAACTACCGAATTCACATGCATGCGCAGTTATGCATTGCAGCATGTTTACGAATTGAAATGTGGAGATGTTTGACTTGTTTGGTAAGTTTATTTTGTGTATTATGGTTAGAATTAGGGTCAGTGATATGGTTAGGGTTAGTGGCATGGTTAATATTAAGTTTAGAGTTAGTGTTAGGATATCTAAGGTTGCATTACGTGCCACCGTGTGGCTAATGTGGTTACTAGATACATGTACATGGCAGCTGTGTGTCTAAGCATGGCCTTATTATGCCCCCACCCATAATAGGCGGGGGCATTAAGAGATGCTTTTGTCTGACATCTGTCTGTTGGTCTGTTGTTTACATCAGGCCTAAGTCGAGAACAGAGAGCCCTAGGAAGACCGAAATTGGCACAGGGACAGCCCACGTCACACATGACTCGAACACCACCAGGCCACTTTACTCATTGAGGCCTTAACGCATAAGGCGGCTCCAGTGGTCAGCATGGGAACGTATTCGGCATGAGAAAGTAATTCAAATTATAATTATGTTGCATCTGCTGGATGGCACGCGAGGGGCTAGGGTGCCCATGGGGAAGGAGAGGGGCGGGGACATATTATATCACCACCCCCACAGCTTGTTTTAATGTGTGAACTGAGCTTGTGTCTGTGCTACAGGATGTCATTTGTAATACATTATTTGGCAACAGCTTGGATCTTGTACCATGTCATGTAACAAGTGGATATGGAACAGTGCCTCGGTCTGTAACACTTGTTTATTTTTATCACGTGTTAGCATGCCTATGCATTCTGAGCACAATATTGTTATGGCAAATCTGTCTGTCTGTCTAGCACACTCTGGATTGTATCAAGACAAATGCACATATCGTCAAACTCTTTCCACTGTCTGGTAGGGCATGACTGAGTGTTCTTGAGGCCTTCCTTGGTTAGGCCTACAAAGTTGCAAGGGGAACTCCCAGCGGGTGCATTAAGTACACAATGGTGGGGAAAGTTTGCGATTTTCGACCGAAATCTCCGTTTATCTTGGAAACGGTACGAGATGGGCCCATGATTATGTTGGATCACTAATAGGAAGTCATAGGTAGCCGATCGATCTGTGTGGGTTTCAGTGACCTTGAAAGGTGTTGTTTCTAAGGGTTTGCCCATGTCCCCAACCTAATGGGGCGGGGCCTGAACATCCCCAAATTTTTGGGACCTCTAACGTGTGCGCACACAGTATGATAAATGACAACCATTTTAGGATGGTGATCAAAGTAGATGTAGGAAAATTTTTACAGGATCAACTATGAATGCTGACACGCGATCTGTTTGTGGTAGCTAACATTCTTGTTATTTATGTACATTGTACAAGCCAGTGTGCATGACATTGACATTGCTTTGGCCATGATCATTACGATGCTGCATTAAAAGTGAATTTATCCCATTATTGCTGCATATGTGCAGTAAAACTGTAAAAGTGCATTATTTCTGCTTTCTGTCCAAAATATGCTATCAAATTTGTTTCAGTGGTTTTAATTTTGCTATTAGATATGAAATTTCGATGATGTGATAACCTGTCTAGTGATTTGTTGTTTTGTATTTTTGGTTGTATTTTTGCTGTGCATCCACAGAAACAGGTAATTTACCTGTTTCTATGCATGCAGTGCACATAGAAACTGGTAAATAATTCTGGTCAAAATTTTGATATCACCATTGGAGTCATTGACCCCGTTCTCCTGTAAGAGAGAAGAATAGAGAATTTGGTAAAATTTTTGGAGGATGTTTTCTTGTTGTTACAGGCAGGATGCCGCGAACCGGTTAACTGCCGGTATTAAATTTACCCACAGGCCAAAAATCAGGCTTTTCGCCATGCAGGGGCGACTCGTTGCACCAATTCACGTCAAATTTGGCAGGGCCGATGGGCACATGGGTCCGCTTGGCTGTGCAAAATTTCACCTTAATCGCCACAGGGGGTGGGAATGCGGCCCCAAAATACCAAAAATTTCCACTTTTTAGTAAAGAGTCGCCCCGCAGGGTCGACTCCCTTGACCGATTTCTAAAATTTTTAGGGGCTTTTATACGCCTAACCATGCTACATTAGTGTTTCAAATTTGACGTGATTCTCTTCACAGGTTATGCAGTTATTGCTGAGAAACTGCGCGTTGGTCAATTAGGCCAAATTTTTCCATGCACCCTGTAGGAAAAACTATGCGTTGGATCGAAAAATGAATAACACCTTTTTTGATGGCCTCGACGAGCTCTATCACCGTGCAAAGTTTGCGGAAGATTGTACAATGCACGCCAGCTGTAGGTGCGAAAATGTGGTGTTTGTCACTATTTTTTGTCTGTCACACTCAAAGAGTCCAGAGCACCGTGCGTTCGAGGGGTGCATAGTTCAAACAAGCATTGCGTTGCCATTTATAAGCCGATTTCAACGAGGTTTGCAGCGTTTTTTTCAAAGTTGACTGCTCTTGCAGAAGCACTACTTAGTTCGCATAGTCGTCGGTAGGTGGCGGCACAATTTCCGCGAAATTGCTGTCAAAAATTGCGAAAAGTCCAAAAGTTTGTGCGCATCACTTCGTATAGACAGCTGAAGGATTTGAAAAAATCCACCGCAGTAGTCTAGGGCCCAGACTGTAGATGTGCACCTAAAAAAATTTTCCGCACGTCACTATATCGCGCAGACAGCAAATGTCAAAGTTCGTCTCGATAGTCCAAAAACGGCTGGGAGTGAACAAGTTTGTGTGCACCAAAAGTCATACAGGAAGTAAATTTTTCAAAACATGTTTCGGTTTATTATGCACGTGAAGGATTGTAGTTGTGCACCTATATTGCAGTTTTTCTATGTGGCGTCAGACAGCGCCACAGCAAACCGCCAAATTCCGGACCACATTTTTGGCCAATTTTATTGAGTTTGGTTAGCTTCGCCAATTATGCATGGATTTGGACTCTGTTTTCGCCATCTGTTAGAGGACTGGATGTGCTTTACAACGCACTAAACGCTTCTTTGTTCCGTCAGTAGGTGGCACCACAAGATTCGCAAATTTGCGGCAGAAATTTTCCCAAAAAGCACAAAAAATCGGCCGCAGAGTCGTGCCAAATACTTCGTATGGTTACTACTGAGATCGTTATTAACTCCACACACGTATATCAGGATATGCGCCTGATAATATGCTGCCGGTATTCATTGTCCTTCATGGGACGATGCTTTTGTTTCTAGTTTTTTCTTGTTACCACCAGAAATCCAGCATTTTTCTATTTCTAGTCTGGCCTAATGTCCTTGAAAATATGCTGTATGCTGCACCCCCACAGTGAAACTTTCCACCAAGTTGAAATTAATACGACCATCCAGGGTTTATGTATTTATGCAGTTTATGTATTCACTTTGCAAAGTCTCATGGGACTGCAATGAATATTAAACAAATTATGCACTGAAATAATTTTCTTTCCTGTGTTTTAAATGCACCATATCACGTGACCTAGGGAGTACCATGACCCTCTACATTCCTTTCATGCTTATTTTGCATGCCAAATTTGATGGCTCTTATCAGAATGCTGTGAAGTGCATCTTGGATGAACATACAGACATTCATGTAAATTGTTCTGCAATTGACATTATGTCATTGTTCACTGCATGTGAATTCATGCAAATCAGAATCAGTGTCCACTGTCCAGGCACTTCTTGACAAAACTACAATCAGAAACTTTGAATGCTGCGATATCGACAAAGAAAGAAATGAGATATCATTTGTCAGCAATGCAACAAACAACACAACACTACATGTAGTCAGACATTTAACGTCTAAGTTCAGTGAACAATGTGCTGAGTTACTCCCCGCTTCTGTCTGGCAGTGACATTTAGTCTACTTAGTGAGTGTGGTGTAGTTAGTTCCATGTGTTCTCTGAAAGAAACTCGTCAACTCTTATATGATTTATGCTTATGCAAGATGATCACTGAAAGCCACAGCAATTCATTCCAGAAAACATACTGAACTTTGTCACTGCAGAGACAGGACAGTGGACACCACATTCTGTAAGTAAACTAAATGCCATTGCCAGACAGACAGAAGGGTGGAGCAGTTATTGTTGCCATGAGATGATTGTATTTTGTTGTTGACCAGTGTTATGGTTTTACGGTTTTTAGTTTTAATTAAGTAATATGCCATTAGTTGTTAGTACTGTTTTTTTTTCTTCAGATTTTTAGTTGTTATTTAGTTAGTTACAAGGGAGGTATTGTTGTATTAAGGCAGAGACTATATATGCTGTATTTGCAACATGAACACAGTTCTTATACACTATGACAGTTCACTGGTCAATTTCAGCTATTTATGAAGACATTCAGATACAGTGCAACCCACTTAATTTGATAATTTCATACAGTTTAATCGCTTATCCCGTTTATTCAGTTACGATATGGAAAAACAAAACCAAAACATATTCTTTGCTTTAAATATTCGGTTAATTGCATACCACTTTATCGAATTATACCGCTTATTTAAATTGCGTTATGCAAATACATTTCTGGTTAATAGAATAAATCGACGTTCCTCGCCAGCTGCTGTCAGTTTATAGTACAATCTGCTGTCAACACGGTGAGAGATACGGCAGTCTGTAGGCATGTCCGCCTGCAGAGATCTGACCACTAATGACTTGACACCAGTGTACATGTATACGTGCGTGGCACAGCGTGCATGTGAGGAGGGAGGCTATCCTGCACTGGCTGCAATTAAACTATCTACGTTCTAGGAGGCCTATAAACTACAGAGTGGAGGTCATCTCGCCTATCCAGCGTACCGAGTATCGTAGATCGGTAGCGAGAAGATGGCTGAGAAGTGCAAATGAACTGATTGGTCTCTCGCAGAAAGAGCAAAAGTCACGAATAAGCTTATGTTAGATGATAAAATCTCACAGACGGATATGCTCGTCACAGTGTTTGATTCTATGAACTTTCATACACATGCACACATTAAGAGAGATATGCTTCCGCTTATTAGCACAGCCCGGTTAATAGCATTAAGCCAGCACGAACGGCGCCTATGCAATTAAGCGGGTTGCTCTGTATTCAACTGCATACAGAAAACGAAAGCAACTGCAGCAAATTGGAATGTATAGTGAAAATAATAAATAAATAATGTTAAATATTTTTCATAGCACCACGAAATCAAAGGCTATCGGTAATAAGTGTAGCTGTGACTTTTTAGTTAACTGATTTAGATTATATAGTTTTTTTAGTTATGATTTTTTGGTTATAGTTAAGTTGTAGTTAATTGCTGTTGTTTAATTACAGTTGTAATTAACAGTTAACTAAAATCACATTGGTGTTGACTCCAGGTTTGTGATAGCAGCAGTTGATGTACTGGAACAGAGTATTGATGCTGAAGGACTTTTTCGAAAAAGTGGTGCTGTTAATCGACTTAAAGAACTTCGGGTACACTATATCAGTAAAATAATTTTGTTATTTGGCTGGTTATTTTACTCATTATTAACAGACAAAAAGAATCTTGATAGGTAAAGACAGTAGCCTAATTATAGAATACTTCAAGCTCACCTATCGTAGAGAATTCATGCATATCACTTTACTTATTAAAATAAAAAAACCACCAAAGGGATTGCTAGAATGCAAGTGGCATTTCTGATGTTCAACTGACTCAAAATGTTGAAGGCCTGAATAAAGGCTAATTACATTGCGACATTGACTTCTGTCACATGCTATGCTCCTCTTACAATCTGTGATTGCTCTGTATGGCAATTTGGTGTAGTGATATTAAAATGCTAATTTCGTCAATAATTGATGATCATATTGTCGTAACTGACTGTAACTGATATAAAGTGTAATAAGGCATTTGGCATTCTAGAAATATGACATTATTAATATTATTATCTGATTAATACAGTATGATAATATTTGCATGAGATAGAGTCATGGATAAGTGGCATTTCGATCATCAGTTGTAGCTTTTGAGATTTGGTGATCAAATTTGTAACTGAACATTGATCTACATTCCTAGTTTGATGTTATTCAAATGATAAGGTTGAAGAAGCTACTAGTGACTGTGACATGTGTTGTGTGATAGACTCACGTGGAGGCTGGCGGTGATCTGGCAGATGCTCATGCAGTGGATGTGGCAAGCCTGTTGAAGCAGTTCTTTCGCGAATTACCAGACCCGCTGTTGACATCAGCTCTGTATGATGTGTTTATGCAGTGTGCCAGAGCAGCAGCTATGGATAGAAGCCCTGCCTGTCATGAAGCTGTACTGCTGGCCTGTTTGCTGTTGCCTGATGTTAATCTGGCAACATTGCGATATCTGGTCATATTTCTGAAGCGTGTTGCTGCAATGAGTGAGCAGAACAGAATGGACGCCAGCAATCTGGCCGTCTGTCTAGCACCAAACCTACTTTACTCCGATCATGTGTCTGCACTTACGTCGACTTTGACAGACAGTTTGCGGCTTGATGCTGAGACATTTGTCATTCAGCTACTTATTGAGAACGCAGAACATGTTGGCATGTTTAACAACAGCATTGTTGAACGAGCTTCATTGTTAAGTATATGTTATACAGGCGAGTTGAATGCCAGTAGAAATGCTGGAGTAACTGAAGCAGGGAAAGTGGCAAAGAAGAAGAAAAAACAAAGGAGTGGGTCACTACAAGGTGCTGTTCACATAATAATAATAATCCAAGGACGATATTTATAGTGCTGTCATCATGACCACTAAAGGTCATTGCGAGAGTTCACTTGGTTCATTTGATGAATGCAGCGCAGCGCACAAGCGGCTGTTGACCCTCAGACCAAGCCACCTGACTTGGGCTGTGAGTCCGCCTGTAGGCAGCTATCGTCTACAACCATCATCACCATTTATTATTATTACTCAGCCCTAAAGCTGATACTCATTTACCATCTCACGTAGGGTAGAAGGCTGAGCTGACCTAGGCACTGCAGGAAAGGTGCACACAGCCCGTGCCTGAAGCTGTAAATCACAGTGGTTGTGCGATAAACACAATTGCCCGCAGCGCGATTCGATCCCAGGACCTCGCGCACTGCAGTCAGACATGCTACCACTAGACCACTGCGACATACCATATGTTATTGCATTTTTTATTACACTTGATTTGATTCGTAAAATATATTGTATTTTAGTGCTGCAGCAATTAACAATTTCTTGCTTATTAGTTAAAAAGTTGTTAATGATCAATTGTACAATACTGCTGTGGTACTACTTTCAGTTTCTGTTTAGCTGGTCTGTTTTCCACAGATTATTCCACGTTGGGTCGGGTCCTCCAAAAATCAGTGGTAATGAAGTTTTTACAGACATTCAGCTTGTAAAAATTTTATTACCACCGCTTCCAATAGGTTTTCCTCTAGTGACCTTTAGAGCCGGATTCCCATGCATATTTGAAAGTACTTGATTTTATTTCTCCTAAATTCAAGTCCTTGAAAGTACTTGAAAACAAGGCAGGTGCTTGAAAGTCGTTGAATTTCATTCCACAGGTACTTGAAAATCCTTCAATTTACTAGCCAAACTGCGCAAAAAAATCTATATTTGATCCAAGATGTATGGCCGCTGATGATCAGTGTGACAGAAATGAATTGATGCTGAGTAATCTCCTTCACCAGTCTCAGTGGCAGTTTCAGCTTGGCCCACAGGGTTGAGATGGTACACTCTCAGCTGTAACAGGGTTGAGATAGTGCACTCTCAGCTTCACAAGGTTGAGATGGTGCACTCTCAGCTGTAACAGGGTTGAGATAGTGCACTCTCAGCTTCACAGGGTTGAGATGGTGCACTCTCAGCTGTAACAGGGTTGAGATAGTGCACTCTCAGCTTCACAAGGTTGAGATTGTGCACTCTCAGCTGTAACAGTGTTGAGATTGTGCACTCTCAGCTGTAACAGGGTTGAGATGGTGCACTCTCAGCTTCACAGGGTTCAGATGGTGCACTCTCAGCTGTAACAGGGTTGAGATAGTGCACTCTCAGCTTCACAAGGTTGAGATTGTGCACTCTCAGCTGTAACAGTGTTGAGATTGTGCACTCTCAACTGTAACAGGGTTGAGATGGTGCACTCTCAGCTTCACAAGGTTGAGATTGTGCACTCTCAGCTGTAACAGGGTTGAGATGGTGCACTCTCAGCTTCACAGGGTTGAGATGGTGCACTCTCAACTGTAACAGTGTTGAGATTGTGCACTTTCAGCTTCACAGGGTTGAGATGGTGCACTCTC
>Ga0049107_10000457_pt1 | contig 12237 bp, 7 predicted proteins | sample WorMetilPIANOSA1_FD_61187 | JGI IMG/M metagenome (GOLD analysis project Ga0049107, IMG submission 61187) | Marine gutless worms symbiont microbial communities from Max Planck institute for Marine Microbiology, Germany - Olavius ilvae PIANOSA.1 | ecosystem: Host-associated > Annelida > Digestive...
GTAGGTGCCGATCACATGCTTAGCGAAAAGTCGCAATGGACCCAAAATACCATGTTTGTTGACCTCGACTGACTGCTAAACGCGTCGAGCCCGTTGTCAGCATCAGCTGAGCTTCTTGTATTCAAAAGTTATAAGGGGGTCCCAAATTTTAGAAATTGGTCACGTGACCCAGGCCACGCCCAATTAGGGGTCCTTTTATGGTCTGTACGCAGGAGGGGTACGTCCTCTATGTCTGTACCAAATTTGAAGTGGATACCTCTATTCATTCATAAGTTATAAGGGGGTCCCAAAATTTCGAAATTGGGTCATGTGACCCAGGCCATGCCCACTTAGGGGTCGCTTTATGGTCCACACGTAGGAGGGATGCGTCCTCTATGCGTGTACCAAATTTGAAGCGGATAGCTTTATTCGTTCAAAAGTTATAAGGGGTTCTAAAATTTCGAAATTTGGTCACATAACCCTAAGCCACACCCCTTTTGAACCTTAAATGTTAAATTTGTGTAGAAGTTCATCTATGCATACTTACTGTCAAATTTCATGCTTCTATCTTGATCTGTTGCTGAGTAATGGCTGAAAGCAATGTTAATGGCCCATTTTACTGGCAAAAATTGGCAATGCGCATGCGCGGTGTCACGTGACCGGGTGGTAGGGGATCATCCAAAACCACATATTTGAAATCAGCAACCCCTATTTGCCTATTTACTATATAACTTTTATGAGGCTACAACAACGATTAAGGGGCGTTTACATGGGAGCACCCCCATTGTAAAGCGGTTTTAGGCCAAAAATTTTGTCCCGTCAAAATCGGGCCCAAAAATGGCGTTTTTTCAAGAATTACGGGGTGTAAATGTTAAATTTTTGTTTTGTAATCTCGAAAAGGCACATCCTGGTGCGGAACCACGTCGTTTGACGTATTTTGCGTGAAAATCTGTTCAGGGGCCTGGGCTGTAGGCCATTGGAAGAACCCGGACAAAAAAAGAAGTTGAGTAAAAAAAGAAGCTGAGTAAACATCTTTGATGCGCAGTTTCGTGCATATGGGGGAAAAGAAACCCTTTGAGGGATCGTGACCAAATGTTGCATGTGGGTAGATATCTGGGGCATAATCTCGTGTGCAACTTTTGGTGATGATCGGTTGAGGGGTTTGGGTGAGGCAGGGGGTGAAATTTCCCATTTCCCCATTGACTTGCGTCGTCGCCCTTACAACACTCTCGCACTACCGCGTGAGTGTGTGAACAAGAAGCTCGGCTGATGCTGACAAACCTGCGCGATGCGTTTAGAGATCAGTAAAGGTCACCAAACATGGTACCATTTGATATGTTAGGTATGGTTTCCTATTAGTGTGTTATAGTAAATTTGTCCTTAAGATGCAACGTTCTTCTGACATTCTACTTCAAAAATGTCGTGACCTTGAAATCAGGGTCTGAGGTCACTCAAGATAGTTGAAAATGGTACTATTCGATAGACTGGGTATGGTTTCCAATTAGTGTTCTATAGTAACTTTGTCCCTAAGACGCACCATTTTTGAGACTTTAACTTGTAGGTATACCGTGACCTTGAAATCCGGGTTAGGGTCAATCAAGGTCATCGGATCTGGCACGGATTGATCCGCCACCTGTGACTTCCTATTAACGTTTCATAGGAACCATGGGCCTATCATGTACCGTTTCCGAGGTAGACAACGATTTCAGTCAAAAATCGCAAAATTGGCAATGCGCTTGTGCGGTACCACGTTACCCATAAGTGTTGGGTGTAAAATAATTACGTATTTGGAATCTCAGACCCATAGTTTCTTATTAACTGTACAACTTTCATCAGGCTATGATGATGATTTACTCTCCATCACTGCCATTGTTAAGCATTTTCAGACCGGGAAAAATCGTTTCCGTCCACCCGCGTGACAGGCTCCCCCTCCCGTTAGAATTTTGCAACCATATGTGGTGTTATAAGACCATAGTGGTGGAACTACAAGGCTGAGAAAAAAGTTTGATGATAACTTTATCTGTACAACACCAGTGTGTGAGACAGACATGCTACGACAGCAGTAGCCGTGCTTATGCATAGCATCACGCGGTTAAAAATTCAGTAAAATATTTTATTTCTGTTGATGTTGACTTAACCTGTGTGACAAGAATCACAGATTCAGACGCAGAGATATGGACGGCGGCCGTTTGGTGTAGGACTGCTTATTGCTGGCCATGATGTGAGTGTTGCCTTCGTTGGTGCATTTTGTCTGATATTCAATGAGTGTAAATGAACTGACTGCTGTTTACCAAACACTTAACTAAAAAATGTTTGAGTTATTGACATGAGTCTAACAAACACAGACTTAATTGCCGGGAGTACTAAAGTAAGTCAGTGTAGTGATTTCTGAATGTTCAATGAAATACTTGCTGATGATGCAGCAGCTTTCTTTTCCTTATTATCCACTGCCATACAGTGCAGTGCAGGTAGTGGCATTACCAGCCATCTGCCTGTGACTGTACATCTGTCTGTCCATGCAATGAGTCGAAAATGATTGAACCTAAGTTGCCAGGTTTGGTACATAGGCATCCTGATCTGAGATTGATTTTTGTGTCCAGAAGGTGAAAGGTCAGGTTCACATGGCTAGAAAGTGGGTCAGCATCTTTCTTGAGATAATTTGCAATAGAATTTGGTCTGTGTAATCACTGTGATGCACAGATGTGTGACAGTGAAACAGTCTGTAGACAACTAAGCCAGGTCGTGGGACACACATGGTGCGTCTTGGCGGCTTGTTGGTTGATGTCACGCTGGATAGCTGTAATGTGTAGTGTGTGTTATAGTGTTAGTTTTGCTGAACTGGAGAAAAAAGACATCAACATTGCAGTATCACAGTACAGTCATACTTTCTGTCAGTATGTGTTGTGTGAATGACATTGTCACCTGTGGTGACTGGAATGGCATTCGACCTGTAAAAACTGACTGTTGATTTGTCGGTGGTGATGATTAGACTGGAGCTAGGGGCACATGATTTGCACAGTTTGTAGTTTTTGTATTGTCGTTGCAGGAAAACTCAGAATGGTTTAACATGCTAGTACCAGCTTATATAGATGGTACTGGAAATGGGCTGTTAAACGAGTGTGATTATATGTTGTGTAATTTTAGATGTATTCATTAATTCTGTAATCCGTTTTATGTGCATTGCTGGCATTTTTATCTTAAGTAGCACGTCAAGTGAAATGATGAGGTTTGATGTTTGCAGGATCAAGGTCCACACATCTATCAGACTTGTCCCTCAGCAAACTACTTTGACTGCAAGGCTATGGCAATTGGAGCTCGGTCACAGTCAGCACGAACTTATCTCGAGAAAAATCTGGATAAATTTCCCGATTGTAAGTACAAATTTGTTGTTGCTGATGCAAATTGCTTAGCAATTTAATTTTGAGCTTAAATAGTAGTTGGTGAAATTTGAGTAATGTTGCTATATGATGATTATAGCCATAAACAACATATAGAGTTAGAACTTTGTCATTACTTACACACATGGGGTCGAGTGCAGATATACTGTTACCCAACCTGTCTTTAACTATGTCTCTCCATGCGATAAGTCAAAACTGGTTGAACATTTTGTCATCACATTTTGAACATACAGTAGTTGGGGTCCTTGCCTATACATGCCTACACTTAATGGCCAATATTCTAGGTCAACCTGGTAAATCTGAGTGTCACTACCTGTCTGTACCTGTGATGTTGTGAAATTCATCAGAGAGCGTGACAGTGTGCAGCTGACCATGCTTCCAGATTCTTAGTTTGGCACTGTTTACTTACTTACTAAACATTGCTTTGTATGGGCATGGATATAGCAGTTTCTGAATGCGTGTCTGGTGGTTGTTTAATTTATTTTATCATTTTAATAAAATTCCTCTGTAGAACTGGAATTCCAGGTCAGTCAAATTGAGCTAATTGGGAGAGTTATACAGAGTTGTATGCTACATAATGCATGTAGCCTAGTGAGGAAGCACTGAGCACACGAGGTGGTAAAGAGATACCATGCATAATATGCTGTTAATCTTCTTCATAATGTCAATTTGTCATAATATCAGTGCTGCAACATAGAGAACGTTATTGGATAGGAATATCCTCAAACCTTCACCAAACCTTTGACAAACATATTCAGTTGAGTAATAACGTTTGAAAAAATGAACACTGCAACCGTGATGTGTGCAAATTTTAACTAGAAGGTATGTGCATTCTCTCGAGATGTGAATTGGCATAGACTCCCTAAACCTAAACCCTGAACTCAACATAACCCCAACCCATTCCCATTGCCAACCCTAATGCTGGTCCCTGATCTTTTGAACCATAAATCACTACTACTATGCCAAGTTTCAAGTCATTCCGATCAGGGGTTTCCTTTTATCATGCTAACAACACCCACACAGGTCGGAGTCTTTGAGTAAGGAGTCACCGACGTTAAATTTGGATGTAAAAATTAAATTTAAATATTGCAAGTTTAATTTAGTCACAACCACTAGTTGCATAATGTTGCTTGGTGGCTGATTGGTTAGATTGCTGGACTTGCGATCAGCAGGTTGCGGGTTTGAATCCTGCCATCCCGCTGTCGAGTGCAACCCTGGGCAAACTGTTAACACACATTGTGCCTCTGTCACCAAGCAGTATAATTTAGTACCAGCCACTTGATTGGTGATGCCTTGATGCTGGGAAGGTAACGTAGGTCTGGCGTCGCACTGGCCATGCGTTACAGACATTAGTGGTTCTCCAGCTATGGGCTCATGGCCTAGGAGAGTTTGATGAGCACTCACCTATGCTCTTTTAGTGGAGTATGGTGAACTTTTCCTTTGCTATTTGCATATCACTTAGTTTGTGTTCCATAAAGCAAAACAGTTGACAGTTTGCATTTGATGATAACTGTGACATGTTACTGTAACATGTCTAGTGGTATTGCAGGCAGTGTAGATGACCTTGTGCTTCATGGTCTACGGGCACTCCGTGACACTCTACCCAATGAAGTAGAACTTACAACTAAGGTGAGAAATTTGGAGTTTATTTAATATTTAAAAAAAAAATATTTTTCTTGACAGTGGATGAGGCAATTCTGCCATGATGTGGCTAGTGAGTGTGAAATGCTTTAATGTTGTTGTCTAAAAGCAAGGAAGTAAGTTGTCCAGTATCTAGTTCTCTTAGTCCGTACTGTGCTTACTGAAAAGTTACTTTAATTTGAATGCACTGCAGTTGATTCAATACATGAATAATAGCGTTTCTTAATGTTTTCTGATTTTAGCTAAATGATTCTTATTCTTGGCACACATAATTTTAATTAAGAACAATTTCATAATTCTGCAGGCCTATTTACAGTTCTTACCTTTCTTTGTTCATAATTTGTAAACAACTAGCTTTGAGTATAAACATAAATTGTGAAACCATATAATCTGGGGTACCGTAACTAGAAACATTTTCCACATGGACAACTGGCTAACCTAGATTCAACTGGAAAATGGCGATTAGAATGGTCTGTAATAATAATAATGATAGTCATACTAATAACAAGCTGTGTGCGTGGCAACACGATATGCCCCGCCCCTCACATCCTCCCCCCATAGTCGCCTCGCGTGCCGCCGAGCAGACGCAACTTAGCAGTAGTTTCCCACGCCGAATACGTTCTCACGGTCACTGCTGCACCTGCCTCACGCGTTAAGGCCGCTGTGAGCAAAGTTGACCTTTTGACCTTGACAGTGGTGTCCGAGTCACGTGTGACGTGGGATACCTCTGTGCCAATTTTAGTCTTCCTAGGCCTCTCTGTTCTCGACTTAGGCCTGATGTATGTGACAGACAGACACCAGACGTCAGACAGCATCATTGCTTAATGTCCCCGCCTATTAGGGGCGGGGGCATAATAATAAGTACATTTATAAAGCACATATTCACCAAGGCCACAAATGTACGGTCAGCTGGCGGTGTCAGAGAGACAATTTGAGTCTTATCGTGAATTGTCGAGTGTCTGAAGCACATGTGGCAGACTGTTCCACATGTCAGGACTGCTGACGAAGAAACCACGATCCCCATGGTTCCTGGTGGTGCCTGAGACAAAGTTGACCTACTGCTGAATAGTTGTTTAATTGACGTTATTGAAGATGAGCGTGTGTTACAGAACTGCTCAGTGGGCATTGTCGGCGAGAAGACGCCGTTCACTATATACGACGACGAACCTGTTGATCGCTATGTATCTTTTATTGCACTTAACCTGAATTCCGTTCTCAATGTTTTACTCAGTTCTTTCATCTTGATTACATCAGCTGTGTAGTGGTGCAGTTTCCAAGACATCGGCCTCTACAGTTGTCCTCTGTGAATGCAATGCACGTACCATTTGACAAGATAGCTAGATACGTAGAAAAGGTTATTTGATTTTGCAGCATAAAACGCTGGATTATAAACGCGTAATAAGAGTAATCAAATTTGCATGCTGACCCGTCGTGGGGAGGGATTTTAGCAGATGACTACTCACTCTGTAGGGTACACTGAGTCATGGATCCAGCTGCAAAATGTGTGAGCTCGTCATGAAATTTGTAAAAAAATGTTTGTCTGTGAACTGTTCTGTCTTGTAACTTTTGTGGAAATAGTAAGCTGCCTCGTGTTTGTACAGTTGTCGTGTTTTATGCTCAGGTGTTTGTTACTGATACTAGTTACTTGCAGTGATGGAGTCAAGACAGAGCTATCAAGACATGAGACGAGCCAAGATATTTCAGATTTGGTCGAGACGAGACGAGACTGAGACATAGTGAAAATGTTCTACTTGATACACTGCCGAGACACAGGTGTCAAGACATGAGATGAGCCAAAACAGTTTAACATTACTGCTACACGCCTTCACAAAGCACACATTACAGTCATAGACAGTTTATCTTGACTAGCACATGTTACCGTCACACACAGTCATAGAGTGTCCATCAAGTGCTGATTACACTTGACTAGCACATGTTACCGTCACACAGTCATAGAGTGTCCATCAAGTGCTGATTACACTTGACTAGCACATGTTACCGTCACACACAGTCATAGAGTGTCCATCAAGTGCTGATTACACTTGACTAGCACATGTTACCGTCACACACAGTCATAGAGTGTCCATCAAGTGCTGATTACACTTGACTGACATCAATTGACGCTACAAATGTCACCAATGCGTACATGATACGGACGAACAAGCAGTCCACTTTGGCTGACAACATGTTCAACAGGTGTTGACGTTGAGGTGCACAAAGAGTGTACTCAAGCAGTGGCATCATGCTACTGTAATGTTATAGCGTGGTACACTGTCCCAGGTACGGCCAGTTTCACTGAAAAAGTTCAGTGATGGGCAACTAACTACAAAGTTTTAGTTGAACTAAAACTAAATTTTAACTAAGCATAATTTAGTTAAATTAGTTACTAACTAATTTGCAGAAATAGTTAACTAAACTAAACATTTTTAGTTAAACTTTTTGCAACTAATTTCTAGCTTTTTAATGTCTCACTGTGATATTCTAAAACATTAAACTTTGCCATGAATTCATTTCTCAACTTATTACACCGGTGTAATAACTATCAAAAAATGTTTACATGCTTTCAGATATTCAGCTCTAGTCAACTTTGATAAGTGATTTCCAGATTGCTTAAGTGGGTGTAGCTATCATTGCACTGTCACTTATCAGATACAGACTCGGCAGCTGTTTCACTGTCAAGGTATTTAGCAGTATTCAAGACGGACTATCTTCAGTCTCTTGTACAAAAGTCATATTGATTATGTGGTCTGAAAGAAACTCGTTGATTGTTTCAAGTATTGTATTGTTTGTCACATTTAGAACTTTTGGCGCGATCCAAAATTCTGCAAATGCACACAAAGAGCTGCACAATTGTACGAGTACGATTTTAATGCCTACGTGTAACATCTGAAGAAGCTGTCTTCTTGTCACGATCCACAAAAAATATGAATGATTTCTTATGTGCAAATCATAGGATATATTTGCCATTGCAATAGCTGAAACCCAGATTGTGTCACTGTGTAAATTATCATCCATCATCAAATTTTAGTTGAAAATCTAGTTAAATCTTTAGTTAAACTTTTTAGTTAATAATTAAAAAAATTAGTTAAACTATCATTTTAACTAAACTTCTTTGGTTTAGTTAAACTATTGTTATAAGTAAAAAAAAATTAAACTTTTAGTTTGCAACATTTTAGTTAACTTTTGTCCATCACTCAAAAAGTTTATGTATGACTCCACTAGGCTAGCAACAGTCGTTGATTCTGGTGACGCAGGTGGCTGTGGATCTTCGTAGGAAGCAAACACTGATGTAACGTAATGTAAAATTATTCTATTGATCTACAGTAAATAAGTAAACAGTTAGTACACTGGCCTAGCTTCATTGTCAAGAAGTGACAACAAACTTCACAAAACTGTAGTGCTCAAACCGTATGTATCGTGAGCGAAGTACGCATTGATCTAAGACACACCAAGACAGTCATGAGACAGAGCCAAGATGAGACGTGGAGCTACGAGACTCGAGCCAAGACAAGACATGAATGCGTCGAGACTGAGCCAAGACAGAGACATGTAAACATATGTCTCAAGACTTATCGAGAACGTGTCTCGAGACTCCATCACTGGTTACTTGTGATGTACGCTGTTGTACTCGTAATGAAGAGTAAGTTCGGTCATTGTATGTGAAGTTTGCACACAGGGCAGTAGAAATTGAGTCTTTGACTGTATAAAACAAACAGCTGCTAATGATCAAGGATGAGGCAAGGTCTGCAACAGCTGGGCAAGACGATGAACCGGTGACTGTTATGCATTATTGTTATTGCTATGTTGTTGCTAAACTGAACAGGCTTCATGTTCATTGAGAGTCTTTCACTAACTATGTGTAGTGTTGACCTTGTAGTGTTGAAATGTGTCAGTTTCTCTATGAACTCTCTAAGCATTTTCCTGTGAAAACCATTTGTTTCAGTTAGAGAAAAAGCCTCTATAGTAATATTATTGCAGAATGGCATTTGCTGGCTAGCATGTTGTGCATATTGTCCGTATTAGTGTTTTGAAAAATCTGGCACTGAAATTGGTCAATATTCTTATTGTGCATTGTGTTATCTGTAAGACAATGGAGATTCAACCTAGTTAGGCCAAGTGACCTATAGGTATCTGACGAAGAACCTTTCAGGAATACTGGTGTGAGATTTTTACATGCCGGATGCCCTTCCATTCATCATTCACAGTGTCAGTGCACTGAAGGGGCAAAACTGCATGTACATTCGTGTTAATTTAGGACTGTCCAGTCGAGTTCATAAACCGGCTGGTCAGCTGAGCTGCTCTTAACATTTTTGCCACTTGACCAGCGCCGCCACTAACTCAGTTCATTTACTGCGGATTTTACACCGACACCAGGTTGTGTTTTGGAACTGTTGAATGGCGATAGCAAGGGCATCTGGCATCCAGCCCATAACAATATTGTTTCAGCAATACTCTAATATGCCGGTTAGACAAAGACCAAAAATCAACCACGTTGTTTCACAAGTTTGTTGACAGTGTGACATTTTCTTGCGTGTCTGGTGCAGAGTTTGACTGCTGTTGCTGCTGCTGCAGGAACGCATGGAAGCTGAGGATGTGAGTGGACAAGGCAGCAGTGATCCTCCTCCCATGGACTGACTGTGCATCGCTTCACTGGATTAAATATCTGTAGGAGATTTCCGCAGCATTTGCCTGCTAAAACAATAAAATGTCGAGTGCGTTATTGGACATGTTATATGGTACTGAAGTATCAACATTTTGTGGCTGTTGATTAATGTACATTTTGTGCTCCGGTTGTTTCATCAGTTTTATGTTTTTGATTAAACATTCATTCACGTTGTCATTAATAATTACAGTGGAAATGACATGGTGTGGTCAGAATGTTGTATTATCCTCCTTGGCTTCTCTCCGTTTTAACGGCCATTTTCCAGGTGTACCTGGGTTAGCCGATACCAGAATGTCTCCATTCTGGATTATATTGGAGTTAAGGACGGGACAACACATAAATTTTTATCAGCATACTAACGTGCAATATTGGTATGGGTTTTCTGTTAGTTTTTTTGCCAACAATCAACATTGTTTGATCCTGGACAGAAAACTGAACACAGCACCATCTGGTAAACGACCACAATCCCGTATTATAGCAAAAACGACTTTCTTATTTGTTATTAAGCGTTGGTGGCCATCATCTATCTGTCCCAAATTGACCCTAAGTCGAGAATGGAAAATTGGCAGGAAGCCCACGCAGGACCCGTGACCCCATTCAAAGGTCGAAAGGTCAACCCTTGCCAGGCAGGGACCTTTGGAGCCGCAAAGTTTGTGTATTTTATAGGGACGTCGATGTCCAATAGACGAGTAGTCAGTCAGTAGTGTATAATGACCTCTAAGTTGAAAGCTGTGGATGGCTGTTCAAGTAACCACCTGCATTGTTGAGGCCCCACTACAAGCCGTACAGCTTGTTAAGTGAATACATTTGAGGGGTTCCGTGCAATCACCAGGTATGTCCAAAATTTGCAGTTTTGGGAAATCTCGGTTAAAGTTTCGACAACTTTGACAAAATGCTGTGACGCAACCATTCATCAGAATTTGTCGGAATTTTTACCACATACAATTCACTAATTTCAACATGCACCAAATTTCAAGTTCAAAATTTATTATATAGTAATTAAAATGATAACAAAAATGCTACTTCACTGGTATATGCAGTCCATTATTGACCAGACAACACGCAAGAATTTCTAGCAAAAACCATATTTGGCCACATTGTTCACCTGGCGAATGATTGCCAGCCCAAAACATAATTTCCAGTAATAACAAGGTATGTTCTTCTACACTTCTTTTCAAACATGAAATCGTTCCAAATGTGTCATTGAAAATGCAAGAAGCACAAGGCTAGTCCAGTTACAGTCAATTTCTAACGATACAACGTTTCTCAAAACTAGCGGACGGACTACAAAAAAAGAGCGAGTCAACATACAGTCCATTCAATGTAACAATGTTACATTCACTCGCGTTGAAACCCGTAAAAACTCGAGTTAAAATACGCCAAACATATATATGGTTTTTTGCCCTGTGTGGGCTCCGGGGTTGTAAGAATGGACCCGCTCCGTTTGCTGGCTGGATGTCATACAGGGCGACTAAACCAGGCTTAGTCTGTATATCGTATCTTAGCATATTTTTATTTTATTTATTTATTAGGGCCCCTTTTTATGTATTGTTAGTTTTCATTGTATGTGTTGTCTGTCTTTTTGTTGTTCTAGTTAAGTTGTCATTGCCAAGTTATTGGCTAGAAAGACCCCTTTGAGCAGTTGAGTCATCTCCCTTACTGTTCTTGGCGCTAGCGTAACTAATTTAAATGAGCCTCCTACAGAATTAGCTACCTCCACTATAATGTGGGAGCTATAGTTCCATCCCTTTTGTAAACAAAAGCAACGCGGGTTAAGGGGGTTATTATGTCGCTGGCCCTCCATTACTGAATGGGAGCTGTACATCACTGCTCAGCCCCCCCCCCCTCCCGTCTCCGAAATGACCTATACTGTGTCAAGTGGGACGTTAAACTCTAGTATAGTATATAGTATACCATACCATACCTGGTTTTTCAAAGATAATGGGTTCTTCGATATACGCTAAGATTTCAACGCAGTTATGTAGTACGAATATGCAAACGGGAGCAAGAGGCAGGTATCGACATACCTGGTTATTGCACGGAACCCCTCATTTATTGATTACACCGTGAGCTCCCGCATCCACAAATGGACCAAAAGAAAATTCAGTGCTTCTGCTTAATATGGTAACGGATAAAGAGGAAGAATTTCCAGGTGAACGTCGAATTTCATTTTATCATCCCCAACAGTTATCATGCAATATTGACAACACTGCAGTGCAGAGGTATATGCTGAAATAGTGATGAAAATTTTTGAGGTGAGCATTTTGGGGTAGGGGGTATATCTGCTAAGGCCTCCCTTATATACGGCCCTGAGACAGACAGAAACGGTATTGCGGAAAAGTTAGTGCATGCTGATGCAGAAAAAGGACAAGGATAGTCACTGGTTTTTGGCCTGACAGATGGGTTACCCGGATTTTCAGGTTCTGGGAAACTCAAGTTGGAACCTTAATTCGTATGTTTGTTCATATAGGTGTTACAAACAAAATGAATAGCCTACGGAACCCCTGATGACCTTTGATCCCTTTGATCAGAAATCAAGAACATGACAAACGCATA
>Ga0049107_10000458_pt1 | contig 12206 bp, 7 predicted proteins | sample WorMetilPIANOSA1_FD_61187 | JGI IMG/M metagenome (GOLD analysis project Ga0049107, IMG submission 61187) | Marine gutless worms symbiont microbial communities from Max Planck institute for Marine Microbiology, Germany - Olavius ilvae PIANOSA.1 | ecosystem: Host-associated > Annelida > Digestive...
TGTGGCACGCATTACAGTGGCCCTGACCTGTCCAAAAACGATTCAGCAGTGACCACTGACGTCTGTGAAGATCAAAACCGGGAAGTCGGATTGTGGGGTCTACCACTAAAGTGGAATTGATCACTGTAGCCGATTGCCAGTCTTCCCTCCACCGACTTGTGACATCAATTGACTGCAAGTCCCTCCACAGTGGTTTGCGCGATTCCAGGTGAAGTGGAGGAGGGTAAAAGACGTTATCATATAATGGCCAATCACGGTGACATTCAGCCTGCATTATCAACTTGTCTGTGGCAGCTCTGCGTCACAGAGCTGGTGGTTCAATATTTGTGAGAACGGGCAACCATGGTAGTGGTGTTGACTGGACGGTGCCAGAGATGAGGCGCAATCAGTGCAATTAGCGCATTAGATGGTCCGATGATGCACTCTACAAATTTACATTTTACTTAATAGAAAGACTCCTCTGAGGAAATTTCCAGTGAGTCGAGGAGATAAATTATAATCTCTACAAAGACCAGGTTTTAGAGTATATTATATTTCCTGTTTGTATTCATTTGTTTTGTCTGCTGCCCCTGTAGTAAACTACCGTGGCATGATGTAGCTTGTCTGTGCTGAAAGTGCCATTAAACATCAAACAACTAATGAACCAACCAGCAATTTGAAATCATTTGTGCACATAACTTTTATATGAATATGTTTTCCAGTCAGTTAATTAAAGATTTATAAACTTTATTGTAGACAGATATACTGGATGAAGACAAGCGACTTGTTAGTGCTGTTGACTATTATTTCATACAAGAAGATGGCACACGATTTAAGGTAAGAATATATGTACCAGGTGCGTCAAAAAAGTAACCCCCTAAAATATTTGCCATTTTCTCAGCAACTGCTTGGAATTTTATTGTGGAACTTTACACATGTATGTGACTATCTTATCTACGTTTAACTGCCAAGCGGCATTTAATTAACTTTAAATATGACAAAGTTATTGATATTCTAGCATCAACACCTAGCGATTTTCATGCACTGAAATACATTTGCGCTGAAACACAGCAAAACAGCGTCACTGAAACAACACAGTAAACAGTTTGTCTGATGTTTGACAGTCACCTTGTGTGCCCAAGTTGTTCACCACCAGATTTTGTGCATCTCTTCAGTCGTAGTGTGGAGCTTTTAACAGCCTTGTTGATCGGTTCCTGTGGCAGGCTGTCCCAGATCACCTGCAATGCTTCTTTAAAATTAGGTGACTGACCTAGGTTTTAGATGGAGCTTCTGATAGGCCTCCAGACATGTTAGTCCATGGGTCATGCAAACTTGGCGGCCACTGAGCCCTTCTGATGAGTTATGGGCAGTTGACCTGAAGTTATTCCTGAGCGATGCATGTCTGTTGTTGATAGTTGTCATTGAAAAACAAGCTATAAAGTTTTAATGAAATTTCACAAATTTTAGTATCAACAAATTAAACACTGTTTTGTCCACAACACTTATGTCACTGTGACATCAACAGCGTTAAGCAGGCAACCAGCTCTTATTTTAAGTAATGCTATTTTACTATGGTACATTATGGATGCAAATGCAAGTAAAATGCAAATGTCTTTCAGCATGCAAAAAAAATCGCTAGGTAGTTATGCTAAAATATCAATAACTTCATTGTATTTAAAGATTATTAAATGCTGTTTGGCAGTTAAGTGTAGATAGGACAGTCACAAAAATTTGTAAAATTTTACACTGAAATTCCAAGCGTTTGCTGAGAAAATGGCAAATAATTTTAGGGCATTGCTTTCTTTTGCCTCACCTGATGTAGCAACTGCCTTGAGTTGTATCAAGTGTGTTTCATTGTTATTCAGTAAACGTTAGTTGCTGTGGACACTGGACATGCTATGGATTGCGTGATGCCTTCAGATCACTCTGACTGTTACTAGTGTTTGTGCCATATATGATAGCATACAAACCTGCACTCTGAAATAACACAGCTATGTGTAACTCTGTATGATTGAGTTGTGATGCAGAATTTGGTTTAAGAGAAAATTGAGCTTATTGTTGCATTTTTGAAATGTTGGGTTGCATATCATCTGCTACAGCATGTGAACTGTAGTGTATACATATCTGTACAATTCGTAGACGGAAAAAAATATTTGTATAAATCGTGATTACAGTTTATAGCATATTGGCTGCACTGCTGTGTTAGCTGAGTGTTAGCTTATAACAGGCAATATGTTACTAATACAGCTAACGTGCATATACAGTATTAAGTTATAATACATTGCATGGTTGCAGGTGTCAATGCCATTCCGTCCATATTTTTATGTCTGTATTAAAAAAGACTGTGAACGAGAAGCCTCCTCTTTCTTGCCGAAAAAGTTTGCTGGAAAGCTGTTTTCTGTCGAGACAGTTCAGAAAGAGGATTTGGATTTGGTTAGTAGATTGTGCAATGTGAACTTGTATTTAGATTCTTCATTCCAGCAATTGAAGTTGTTAACAGTTAACATATTTAGAGATGAAAATGTAAATATCTCAAGTACCTTTTATTCTAATGTTCTAAGCATACAGCACACACTATTTTGATGGCCACTTTGCAGCAGTCTAGTTAAGCTGGTACCAGAATGTCAAACCATCCTGGCTGTGCTGCTGCAAGAGATGATGGAGGTGGCACTTGCAGACATTTATTGGCAACAGTAGTTTTTGTCAGCATCAGTGACCTGTCAGTCAAATCATGCTAAGTTAATAATAATAATAACCAAGATAATATTTATAGTGCTGTCATCATGAGCAAGAGTTCACTCGGTTCATCTGGTGAATGTAGAGAAGAGCCTAGTGGCCACCAGGCACCAACCCTCAGACCAAGCCACCTGACTTAAGCTGCAAGTCCGCCTGTTGTAGACAGCTATCGTCTATAACTACCATCACCATTTATTGTTATTACTCAGCCCAAAAGCTGATACTCATTTACCATCCCACGGAGGGTAGAAGGCTGAGTTGACCTAGGCACTGCAGGAAAGTTGCATGTGCTAGGTGGATCTGCGTCCCTGAACTGTCTAATGCTTGCAGTGATTGGTCGACCATCAAAGAATGTTGGTCTACAGTTTGGCAGGATGTCAGCAACAAATTTTGCCAACATTTTTATGGTGTCGGCAAGTGTGGCTGAACAGCCAGTAAGATGTATAAAGCTCAAGTCAAATCACTACCACCAACATACCAACGCTCATTTTTTTACAGACCAGATGCCTGATGCCCTTCCTGGCACCCAACTGCATCAAATGACTGAAGGCAACTCTTAATGTTCCAGAAAGCCTAAAAAGATTATGTTCAAAGTTACCGAGGCTGTGAAAAGCATTAGAACTAACAGTTATACGAGTGAAATATTTGTGAAATATAGTGATCGTTGTAATTATTCCATGATACTAATGTGTAACTGCTTTGTTATTAGTTACCGAGTTTTCAGCAGTAACAGATACCAAGCACAGGAAGTTGAATAACCACTTATTTTCAGCATGAGTATATAGCAGTGGTCGCACAGTAGTTTTGTCCGTCAAGTTGCCGGCTTGACTGCCTGTGGTTTATGTACAGCCAAATCATCTTGTTGGACTGAAGCGCAACTACCTAAAGCTTTCTTTCTTGTGTGTCGAAGACTTGATGAAAGTTAAGAAAGATATTTTTTCTGCTGTGCGGAAGAATCAAGATCGGGAAAAGTCCAGCAATGCATATGCTGGCTTGTTAACTAATCGGTAATGAAGAAAAACTTGCATATTTTTCTTTACAAGCTTACACCATTCATTTAAGTAACATTTTTGTTCACATATGAACAAGACATTAAACAAAATAAAATAAGTTTTTTGGCTTGTTACTTTGCTCATTAATAGGAATTTTGTATTTTCTGCTTTAATGTTCTTTATGCTAATTGCTTATGTGAAAGGTTACGTTCGAAGCGGAATAGTGCACCATAGAATTATACTAATTGAACATGAATATTTTGTTCACTAATTCCAATTCAGTAAATTGTCTGCTAAAATTTTAAGTTCCACTAGTGGCAGGGTTGAGTAGCATAGTTGTGAGCATAGCAATATGCCGTTTGTAGTTTCTTTGTCACGCGACTACTTTTGGTCTTTGTTAAACTGGCCTGATTTTCTGGGGATCACTCCAGGTTAGACAAGGTTGGTTTTCCAAAGAACTTTTGGGTTTTTTTTTTCTTTACAGGCCTGATGCCCTTACCTGAACCGTCAGTGTCAAAACACTGAAATTGCTGACATAATAACAATTGTAGTTTGCTGTAATGTTGTAGTGAGATTGCTAATGACAGAGAAGTGAAGGGAAAGAAGCTCGCAGATCCTATGGATCTTATAACAGACATCAGGTTAAATGCTGATTGAAAGTTGGATTTGAGATGTTTGTTTAATTTTTCCTGAAATTGACACAATGGTCACTGTATTTCCAGTTCTATAGTTTGTTGTATGCAATTTATCATGTTTGTTGTAGAATATTTCTTCTGCATTTTTAATTAAAATTCTGATCTGTCCTGGATCTCCGACGCAACTTAAAGATGTTTCTCTTTCAACAATACCTGGTGCATTGAGCACATTAGAGGCGCTGTGCGATTATGCGCTATCTAAATCTACATTTACATTTTACCATTAACACATTCAACGCCAGGGACGTGTTAACACGTCTAAGAAAATGATCCTTTCCAAGCATATAACATGTTAACACGTTCTATAATTACTGGAGTATATAGCTATCTGACCCAGGGGTAATAATTAGCCTGGCATTGAAAATGTTAACTGACAGATTTATTCCGAACATTATTATGCCCCTGCCCCTATATGCAGGGACAGTAAGTGATGCTTCTCTCTGACGTCTGTCTGTCGCATACATTGGGCCTAACACGAGAACAGAGAGGCCTAGGAAGATCAAAATTGGCACAGAGGTAGCCCACGTCACACATGACTCGGACACCAGTTTCAATGTCAAAGGTCAAGGTCACCAGGCTGCTTTACTCAGCGTGACCTTAACGCTTGAGGCAGGTGCAGCGATGACCGTGAGAACGTATTGGGTGTGGGAAACTACTCCTATGTTGACTACTCCTACGTTGCATCTGCTCGGTGGTGCGCAAGCCACTTGGGCGCCCACGTGGGAGGAGAGGGGTGGGGGCATATCGTGTCGCCACCCCCACAGCTTGTTGGTTAATGCAGGTCAAAATCAAGCTCTAAGTGCATATATAGTGTGTTTTTGATTCTGCACAGCGATAATTTTGTGGTTAGTTTTGTTCACATGTGCTGATGAGAAATGGTCACTGACTGTTTGTACCATTAGAGAGTATGATGTGCCATATCATGTTCGTGTTTCCATCGACCTGAAGATCAACGTGAGTCGTTGGTACACGGTCGTGGTTCAGGGCACTGCGGCTGCGCCAGATATACAGCTCCGAGAAGATCTGCTTGACTTGCCGGTGTGTTTGTGCTTTGCTCTTTAGTCACTTTTCCTCGTACTAGTTAAAGCAATAGTAATCCGTGTCATTTAAATGTAGTTTGGTGATTTACAACGGTTCTTAAGACAGTATTCAAAATTTCTAAGAACATATGCATAATTTAGGACGAAATTTATTAATTACTTACAAGCATTATAATTTACGAAAAAATCTTAAATACAAGCTTAAATAAAACTTGCAGTAGCAAAATATGTCATAAGAACTAATGCAATTAAACTAAGGAAAATCTGACAAATTTGTAATGTATGAAAATTTACAAAACAGTTTGTAGAGGTCTTATGACTTTAGAATTTTTTTTAGAATAAAAATTTTGTAAATTGGGCTTCAGCTGATTTGCCATTTTGATTGATTACCTTTTATTATTTGAATGAGACATTTGAAATACCATACTGAAATGAAGATAGGATATATGGCATTATTTCTCTTTGAAGCTACTGTAATACTTCGTGTGATGAAAACATTTGCACAGACAGCATCATTGTTAATGTTGTTATGAAGCCGTTAATCATTTGGATTTTCATTGAACTGGAAATTAACTCTAACTTGAACTGTAATTCGAGTTGTTGCAGGTTTTGAAGAACTTGATTTCCTCAGTTTTTTGTTTTTATTACTGGGAGGGATTGTTCCTGTCCCAGCAGGATGCACACTGCACTGTTTAGAAATAAATGGAGTCACTGGGGAACTAGCTAACCCAGCTTTATTTTGAAAAAAATGGCTGTTCAAACTATGTGTTCACACGCATGTGTGTGTGTGTGTGTGTTTGTGAATGATGCATGATTTTATGGAAACACAAGTTGCTTTTATCTTGTTATTAGATTATAACCAGATATACGTTATATTATATCTGTTTTGAACAGAGAAAAATGAGATGTGTAAATTAAAAATGTGCAATTAACATGTTATAAGTTTACAACTGTTACTTTGTTTGTTGTATTGTAATTATTGTAGGATCCTGTGGTGCTTGCATATGACATTGAGACAACAAAATTACCTTTGAGGTTTCCTGACCCACAGACTGATCAAATTATGATGATCTCGTACATGATCGATGGTCAAGTACGTCTCTCTTGTGTGTCAATGCAATTTGGCGTCATTATTCTAGTGGCGAAAGAAAAACTGAAAAACAGAAGTGACACTGATGCAGAATAAAAAGCACTGCAGAAGAACTTTGTAAATTTAGGCTTATCAGAGAAGCTGTTTATAGTTGAAACATCAAACTCGTTTAATGGCCGTTAAATCCAGGTTAACCTGGGTGAGTCGGCACCAGAAACGTACAATTTATATTCAACTCTCGTCATCACTGTCACTGCTTCTGTCGCTCCATTTCTCTCTAATCATTTTCCTCCATTTACTATGATCCACAGCATCACTCAGTTTTGTGTGCAAATCATTCATATCCTTGTCTACAGCCTCTTACCTAGTTTTTCATTGTCTGGCTCCCTCAACCTCCGAAGTAACACACTTCGTTGCCCAATCATCATCCTTTCTTTAAACATGTCCACACCATCGCAATCTATTTCTTTGAACCACTTTTGCTATGTCTTCTATTCCCTACCGCTGCCTTAATTGAACACAAGCTAGTTTATCCCTTAATTTCACACCACACGTCCATCTAATCACTCTCATCTCTGACTGATGCAATGCCAGTTGGTTTTCTCTTCAATGTCCACATCTCACTTCTGTGTGGCATACACATGCATCATAAACTTTTCCTCACAAAAACAAGGAAATCTATTTGGCAGTGAGGAAAGAGGCCAGTGACCTAAACTTAAACCAACCTCTGCGAATCCTGGCAGTCACAGGAGCATCAGCATCACCATCCACAGATAACTTGTCCCCAAGATAAGAAACTCTTTATGGTTAATGTTTGCAGATTTGAAATATAGTGCATTCATTTAAGATTGAGCATGTAATTACATGACAACAATATACTTTTCAATATATTGGTTGCAGTTTTCATCTTATCTGTACGTTTGATTTACATACCTGATAGAGTGTATTTTTACTTTATCGAGTTAGAATTATGTGTTTAATTGTAGGGTTATTTGATCTGTAATCGTGATATAATGTCGGCTGATGTGGAAGACTTTGAATACACACCAAGGCCTGAATTTGAGGGAAACTTCACTGTGTTTAATGAACCAGATGAGGTTTGGCAGTTACTCTTACATTTCTAGGCTGTTGCTGAACATTGTTGCTTCCAGTTTTGACAATGATGGTGATGTACTGTGCTGTTCTATATCTGTAGCGTACAGAATATGTTTTAAATTCTGCACACGCACTTATTCAATATATATAATTTACTTCCGGAGAATAGAATGTGTAAATTGTGCATGAATTGGTACTGTACTGTTCACGTTTTTAGGTGTCTACAATTCGCCACTTTTTTGATCACATCATTGAAGTAAAGCCACACATCTTTGTGACGTACAACGGTGACTTCTTTGACTGGTAACTCATTATGGTGTTTCCAGTTTAGTCGTGTTGAGTATTTGTGTGCATTTGAGATGTTAATGAGAGAACGTCAGTATTATCTACAGCAGTTCTCGGTTGCTGGTAGTTGATCAGTGAGCATTCTTGCTGCAGGCCGTTTGTCGAAGCTCGTGCTGCGTTTCATGGACTTGACATGTGTCGCGAGATTGGCTTCATGCATGATACTCAAGGAGATTACAAGTCGAGACCATCTATCCACATGGACTGTTTTAGGTAGCTTCTGACATAAACTTGGCTATAGTTATTGTTGCTCTGATTGTGGGTTTGTTGGGAGGCTGGTGTATTATTGGTGATTGAAGTATGACAGTTTGTCTCATATGTACACAATCTTGTTTATGGCACCTGCTGTCTCTCTTGAGAGTGAAAGCCCTTTCTGTTTTGTTTGTGTTTCTTATTTATATCTAGGCCTAAGTCCTATGCTATCCTTCTACGAAATTCTTGAAATTTTAGCTCAGATATCGATGTACAGCAGCCCCGATACCACTTTTTGATGTGCACCCAAAAAGAAGTGAATGGCAAAAACCTTGCATTTTGGCACATTTTTGGACTTGAAAATTTTCTGAGGTCCCAGTTTGCACATAGAATATGGACTAAACATTTCCGGTGTGAAGATGAAGCTTTGCAGCTTCTCGATGCCAGCTGAGATTTTGTTGTTATATTAAATCAATGTGTAATACGAGTCTGCGTCTTAGATTTGCTTCAGCGATGAAAGTCTGTATCTTTCAGATGGGTGAAACGTGACAGTTACCTGCCTCAGGGCAGTCATAACCTCAAGGCCGTTGCAAAGGCCAAACTTCGCTATGATCCAGTTGAAATAGATCCCGAGGACATGTGTCGGCTGGCCAGTGAACAGCCTCAGGTTGATCTTGCTTGTGATTTCCCAGATGTGTAAACTTTGCTTGTGGATGTAGTTACAATGTAAATGTTGAAATACAATGTGTGATAATCCCAGTTGGAATTGTGACACTGAGCATTTCTTGTGTACTATACTTCTCTCTCTCTCTCTCTGTGATTTAATGCCCCGTGTGGGCTCCAGGGTTGTAAGAATAGACCCACTCCATTTCCTGGCCAGGTGTCGTACAAGGCGACTAAACCAGGATTTCTGTATGTCATAACTTAGCATGCTTTTATTGTATTTTTTTGTTAGGGCTCCTTTTTATGTATTGTTACTTTTCGTTGCTATGTGTTCTGTCTTTTGGTTGTTCTAGTTAAGATGTCAGTACTTGCTAAGTGATGAGCTAGAAAGACCCCTCTGAGGAGGCCTAACCTTGACGAGGGGATCGTCTCCAGAAAGCCCAGGCTGAAGAGTGCTTATGATTTTCTTGGTTTATTGTATTGTTTCATTGTTTTATTATGTGTCTGTGTTGTCTTCTGGCCCTACGTGATATATTTTCCTACTCTCATGGCATGATATAGCCTGTTTGTGCTGAAAATGCCATTAAACACGAGCAAACAAACAAGCAAACTCTGATTTAACGTCCATTTTTGCTGGTGGACCTGGGTTAGCTGGTACCAGAATGTCTCCATTCTGGGTTTTATTGGAGCTAAGAGTGATGGAGGTTGTGGTTACAACTGGAGCTGTAAGACGTCAAATCTATACCAACACCAAACCAACACCCAACTTTTTACAGGCCAAATTCCCTTTCTGTCGCACAACCCACAATGTCAAAGCACTGAATGGATGTGTACCATGCTTTTTATTGGAATAAGTTTCGTATGGTCCATGTTGGATTTATATGTACATTTATGTCATCAATAACAGTAATACTATTATTTGGTGAGCAAATAGATGTCACGATGGGGTGTAATTTAGGAGTCACAACTGAAATGATGCAAATGGAACAAGTATGTTTCTTTGTTGGATGGCGTGTTGTGTTTCTGTTTGTAATGTTTAGGTGATGGCGAACTACTCGGTGTCAGATGCTGTGGCTACCTACTACTTGTACATGAATTACGTTCATCCATTCATATTTGCTCTGAGCACAATTATCCCAATGGAGCCAGATGAGGTGATAAATCTCACTGTGTAGTACCTAGAGTTGGTTGTCTGAATGTAATCTGTGTTTTGTTGTTTAGTCGTGTGCTGCTGGACAATTTCTGGTCACGTTGAGTAAGCTGTTTCACTCTGCCAATACGTGTTAGATCTTGGTGTCACAAGGCATGTTAACTGATCTGCACCATGTCTTTGTTGTGTTCTGTCTGCCGCTGAGAAATCAAAGGCCTCGTACTGTATCAGTACTGATTTGTGTACACTAGCACAACATTAAGATGTGCATTGAAAATTGAAAAAAAAATTACCTACGTGATGTTCCTGCAAATTGCAGTATTTGCTGTGTTCCATTCCGACACCTGTCTGTGTTTCTCTTTCAAACATCTAAACTTCATACAGTGCTGTTTAGTATCTCGGAAATCACTCCAGTTTGTTTTATAAGAATGAATATAATGTTTTTGTTTGTTATGACTGTGATTGTATTTAAATTGTCCTAATCTGTGTATCCACATTACGGAGTCACATCATGCATCTTTCTGTTTCGTTTGGCCAATTGCAGAGTGGAAGGTCGTAAAAACTTCAAAGTCCCAAAAGTTGTAACTGGAACTTCCAGTTTCATGTCACACAGGCTGATTGAACTTATGAATCAACGCCAATTCAGCAGCGTCTTTGTATTGACAAACCCGAAGTAGTTGTCATGCTGTAGCAGCACTGCCATCTCATGAATAAATATGAAGAAATTGTTCATTGATGAACTTTGGTTTGAGCGGCTCATCGGGGCTGTCCAGTATGGCATAAGATGGCCAATCAACTTTTCCACAGATGTTGTTAATATCTCATCCTGTATGCTATTAATATTATGCCTAGGTGTTGAGAAAGGGTTCAGGAACTCTGTGTGAGGCACTGCTGATGGTGAAAGCTTTCGAGGCAAACATCATCTTTCCAAACAAGCAGGAGTCTATACTGAACAAGCTCTCTGATGATGGGCACGTTCTGGATTCAGAGACGTATGTCGGAGGCCACGTCGAAGCTCTGGAGTCGGGCGTGTTTCGATCTGACTTGCCGTGCAGGTTCAGAATGGTGAGAATGATATGATTATGATATTTAATGTACTATTTTACTACTGAATTGTATGTCGTGAATAACTAAGGTTGTTTAAAAAAAACCCTTCTCGGTTTCTTTATGGATTTTCTTCTAGCATTCAAACACATCAGCAACAAATCAAAGTGTTGATGTCCATAATGCAGGCTGTGTTTTAGTATGAAATAATCCGATGAACAGTAAATTGACATCACAATAAGATTGTGATATTTAGCAGATGATGCTGGTAATTTTACAATAACAACATTGAACAAATAAGTTTGTACCACAGCAGTTGGATTTGGAAGGGTTAATACACAGATTCACTGTGGACAGAGTCTGTGTTGGATCAGAGTATGACCAGAATAGAAATGACATGATTTTATGATCTAGTTTGATGGTTAAATATAATAACTGTATTGTTTTTGATATGGGAATTTAGTTCTCTAGACGTGCACAATATGTGCTTAACTGACTGGTGTATGGATGTCCATTCCAGGTTCCTGAGGCTTTCCAAAACCTGATTGATCAGGTCGATGAAACTCTGAAGCATGCTTTGGAAGAAGAAGAAAAAGTTCCTATTTCTGATGTCCTGAACTTCACTGAGGTAGTGTTGTTTTCCATAGCTTGGGGTTACTACAATGTAGCATTGATAACACACATGTCAGGCATTGATTGTAATAACATTGCCAGTTGGCCATCTTGTCAGACTCTCCAGAATGTTCCAGTAAAAAACAGCAATCTATGTGCCAAAAGCCCCATGCGGGCTCCGGGGTTGTAAGAATTGACCTGCTCCGTTTCCTGGCCGGATGTCGTATAAGACGCTAAACCAGGTCTAGTTTCTGTTTTATATCTTAGCATGCCCTGTATTGTTGTTTATTATGGCCCCTTTTTATGTATCGTTAGTTTTCGTTGCTATGTGTTCTGTCTTTTGGTTGTTCTAGTTAAGTTGTCATTACTTGCCAAGTGATTGGCTAGAAAGACTCCTCTGAGGAAGCCTAACCGTGGCGAGGGGATCGTCTCCAGAAAGCCCAGGCCAAAGATCACATGATTTTCTTGGTTTATTGTATTGCTTCATTGTTTTATTATGTATTTGTGTTGTCTCCTGCCCCTACGTGATATATTTTCCTACTGTTATGGTGCGATATAGCCTATTTGTGCTGA
>Ga0049107_10000459_pt1 | contig 12205 bp, 7 predicted proteins | sample WorMetilPIANOSA1_FD_61187 | JGI IMG/M metagenome (GOLD analysis project Ga0049107, IMG submission 61187) | Marine gutless worms symbiont microbial communities from Max Planck institute for Marine Microbiology, Germany - Olavius ilvae PIANOSA.1 | ecosystem: Host-associated > Annelida > Digestive...
CTGGAAAACTAAAACTAAAACGAAAAAATGATGAAAACTAAAACGAAACTAAAACTAAAAAATATTTCAAAAACTGCAACTAAAACTAAAAAATAAGTCAAAACGAAAATCACACTGCAGTCCCGGCCGCGTCCTGGTATAACAATTACGCAGCGGCGTGACAACTGATTTTAACGGTTTAAGCGGTCTCAAGGTTTTGGGACCGGTCCTGGCTCAAGGACCGGTTAACCGTTAACAACCCTACTCTCATTGCCACAGCACGTGATCACTGGAGTGAATCTGTCAGCATCCATTGATGACAGCCAGACAGTGACGCACTGCACTGGGAAGAAGTTGGGAAGCTGCCGGCGTCTGCGGGCAGAATGCATGACGATGCCAAATAAGAAGCACCAGCTGCAGTGATTGCAGATGACATGGCACACAGAAAGTAAATGAGTAAGGCAATAGGAAAATAACAAATTAGCAGGAACATAAGTAAATGCATAGGAAAAAGTAAGTAAGAAAAGATTACTTCGATTTGTAGGGCAGGAGGAGCCGACTACTGTTCAAGCTTTTTAACTTTTTTTATAAGCGTTTTAGATATGTGGATACTAACATAATTGCCATTTAAAGGCAGGTAATTGTCAGCAAGTAAGCAATGATTCATTAGCTTTTTCTAAACAGCGATAGTTTAGGGGAGGAGGAGCTGACAATTAACAATTATAAGCTTTCTCCAGATGTTCAGATGTTGCTATTTATATAATTAATATTTATGCATGTAATTTTCAGCAAGTAAGTAACGAAAAGTAAAGTTATTAAGTTTTTCTACACAGAGAAGGTAAGGAATCGGTGTAGAGGAGAGGGAGCTGACTATTTTTTATAATCTTTTATAGACGTACTATATTTTGATGTGTCATGTGATTTGTGGTTATTGCAGTTCCTTGTGGTCCATTCTGCATCTCTTGTGGTCTTTTCTGTCGTTCCTGCTGTTTTTGGGGGCCCTTGTGGTCTTCACTTGTCCCTTGCAGTCTTTACTGACATCCTTTGAGGCCCTTGTGGTCCCTTGCAGTGTTTAGTAGACCCTTGCTATAGCCAGTAATGGGACCAACGCAAGTACATTCATGACAAAGACCAACCAAGACAGCTGTTGGATGAATGGATCTGGTGATGTCCATGTGATGAATACATGCATGGTTATGATATTAAAAGCAATTTGGTTATATACATACACTAAAACAGTGCTGTAAAGTAGACCCAAGCCACCAAATTAAACACTCAACCAAATTTTGGCAGAATTAATGATAAAACTAACAGAATACTTTATGGTTAGCCAAAAAAAGTCGTGTCATCCAGCGGCGTATGACTAATTGCTGTCAACATGCGGGCAATGCTCCCCATTTTGGGGTTCTCCTCCATTTATGCGTACATCTTTTAATGCAGAATGACCAAGCTTGGCAAGGTAAATCAATTTAGTGTGAGAGCGTCAGATTATGGCTGCGGATCCTGAGGTCGTATGCTAACAGTCTTGCATTCCGGTAGTAGAATGTGGAGTACGTGGTTTTTGTTGTAGCCCAATGCTGTCGTCCAGCCCATGTCGCCCAAACGTCTTTTGCCCAAACCTCTTGTTGCCCAATCGTCTTGTCGCCCAATCATCTGTACACCACCACAACTTCTTTAGTTGTGATTTTGATCCCCTTCTTTCATCTGTATTGGATGATTTGACCTAATGCCATGCTAGTTGATTGGTGACGTCACTGCTGTTAATGGTTGGTGTTCGTGTTTGTAATTTAACAAAGACAAACAGTGTCATCATATATGTAACAGCTGCATAGTACAGATTTTGCACATTGTAATGTAATACTATGTAATTTTTTAAAGGGATTTGCATTGATTCTTGTATTTATACCTTTTTTAGTAATTAATTCAGTATCACTGATGTATCTGTTGTAGGTTCAAAGTTTTTAAATCGCACATTTAACATCATCTAGAATGTCACTAATTGAAGGCATTGGTGATGAGGTGACTGTGTTATTCACGTGTTTGCTTGTTATCACTGTTATTGTTGTCGCCTGGATATCTACACATGTCGATGTAAGAACGCTCACTTCTGTTGTGATTATCGATCGAGAACGTTTCGCCGAACTTCTTCGCCGTGTTCGGGGTATTGCAGTTCGTAACAACTTCGGCGAAACTGATGCTCATGTCACATCTCACTCATCAGCCAGTGCTGCAGCAGCCCACGCGGCAACCGATTCTTTACTTGTGTCCGGTGCAGCTGCAGGTGATTATCTCAATGACGCTAAGCCCCAGAGTTCCTGTGGTGATGGTGCTCACAATTATCGAAGCAGCGATGGTGAACACGGATGTTCGCACGAAAGTGAAGCATGTGGTTCATCTGACAATGCTAGTAATAATACTGACTCTGTCTCGCCTCTTCCGGAGGTTGGAGCTGCTACTGCAACAGCAGCTACATGTAACAAAACATCATCTCAGTGTAGTTCTGCTATGGGCAGTGACATACCTCCAGGCTCAATACAGGTTCGGCTCCAGTTTGTTGATGGCTGCCAGAGAACAGTAATTGCCAATCCTGATGACACCATTGGCCATTTTAAACGGTATGTTTGCAATCTATGATGTTTGTAGTTGAATATAATGCAGGTAAAGGTAAGATAAAGGTAGTCCCATGCTCAAAACTCAATGCACATCTACAATAACAGCACGAGATGTTTACATTATTGACAAGTGTTGTACTTGTTTCCTAGATGTTTATTGTCAGCATTGATGGAACTATGATTTTGTAATTTTCTAAAGTATTACTTCCATCATAGAACATGTACCTTCCGTAACTAGACACTGTTGATTCTGCAGCAACCTTCTAATCCAGCTAATTGCAGATAAATTGTAAAGTTGTATGTCTATTTAGCTTACATGTACTCCCATCAGAGAATGCTGCATTGGATACTAATGCTTCAAGAATGCTAATATTGATTCACTTTCAGTGCTCATTAGGGTTTCCTATAGGGCATCATGTTTACTGTCAGTGTGAATGTCAAACATGAATTTATAAACCACATAAAAGCTCTGTTGTGCTACATACACTAGAAAGTGGCGAAAAAGAGTCTTCAATCAAGTTCAATGTGTTTTTAAAGCTGTCACTAACTGCTAATAATATTTGGCTGGTCTGGTGGCCTGGAACCTTTGTTGGATACACTGCATACATATATATATATAGGATATATATCCTGTTTGTTCAACAGAGTTTCAGGCCAGACACAGCAGAAGCATAATAACTTAACAAATTCTGAGTTTGGGGGTTTCAAGACACAAAACTGGGTTTCTGGTTTGGGTTTCGAGTTTTTGTTGAATAGGTTAACAGCATGGTAACTGTTGATGAATGAAAACTACTAAATGTGCAACAAATGTCCTTGAACTATGCTAAATTCCCACAGTTTAACGTACAGTGACTGTTCTATTTTCAAACCCTGAATACTCTGGTTTCAGACCGTCATAAGTCAGGTGGTTTTGGGGGCTTGAAAATGTCTAGGCTAGCCAGATTTTCGAGTTTGGGGAAACCCTGATTGGAAATGCTGGTGATCATTCATCATTGTTTACCATTCTTTAATCTTCTAAGTACAGTTGTTTGTAATGTTTGGTGTACGTTTGTGCTTGGTTTTTGCATTTGTGCTTTAGAAGTCACTTTGCATCGGAGTTGGCAAGTAACTTGGTAGTACGGTTTATTGCTGGAGGTCAGGAGCTGAAAGACGAGACTTATACATTGCGTTCACATCGAATTGCATTCTCAGGTGCCGTTTTGCACTGTCTGGTAACACCAGGTCGAGCTACTGTCTCACCGACAGATGACCAGCAGAACATAGGCTATCAGTTCGACGTCAGCATACTGATGTTCCCTCTGTTTGGAACATTGCTGGCCGCTCTGTGGTATGCTCGTGTCGTCTACCGTGGATACTTCAATGGCACATCAACGTTCTCATTGCTTGCCATCTCATTTCTCTATGTTGTAGCACTGTTGGCGTCGCTGAGGGGTGGTGGTCAAGCCGACCGACATCCCCACGTTGAATGACTGTTGGAGCTTAGCTAATCAGCAGAGTGAACGTTGGGTGTGATTTAAAGCTGGCAACAGAGTGTTTTCCCTGTTTCCGTTCCGGCTTTCTGTTTAATGGCCTCCAGCTTATTATATTGTTTCTTTTTGTGGTGATACTTAATAGCGGCATTTGTGACATATTAATTGTAATGTTTATGAATAAATTAGTTTGCTGCATACTTAATCATATGCATACTGTAAAGTTTTGAGATTCTTGGTTTTGCTTTCTTTTGTTTCTGATAAGAGGTTAATCAATAAAGAAATGAACTAACAAGTTATGACAAAGACTGTAGGCCTAATTGTTGTTTTCAGCCATCGGATACTCTAAGAGCATCTAGTAAATTGTCAGTAATGTTCTGTCTGGGTTCAGTGGTGCACATGCATGAATGATTATCTTATTTCTGTATAATAACCTTCACAATATGTGAAAGAATATCAGTACGTTTTCTTTCAGTGTTTTGACACTGTTCTTTGGGCAGCAGGAAGGTTACGTAAAAAAAATCTCTCGTCAGAAAAATTTGTCACCAGAAATTGCCAAAGGTTCTTATTTAGTAGACCTTTGGAGGACCTGGCTTAACGTAGAGTAATCTCAGAATACTAACCTGGATGAACAAACGCTGAAAGTAGTAATATTTGTAGTTGTTGTAGTAGCAGCAGCAGCAAATGCTTAGCAGCCTTTGCAGTCAGTATGTCATTAAGTTAAGATGTTTATTTGACCTTGATTTTTCAGGTCTGTTCTTTATTTTGGGTATTGTCCTGGACAAAATTTCTACATGCTGTCACTTTTACTGGATAATACTTATGTTTCACTTGTAATAAAAATCTCTGGTCATCGAAAGCCACAAAATCGCCAGTACACTGGTGTTTTAGAGAGCACAAAAATGTTGATGTGCAAGACCTTTTTTGAACTTTGTTGTTTTGAATGGTGAATATGCGAATGTTTACAAATTTCGCTTTGCTGCTTTTGTGTTGGCATATACGGTGTGGTTAGTTTCATTTCGTATTCTAGAATGTTTAGGGTTATGCGTACGTTCACTGGCGTGCATGTGATTTCAGCACTGGTTGGTTTGATAACTGGATCCGCTTCAGTTGTATTTCTGTTGCTTTTGTGATAACACACAACATTTGTGAACTAATCTGATGCATTTGTTGTTGTTAATCTTATCATTTTACACTAAACTACGCTGATGTTATACATTAGATGCAAAACCTGTAATTTCAAAACCGCAGTTTCATTATTGCTAATGATGTTTGAATCTTATTTCACCAATATCGAAAATTGAAGCAGTGCTTTTTGGTGAAATTATGAACAGTGTTCATAATGAACAATTTTAGGTACAAGTATCAAACAATGCTTTAACTAATACCTGTTGATATTGTAACCTGTAGGTAATATCAATCAAATCAAATCTCTTTATATGTAAACTACCATAATTAAGACTAAATGGTATGATGCAATCAACATGCTTCTTATACTTAACTGAAGCAAGTCATGTGAGTTGCGGATAATATAGTCAGTGATGTTAACAAGACAAAAATCTTAAGAACTAGACCAAAATAACGAGACCAAGACCGCTGCTTACAACACCAAGACGACCGGAAGTAAACAAAGGCACTTGGTGTATTTAACTTTGAAGTATGTGAACGCCACTGTTGATCTCCACAGTAGTGATGTTCCAAGCATAGAATAGAGAAACTATAAATAGTACTTGAAAAGTTGTTGTGACCTTCAAGATCATTATGACAATGAGCATAACAAGACCGTGTTTCACAATACCAGACCTGCAAGACCATGACCACACGTGCAAGACCAAGACCGATTTTTTTTTGTCTCGGACCGGTCTTGTCCTAAGTCTCAGACCACATCACTGAATATAGTAGATGCTATTCATCAATAACTAGTAACAGTTGAATATTTGATTCATCGGACAAAAGATGCAGTCTGTAGAGCACAGTGATTTTGGTCAGCTACTCTGCCTGTTATTTCCACCATTGCTGATACAGGTCACAGTGGGAATCGAACCTGGGTTTGCAGGTGAGAGTCTGCACCTTAACAACTGACCCACGTGGTGTCAAATTATCCAGAACATAAACGTTTTTGGGCAGATTGTAAATATGATCAAATGGTCAGCAGAGTTATCACTTTGCTTGTATTTAAGAATCTCTATGACCTATACTGTGTTGAGTGGGACGTTAAACTCTAGTATACCATACCTTCTGGCAAGCTGGATATATTATTTTTATGCCAGCTGAGGTAACATAATTAATTATGTTAATTGTATTCTTTCAGTGTGGCTCGATGGTATAGTGGTAGGGTGCCGGACTTACGATCGATAGGTCCCAGGTTCGAATCCCAGCCGCCCTGCTGTCGAGTGCAACCCTGTGCAAGTTGTTAACACACGTGTGCCTCTGTCACCAAACAGTATAATTTGGTACCAGCCAATGGGCTGGGAAGGTAACCCTACGGGCTCAAGGCTTGGAAGAGGGAGATGAGAACCCCCCCCCCCACCCATGCTCTCTTGTGGAGCATGGTTGACTTCACCTTACCTTACCTTATTCTTTCAGTGATTATTCACTGTTAGTTTGATGACAGGAAGGGCATCCGGTCTGTAAGAAATTTCGCACCAGCAATCCCAAAAGTTCTTGAGGGGACCCAGCTAGCCTGACGTGGAGCGATCTTCGGGAAAATAGGCTGCTTAAACGAAAACTGTAAGCAGTAGTAGTAGTACCGTAATAAATTACTTGTGATGTAGCAGTTATATAATTAGTCATTTTTCATAACAAATACGCGTATTAGCCGAGCTGCAATTCTGTGCATTGCAACAGCTGGGCTTTTCGTCTAATGAAGCCCTGTGGCTTTCTATTAGTAATCGACAGTAACCATGGGCCTATCTCGTACCGTTTCCGAGATACGGCAATGACGAAAATCACAAATTTTTTCCACCCCGTGTAGTTACCGCCCCCGCTGGGAGCATTTCCGTTAGAATTTTGAACATCGATGGGGCTCAAAAATACTAGAATGACGCCCCTAATAGAATGTCAAAGAAGTGTGACGATATGTGCATTCATTCATTCAGACACGCCATCACCGGCATTGGACAGACGGAATGGTAAAACAGTATGGCCTATAGCGCTCTGCATGCGTAGTGTGCTGTGCGCGACAAAAAATGTTCAAATAAAGTCGTATCTCATAGTTGTGCTCCGAACATTTACAATTTATACTCCAAGTATTCAACTAAGATGCATCCTCCTGATTAAATTAAACCAGTCAGCAGTTCAACTTGTACATTGTCAGTTCGTGCTATTCGTGATGTGTACGACCGCCACCAGCTTGGAAAGCATAGAGATTTGCGGCATTTACACCTCTGATTCCGAAGGTCCGTCCTTGACAGGAAACTTTAACAATTTTTGCGCCATCTCAACAATTTAATTCGTGTTTATCTCCCACACTGAATGACATACGAATACGTTAGGCTAATTAATACACAGCAAGTTACGCGCAGTAGGCCTAACGGGTGTAGTTGGCTAATTTTGTACTGCTTTGTTGCAATGCCTCTTTGTGAGTGGAAAACTCGTCATACAAGTCATCCAGTGCACATTTATTAAAGATATAAGAAAATGTAAGGAGTCCTTTGTTATTTTTTTACGAACATGTTGCAGTGGTGGTGGTGGTAGTGGCCGGTAGTAGAAGAAGCAACTGCAGCAGCAGTTATAACAATAGTAGTAAAAGTAATTGCACTTCAGCAAGCTCCAAAAGTGAGCACGAAAAAGGTCAGAGGCCAGTTAAAATTCGATAGCAGTTGTCTACGTTCATGCGTGCAGATATGAACAATTCTGGCACAATTCAGATCCCAAGTTGCAACGTTGTATACTGCAGTGATTATGTTGGCCGTCATTTTAACAGATTGATTTGTCATTGATTTGTCTAGACTAGGGTTGCCCACCTTTTCTACTTTTAAATCCGGGACACCCCTCCCTCCCCTTCTTCCTTTCCCTTCCCGTCCCCTCCCTTCCCCTCCCCTCCCTTCCCCTTTCCTTCCTTACCGTCCCTCCCCTTAGAAGTAGGCCCCTTAAATCCAGCTAGGTCTGGGGGAGCGCTGTAAGCTCCCCCAGCGGGGTCTGGGGCGGAGCTCCAGCCGAAATCGAATTTGGTGCATTTTAGCCGTAAAATATCTGGTGGCAACAATTTTAATGATTTTCCTGAGAATCAATTGACCAAATTTCGTGAAATTTAAACAGTAAAGGCAAATTTGGACCAAAATTATGAAATCAGATGCAAGTGCAAGTGCTAAAACTGTTATAGAATGTGTAACCTACACAATTTATTTCATTTGTTCAATGTTCGTTAACTTGTAGGCCCTATTGCAAGTTAGAATACAAATTTGTCACCTGCTGTTCATTTCAAATTTAAACTAGACAATGAACAATTAACAATGGACTAGCAATTTAATGTCAAGAACACTAAACTAAAGTAGTTACCTCAGTTTACCTGATGACTGATTGTCACAGTATTTCGTTAACGATAATGTCACAGACTAAATTTTAGGTACAGTCGCAATAAGCCACGTGGTCGCACGTCACGTGGATCACTAACAATGTTGTTTAACTTATTGTCATAGGCCAATTAACTCCGACACGGGCACTCTTTTCGTTTTCCACTAATACTTAGCGTTACTAGCTGCTGCATCGAGTAGACTTCGATCACTCGCAACAAAGGAATGGAAACTGCGGCAATCGTCGGTGAAATTGGCGAACACCTGCAATTCTGCCTTTACAAGTTCTATGCTCATTCTCTTCCGGTCATCACGCCATTTGGCATTCATGAGTGAGAATATCCTCTCGGGGAAAGCAAACTGCCAGGCAGCGACAATATGACCACACGATAGAGAACAGGCGGCATAACTTCACAACCGATAAGAAATTATCCACTTGTCTGCAACGGCGTTGTTTTGAAGATTCGGCAATAGACCGCAATGCCTCTTTGTGAGTGGAAAACTCGTCATACAAGTCATACAAGTTGACATTAAGATGCAGAGCAGCGCATATATTCTTCACCTGCTGGAATGTTGGCGCCTCACATTTCAAAGACAAGCTTTGCAACATGAAAGCAACATTCTTGTCGCCGAAATCAAACCACTTTTCTAAATAGTCAATCCCACGCTGTAACGCATCGCAGAAATTTTTCTCTGTAGCTGTTTTCTTGCTGCAAGGCATGTCAAGAATTTGGGTTGCAACCGCTCCGAAAAACATATCTGAAAAGCGGTCCTTGAGCTTATCGCCCAGCTGTGACATGATGGGATATAGTTCACAGAATGTGACAGAATTGCTTTCCTGCAGCTGCAATACAGTTTTCTCAAACATATTGCAGGGTTTCAATGAAAACTGGAGATATATGCCTCGGTTATGCTGAGCTGAATGTCGCCATCATCTTGCTCGTTTGCTTCCGTCGCTGGCAGCCCCAAGCATTTGGCAACTCTCTTTGGACAATCCGTCCCACTCCCCAGAGACTTGAAGTAGGATACAATGGCAGGCCATGATTGTAACAATCTCTCAACAGCCGGGCCCAACGACAACCAACGCGTGGGAAGAATCGTAATTTTGTCTCGATGATACAGATACAGTACTCTTCGAAAAGTTCCTGCACTGTATCTGTATCATTGAGGCAAATTCACGATGTGTGTTGGGTCTTGCCAGAAATCCGGGACAAAATTGGCGTCCCGGGTACGGTTCGCCCGGGACGCGGGACAAAGGGTCTCAAATCCGGGACGTCCCGGATAATCCGGGACGGGTGGCAACTCTAGACTCTAGACATCAGCAATGTTGGCAGCTATGTATTCAATTCGAAGATATGAAAGACCTGGAGGAGTCTTAGAATGATTGGAGTTACATGTGCATGTGTAGGCTATTATTTATTTATGGTATCTTACGAGTTTTGTAATATAGGCCCTACGTACTGGATGTAGTGTGACAAGTCTACTTTGTACAGATAGGCCCTACGTCAGTTTTGGTTTCAGGAGAAACAAGATGCAAGATGTTTGGGCTACTCCTGGCATAAGTAAAGAGAAATTAAGAGAACACCATTAGTGGAAACAATGGAAACAGTCCGGAAAAAATAAAGTTGCAAACTTGGACGTGCCAGAAAAGCAGAGGAGTTCGAGAAAGGCGCCGGCCTAAACGTCACGCTGGTCTGCAAAACCCGCAGTCCGAACGTATTTGAGTACACTGTATCGAGATGGCGTGCATTGCGGGCGGGTGTGAAACTGTGGAGCTGGAACGTTAGTGTTTATGAACGGCAGATTTACTGTGCTGTGAGGTTACTACGCACGCGGGAGTATGCGCTATAGGCCTATCTTTTCCACGTCGTCGTCGTCGCCAGCAATGTCGGCTTTTCCCATTCGTGCTTTACGACGACACAGCGTCAGGTAATATAACCCATAGACACAGCTGCGGTTCTCCCGCCTATTGCAAAGGTTGATGGAGATATGATAGGGTTCTGTTATTGCTCCTGTCGTTGACAGTGCTGTTAATCGTTCTTGTTACTCGATCCTTGATTTAACATCCTTGCAGTTTAAAAGACAGTTGAAATGATGGCAATTTTCAAAAATATTTAGGCCTATTCGTTTAACTTTTGGCGCTTGCTTTGAAATAGTTTTGGGTTATGCTTATTATCACTTTTTGCAATTGTACTTGTATGCTCAGTAGTCTGTAAGACTGTAAGACTTTTTGTTGCAACTTGCAGGTCCTTAAACATCGCAGGTCACTCTAATTCATCTTCCACCTGCTCACCCTCCGGACTGCCTTTTCGGACTATACTGGACGGGACTTATTCTGCTCAACGGTTTTCATTTTTAGTTATTTTTCTTTTCTTTTTTTAATTTGGGTCGTGCGGTAGACTAAGCTAGCAATTAGCTGCCAGCTTTGAGCACACGTTAATATATAAGTAATTAAGTATCATCACATGACATCACAAGTCATTGCTTGGCCGTTCTCTGTTTTTACTCAAAAACGGGTTTTTGGCCCTCGTACTGCCAAATCTCAACCGATCTGGATAATATTTTGCACACACCTATTGTTGTACGGAAACACTTGTTGGCCGACTTAGATCGCGATCGGCGCGTGGGCGGCTCCAGGCCAAACCAGAACGACTATGTTTCTTTTGTAATACTTGTAATGCAAGTCCTATATAGAGAAGACGGATCGCCGCGATTTCGACAGAAAACCGTCAAAGTGGAGGTGAGGACGTGTGCTGTCGTAAAAAATTTCAGAATTTTGTAGCATGTGCGGAGCCAGATCCAAAACAGCATTTTTGGCGTTTTAGCGTACCCTTCGACTATCCTGCGCACAGCCTACAGGAAACAGTTTTACCCCAAACCAATGGTTCCGATGGAAAGCTGAGACTCGGAAGGTGTGCCTTTTGTGACCCGGCATTTGGCAGATATAGGCCCCTGAAGGGTACCGAAAAGTGGTCACGTGACCATCACGAAAATTGAACATTTGCATATAGACACACGTAGAAAAATTCACTGATTCCAAAAATGCTATTCGTTTCGATCTACGACGAAAAGTAACGTTATCGCGGAAAACCCGTTTCAGAACAGTGGCGTCACCAGGCGCTTGTGAACGCTTAATTGGCCATCTTGAATTGACGCTCATCGTCAATATATCCTTCTAGTTTGTCCTTGTTTTTGTCCTTATTCTTGTAGGTCCAATTCTTGTTAACATTACAAGTTGCTGAGTGACCACAGTAAAAGCAGCAGCAGCTGTAGTAAGAGGCCTCCGAAATGACCTATACTGTGTCGAGTGGGACGTTAAACTCTAGTATACTATACCATATACCTAGTAGGAAACAAATGCCACTAAATAAGAAACAGCAAGATTGATTTACATTGCCATAACATTTTATTATTGATTCGATGCGTATTTCTGATTAGATTTCAACATTTTTATCTGCCTGCCACTTGCTAGATGTATTTTACGTATCGTGTTCAGTGTATAGTTCTCCTATTTATCCACGCCGATCACGTAGTGCAATCGGCGTGGATACTGTTTTGACTTTGGATGTATGTTTGTATGTTTGTATGTATGTTAGCGCTCTAGAAAGAAAACGCTTGATCGGAATGACTT
>Ga0049107_10000460_pt1 | contig 12194 bp, 8 predicted proteins | sample WorMetilPIANOSA1_FD_61187 | JGI IMG/M metagenome (GOLD analysis project Ga0049107, IMG submission 61187) | Marine gutless worms symbiont microbial communities from Max Planck institute for Marine Microbiology, Germany - Olavius ilvae PIANOSA.1 | ecosystem: Host-associated > Annelida > Digestive...
ACTTTCAATGACCTTGAGTGACCTTTGACCCCGATTTCAAGGTCACGACATTTTTCGACATTGAATATCTCAGAAACGACACGAGATAGAGCCATATATAGTTACTATAGAACGTCAATAGGAAGTGATATCCGCTCTATCGCATGGTGATAATTCCACCAATGATCTTCACGGACCCCTGATCCAGTTTTGCAAGGTCACGGCATTTATGAAGTCACAAGGGACAAAGTTTCTATAGAACACTAATAGGAAATCATACACAATCTATCGAATGATACCACTGTCAATGACCTTGTGTGACCTCTGACCCGGATTTCAAGATCATGACATTTTTTGAAGTCGAATATCGGAAAAACGGCGCGTCATAAAGGCAATTGCACAAGAGGAATATGGAATGGTAGTATGTTTGATGGCCTTGACTGACCTCTACACGCGTCGAGTGGGTTTTTCAGCATCAGCTGAGCTAGTTGAGATAGCGGAATATTGTTGCAGATTCGCAATTTTCTCCCACCCTCCTTTATTTGACGCCCGTGGCGGAGAACACCGTCAAAATTTCGTAACGATCTTTGGTGTGGAAAAAACTGTAATGATGGGGGTACCATATGGTCAAAAAAGTTTTAAGATAGGTTTCACCGTTTAGACACAATACTGGCGTGTGACAGACAAACAGATAGACAGGCAGACACCGCGCACGATGGCATAGACCGCGCTATTCAGAGCGTCGTGCGGGTAAAAATGGTGCTACCGATAACAAGAGCGAACTCGTAATAAAACACTATCGGGCTGGAGTCTGGAGATCAAATGGGCCAAAGCAAAATTACAAGCTTTCGACGATAATATAAGCGCTCTTGGTATCAGTACTCGGCCACGATGTATGTTGAAGTTGTTGACTCGACTCTTTCAACCACCTTGGATCATGCATTGACTAACCCAGAGGGATAGAGTCCGATATCCGAAGAAGGATCGAACTTACCCATAGTCGCATGATGGCTCTGGATCCCATTGGTGCTCCAGCGTCGTCAACCTGATCAGACTCTATATAACGCGTTCTCCCAATTTTGGCGGAGACATGTAGAGTACAACCATAGTTTCCAGTCGGCGTTTACGACGCCTGTCCCACGCACCGCTCGCGTTATCAACGACGAAGTCAGGTCCATGACAAGCCAACCTTCATCTGGTCACTTCCCCTATTATGCCCCCGCCGCTCGTGTCTGACGTTTGACGTCTGTCGCGTACATCGGGCCTAAGTCGAAAACACAGAGGCTATAAGAAGACCAAAATTGGCACAGAAGTAGCCCACGTCACACGTGACTCGGACACCACTTTCAAGGTCAAAAGGTCAAGGTCAATGTCGATCACCAGGCCGCTCTGCTCACCGCCGTGTTGGCGCGTCAGGCAGCTGCAGCGGTGGGCGTGGGAACGTGTTGGCCGTGGAAAACTGCTGCTACGTTGCCGTCTGCTCGTCGGCGCAAGGCGCTTCGGCGCCCACGGGGGGGGGGGAGGAGAGGGGCGAGGGCATATCGCGGCGGTCGCCCGCGCCTACAGCTTGTTATATTTACGAAGGCTGCGTTTGTTTGACCACATTACCGAAGCTGTCCCGTCACAGGGCTGCGTGCAACCATCAGTCGTCTCCCAGCTGACTGGCATCTGCGGACAGGTCGACCCCTGCAGACGGACACGCACTGTTGAACCCGACCTCCAACCACACAACCTTGGCCTCAACTCGGCATGGCAGCGTGCGCTGCAGAACCGATGGAAATGGCGTCAACTTGTGCTGTGAAATACGCGCGCCACCCGATGATGATGCCGACGGTGACTGATCAGTACTCCAAGCCATGAGGCTCTATTTCTTGCAAACCACCATGCATGGGTCCCAAAAATTGGGAGCACGATGCCTAGCCCTCGAGTTGGGGAGCTCAGATGGTCCGTAGACCATACCCGTTGCGCCATCGTGCATGCGTGAGGGTCACAAAATTTTTGTCCTCTGGCGTGGTGGACCCTGTAAAAGTGTAAGGGAGTGGAATCGCAGATTTTGCCCCTTTGCTGCACATTCAACAATAATTCGACGTCACTCCAAATTTCCATCAATTGTCAAAATTGTCACCGTTCATCGTCACCATCAGAAGAAAGAAGAAACACAATTCCAAGCAAATGAATTCCAATTCCAGTCCATAATGCAAGCACTTCACACTTCTTGTCTTTTTCCGTTGTAAGTAAGCTTAATTGTTTTACAATCCGCATCGACACACTCTCTGGAATGTCTGTAACGCTTCCACGACTTTGTATGTCAGCAGGACAATTGGAGGACAATGATCTAACTTCCTGGCTAGCACACGTTGCCGTAGTAACGGCCAGGGTTGGTCAGGACACTTAGATTGATGGCTATACAGTTACCGTAAGGGGTGATTGAGTGCAAAGTTGTCCTACCATTCGACTACTATTGCTCTGTCCCACTTCCAGCACCTGTGCCTTTAACCTTCCCAGATACTTCAAGGGATGGTAAGCTTTCCAAACCAAGTCCGATAACCCGTAACCCAAATCCAGACCCGTATAACCAAGAATTCCCTTATATACGGCATCGTACGACTTCGAAACCCGCACTAATCGATAGCCCTTGAAATTCTGCGCGATTTGAATATAAACATGATAGGGTTCCTACTTACCGTTCCGGAGATATCTGGGTTCAAAAATTGACCCTCAGTTTCCCTTTCCCCTTCCCCGAAAATAGGAAATTCTACATAAGCAGCTCCGCCGTGTCCTAAGCGTATCATATTACGAAGATATCGGCAGCAGAAGTGCTACTGGATCTGGAGATATTGTGTCGTTATTATGCCCCCGCCCCTAATAGGCGGGGACATTTAGCGATGAAGCTGTCTGACGTCTGTCTGTCGCGTACATCGGGCCTAAGTCGAGAACAGATAGGCCTATGAAGACTAAAATTGGCACAAAGGTAGCCCTCGTCACACGTGACTCGGACACCACTTTCAAGGTCAAAAGGTCAAAGGGTCACCATGCCGCTTTACTTACCGCAGCGTTAACGCATCAGGCAGCTGCTGCAGTGGGCGTGGGAACGTATTGGCCGTGGGAACCTACTGCTACGTTGCGGTCTGCACTCTGCAGGCGCGGTTGGCTCGGCGGCGCGAGGCGCTTCGTCGCCCACAGAGGGAGGAGAGGGGCGGCGGCATATTGTGGCGGCCGCCCGTCTACAGCTTGTTTCTGTACTTTTGAGTGAATTTCGGCGTTTTGATCGTCGAAAGTGATTTACATCGTCGAATTACCGTCATTGGCATTGTGCCGAAGATTTTATCTGGAATACAAGAATTTGGCTGTGGAAGAAGAAGTATATATCATATTCCCAATGTCCATATAGGGGGCCTACAGTATATGGACATTGGGAATTTACCGGATGTGTTTGATGTACACTTTATAGGCCTATCGGTATCTCCCCCGCAGCTCAACGAGTTTTGGCCAGTAATCGCGTTCGCGATAGTGTTTGGTACTTTCTGGTGTGTTTCAGCTGTTAGACCGGTACCAGGACTATTTTAATAGTCGTCAAACAGTCGTACAACCTCCTCGAGTAAGTAGCGGTTAAGATTGCCATTTGGGAGGATGTGAGACACCCGCTACGTGTTGCTTGAGTTTGTTTACCGGAAGTATCCCGTTTACATTGTTACTTTGGTTAGCGGAACGGAAGGAGACATGGAAAGTAACCCAGAGCGTAACGTAGGTCGCACCGTCGCAGCCAACCCGTTAGCGAGTCGGATTTCGTTCCGGCGGCCCGAGAGCTAGTTCCGACGCCCGTATAGTGACGCGTTCTGCCGACATCAGTCGCGCAGAAATGACCTCAATTATGATCCTTGTACGGGAAAGCCGACTGCCAAAGTTCCGCCGAAAAACCGCAACCAGAATCCCGACCGGAAACAGTTTCCCGACCGGAAATGGAATTAATGGCGGAAGTTGAAATAGCCGCTCCGATATCCGTGAGAGAGGGATTTGGGGCCACTATAGACTGGATACCGTTTCTTAGGTTATGCAGAGGGATAAACCGGAAGCAGTTCCAACTTTTCCTCTTCCTGCTCGACAGGAAATACACACCGCAACTTCATCCGCACAACCGAACCCTCCTCCTCACAAAAGTTGCCCTCTAGTTTGGGCACCTTGATTTTTTTTCTCTGTCTTCGCCCGTAATCAGCAGAGCACCATATCGCCTTATAGTCCAACCCGACTGATGCCGCTCGGAAGCTTAATTGTATAATCGGTTACAGGTCACTCCGAAGGGTCATTTGTCCGAAATGGAGATTCCGAACTTTGACGCTAACCCGAACCCTAACCCCATGCCTATACGTTTCGGACAAAACATGGCCCTTCGGACAAGACTTGAACTGTCTGACCCATGTGTGGCGGGCTGCCACTCGAGGTCACTGGAACTGTCACCATTCGATAGAGTGCATATGACTTCCTATTGACGTTCTATATGGCTCTATCTCGTGTCGTTTCCGAGCTATTTTTTCTATAAATGTTTTGACCTTGAAATCCGGGTCAGGGGTCACTGAAGGTCATTGAAAGTGGTATACCATTATAGATAGATCGGGCATGCATGGTTTCCTAAAATAATAATAATAATAATAATACGAGCATTTGTAAGGCGCACAATGTCAGCATCAGAGCTGAATCTGAATCTATTAGTGTTCTGTAGTAACTTTGTCCATGACGCACCCTTTTGGAGATATTCGACTTGAAAATATACCGTGACCTTGAAACCCGGGTTAGGTTATCGAAAATGATATCATTCGATCCGGCACCCATGACTTCCTATTAACGTTCCATAGTTGCCCATATCATCCTTTGCTTCAATAAATACCGGCTAACCCAGGTTCAACTGGAAAATGGCCATTAAAACGGAGTGAGAGAGAGAGAGAGAGAGCGAGAGAAACCATAAGCCTATTTCGTACCCTTTCCGAGATAAACGGCGATGTCCGTCGAATTATCGCAAATTTTCCCCACCGTGTATTTAACGCCCCCGCTGAAGGGGTTCCCCTCGGAATTGGGTATCGGCTCTATGGATCGAAAAAAACTAGAATGATGGGGCTACCAAAAGGTCGAAAACGTTTTAAGATATGTTTAACCGTTTAGACACAGTACCAGCGTGTGACAGCCAGCCAGCCATCTTTCGATAGCAAGTACCTCGCTAGCAAGCGTCGCGCGGGTAAAGACCTCAAACTTGGACCAAAAGGCAGTTACAGCATTGTATGCATACATGCACAAAACACACAGAAATTTGGGGGGCATACACTCCAAACTTTGGGGGACCTGTCCCCGTTCCTCCCCGGTATCGACCCCCATGTTACACAGATGATGATGGAGTATTTAAACACATCAAGTGCATTATCAGATTCAGTCTTATAATACGTTATAGGCATACGTGATGGGTATGCGCGTATGATACGCGTTTGTGAAGTACAGATGTAAATCGTATATAGTTACAATGTCATGTTCCAGTGTTTATTTGTCTATCGTTTGTGAGCACACACACACACACACACAGAGCTTTTGTTCAGGCATATGTGCGCGTACTACCCAGTCCCTCGCTGCGATTACGCATGACGTGCAATACAAGTGTACATAACGGAACGGCGCGTGCACTGCTGCGAGGCGAGGCCGTCTGATACAACAGGCATGCAGCAGCAGCTATAGCAAGCTACCGACCGACCGACCCGTCCGTCCATCCGACATGCTGCGGCCGCTCACGGCTGTGCCGTGTCAAAAGAGCGACGATCTGCTTGCCCACCGACATCAGCCGCCCGCCCTCCAGCGCCAGCCACACACGAACCGATAGCTAACGGACAGCCGGGGCCGATGTGGAGCGAGCGGGCACCGCATCCTCTGCCGCCACCGCCGGTCGCCGGCACTGCCGACCGGCCGCACAATTCCTGCGAGCCCGTTGTGTTGTGGCCGGGCCCGTGCCGGGCCGGGCCCGGGGTCGGTTCGGGCACTACCGGCACATAGTCTACGCACACGGCACGACCGGCACTGTGTAGGCGACGTCGCCGGTGGTCGCGGCCGGGCCAATCTCCGCGCTCGACCGCAGTCACGTGACGCCTGATTACGAATAATTTATTTCCGGAGATGTCCGGCGAATCTCGGCAATCATCGGAGCACTCGTCAACGTGTCGCCATTTTGTCTGTGAATAGTGCGTTTTGTAAAGTAAGATGTTGACAGAAGTGCAGTTGGACTGTAGTGGCGCGGTTATCGGTTCGGGATCGGTACCCGATTGACTCCGCCGACGAACGAAATCGTTTCGATGGACGTAAACGGTAATCTGGCGGAAGTGATCGACCGATTGGTGGCCGATTAGGGTTCATTGATCGTAAGTTGATTGCTGCTTGAACTCTGCCATTGCTTGTTTTGTGCTACCTGCGAGTCAGCCGGTGCCCGTTGATGCACGGTAGACCTTCTTAACGTTCACGGGAATCCTGCCCTGCGTTTTCTTTTGTATAAGTGCTCTTAGTTCCCGGACTGTAAGCTGTTCTGAACGAACGATCTGTGACCGATGGCATGGGTTCACTGTTCAACATCAGATTAAAACGAGTGTTAATCGTTGTTTGTTGCCGTTGTTTGTTTATTATAGGATAATCTTGGGATTTACATAAGTTATTTTTCGTCAACGCATACTTAGCTTCTATTATTTCTGTTTGTTCTTTTCTGTTTGTTTTGTTTCTTTTGGCTTGGTAGTACTGCTGATTGGTGTCAATAAATACTCCACGGAATTCTGACCGATTTCATCAAAGCAAAGTGGAAGAAGGCGAAGGCCGTAGCCTCTGTGCCATCAAATGTAGTATTGAATGTTCCAGTGATACGTCACTGATAAGAGTTAACCCTGGTGCTGATTATGATACTAACCATGAGTTTTAACCATCAGTAGAGTTAGTAGAGTATCTGACATTATCCCACATCGGTATCTGAGAACTTGTTATTCCCATTGAATGTCAATAAAGGGTTGGTATAATTTCCAGAATGGAACGGAACGACTGTGTCTCGTTCCGGATTTTACAAGAATATGATAATTTATGGAACGGCGAAACGCACTGTGATTGGCTAGAATGGAACCTGTTAGGGGTCAATGAGAAATAGGGAGAAATTGGGATTAACAGAGGGGAGAAATGGTTTATAGAAGCAGTCAAATGATATGAGGGGCGGATCGCGAGGCCAGGCTGTCCCCGTACGAGCCATAGAACTGCTTAGGCCTGATAGCCAGCGAGCGCAAGCGCGTCGCTGTGATTGGTAGAAAAGGGGGTATTTTAACCCGTGCATAGCAAGGCACGGGGTTCTGCAGCGTACGAGAAATGAACTTGACTCGTGTGGCGTTTTTGGCTAGGAGCCATCTCCGTCACGTATCTGTAGTTCCACACCACCGTGGCGGCCGTGTGTAAAATAAACTGTACAAAGCTCGGAAAAGGAAACCACGTCTACCGTGTTGTTGATTAACGTAACGTAAAGACACACGCGTGCTGAGTCGACGGGCCGAGCGAAGAAGGACGTCAGACGGATCGAGGGTGGTGTTGTAGAACCCTAATCCTAACCTTACCATAACCCCAACCCTAACCCTATGTCTAAGCATAATCCTAACCCAACCCTAACCATAACCCTAAAATAACCGTAATTTATGCGGTACAACTGCCTAACGTGTTTCGGAAATTGATCGTAACATGCTGCTGAGTTCCATGGATTATTCTTTTTAAATATTTAACGGAATGATTTTCTTCTATTTATAGCAACCTATCACCGATGACCTATTCCATCAACTGGCCAATCACTGTGCGTTCCGCCATTCCGTTCCGGAAATTATATCTTCCCAGTCAATAAAGTTGTAATAGTTCGGTGTTATGTTACTTTTTCAGAGTGTTTATAATTACTGAAAACTACTGAAATTTACTGAAAACTTGCCAATGCGCACTGTGCATTAACCTGGCATTTCACCATGTTATTCATGCTCTTTGCATTCTTGTTTGACCACGGAGGAGCCCGCCCTTAGCCATCACACTTACCCTAACTGTTTATCCTGCCCCTAACCTACACCATAACCGTAAACTGTAAATAAGTTCCTAACCATAAATCCTATCCCTAACCCTAAACTCGAACCCTAAATCTAACCCTAATCCTAAACAATATGAAAACCCTTAGCCTAACCCTATACCATAATTATTACTGAGTTTTTTGGTAAGTTTTTGATAGTTTTTGGTAATTATCAACACCACATCTCAAGGATGGCCAAATATACATCACGGGTGATTCTTTCCGTGTTTTCGTCTCGTCGTAACTATGACCCAAATTGCAGTCCATATAAAGCACGCAACAGCACAACGGCGTCAATGTACATCAAAATCTGCAGAAAAATTACCTAAAACTTGGTAATAATTATGGTATAGGGTTTAGGATTAGGATTAGGGTTGGTCAGGGTTAGTGTTTAGGGTTATAGATGCACAACGGTGCCGATGTACATCGAAATCTGCCAAATCACCTAAAACTCGGTACAATTACAGTATAGGGTTTAAGGTTAGGTTAGGGTTAGGGTTAGATATAGGGTTAGTGTTTAGATTTAGTGATACACAACGGCACTACAGTGCCGTTGTGTGTTTTATATGAACCTCCCAAATTATCAGCAGGCAATTTATTACAGGTAATAATACAGGTAATACAGGTGCAGGTAATTTATGCTGAAGTTAACACTAATCCTAATGACAAAAAATAGCCTGGGGAAGGACGACAGAATAAGTATGTCACCAAAAATTTGCGTATTGGTCGGGTATCAGTTGAGATGAAAAAGGCTGCAAATATTTTTGTGGTATGATGTGCAGAAAAGTGGGTATGGTACTCTTATTCTATACCATAGCCATAACCCTATCCCTAAATCCTAAACACCAATAAACCTTATTTTAACGCTATACTTAACCCTAAGCCATAACCCTAACCCTGTCCCCAAACTGTAAACTTGTAAACCATGAACCCTAAGCATAAGAGGTGCACATCACTGCTCAGGGCCCCCGTCTCAGAAATGACCTATACTGTGTCGAGTGGGACGTTAAACTACTATACCATACCATACCCTAAGCATAACCATACTACATTTATGCTAAAGTTAACCGTAAGCATGAACACCATCCGTCATACGTCCAACTCCAAGTAATGGTAACACTAAGTAAATGTGTGCACAGACAGCTGTAGGAGGAGTTAAAAATGCAAATGACAACAACTGCATTAAATATTAATAAAACTGTTCTTGCAAGTGGAAATATACCATACCTAAAACACGGTAATCATGTTGCTCATTCACGTAGTACATAAAGATGAGGTTTTGGTGCTGTACTACTATTGTCATCTAACCTAACCTGGTGGAGCTGTAACTGTCCTACGAAAAAAAATATCCGTGGTGCTAATAGGTATTGTGCATCTAATGATTATTTCACATCTGTTATATTATATTTCAGGTTTGCAGGTAGATACATTAACAGTCTGCAATAATTCTGGGGACATGTAAATTTTGTGGTTGCTGACTGTTTATGTGTAACTGTAATCATGTGCAGAAGAAGTAGCTCTTAATAATAGACCTTATATGTTAGTCCGTCCTGTGCGAAGAACATAGGGCATTCCAGCTCCTGCATTCACTAATGTTAGTTGCCTTATCATTACCATGTGCTCATAACAATAGTGACTAGAAACCAGAATAACCTGAAATCAAACTGTAACCCCGACTTTGTCCTTAACATAATTCCGTCACTGCCCCTAACCCTAAAGCTGCTGTGTTGGGGTCAACTGCAGATGTATTACTACATCGTTAGCCATTACACTGTTAGTGGACTGGCCGCAGATCAACACAGCCTAATTCTGCTTCAAAGCGTGTTAGCAGTCATGACTAGGAGTGGCTGCGCATTCGATTACTGTGATGACCCGAGTTTGATTTCACTAAAACTACTACAAGTTTGTTCCATTATTTCTTTGATGATGGCATCAGTGCAGCACTGTTTTTCTATTTGTGCTGGTCAGTAGTTAGTTAACTTAGTCAAAATGTAGTGCTTTCCGTTTGAGTACATTGAAGACTTCCAAAGAAGTGGGTGTGATCTGTGTGCAGTTTTTGTCCAAATTGCTTTCATTCAGCACCTCTGAAGTATGACTGTATGGCACTGTATAAAATCAATTATTATTATTATTATTATTATTATTATTTGTTCCCGGCACACAGAAAAACTAAAGTTATTTTGTACCTCAGGTTCACTCTAATTAATAATTATGCAAAGTGACACTGCAACCTCTGTGATACTATTTTGTGATGCATCTCTGTAGCCTTCTGTTCATTTTGATATGCACACAAAGATATTTGTTTTGATATCCCACAGCCTAACATTCGATTCACAGTGAAGAAATTGCCCAGAATGCCTTGCAGTTTTTAAGTTCACCTTAAAAGGCTGCAGTTGGACAGCAACCACAGTTGCCACAAACATCAGTTTTGTCACTTTTAAAATTTTCACTGCAGCACTGGCAAAGTCTGGCATGCCTATCAATTATTGGGCTTATAGAGTTCACATGAACTTGGCATTGTAGTTGTTCTCGTTACTTTTCTATCACTAGATTTTATGTGTCTTACGTTGCTTTTTCAGCTAAACTGCCAGTTTTTGAGTCACAGGCATTTGATTTTGGCTGGTGCACCAGTGTGTTAATGCTGGAAAACTGTACGAGTCATTAGTGGTATGAGGAAGGGCCACTGATGTAAGTTGTTCTATAAGTTGTATCGGCAGGTGTGAGTTTGTGCCCTTAGGAGATTTCTGGTGTCATAACTTGCAAAAATTGAGATTAGTCTGGTTGAGTGAGTGAGACAATAACTGTGTAATTTGGGGAACCATTCAAGTGTCCATGTATCTAACTGCTACACTGGCATTGGTGTCATCCGCATTCAATGTCAACCATGTTATCCTGGTATCGTGCAGAATGTTATCTAGTTTATTATGGATAATTGGTAATAATGACTGTTTTGAATTGACCTTTTGCATTATTCTCATAACAGTGTGGTTTGTGTTTGCAGAATGCTGCTGTCGAAATTAATCCCGGCAGTGTGCGGAACGTTCGTTTGCAATGTACTGCTTTCATAGTAGTGAACTTTAGAGACTGTATGACATCCGTTGTTCGGTGGACCTAATGCTCAGCTGTACATGATGATTATACGGTTACTGTGTTCTCTCGTTACATCATTCACTGGTGGTTAGGCAGCCTTCTGTCTGGCATCTTCTGTAGTTCTCCGTGGCTGCCATGGCTGATGGTCGTGTTATGCCGGATGGACCGCCGGCCAAGAAGGCTAAGACGGCTTCCCCAGCAACTGCCCCAGGATTGGATAGTTCAGGTACTTTTTTGTTTGGACTTACCACAGAAAAAAAAACTAATAAATTAATACACAGTTAGCTTATTTGATAATTGATGTGCCAAGAGGCACATCATTCTGACAGTAGTTTGAACATTGCTGTTAGTGTTCGCAAGATGCTAATTGCCTCCGCCAAGGAAGTATGTTTTGTTGGTGTTCATTATTATGCAAAAACTCAGTCGATTTTCACAAAAATTGGCGGAAAGGTGGCACATTGGTCGTGGATGAAACCATTAGGATTTGCAGGCTAGCAGGTCCTCAGGTTGAACAAATTGGAGGAATTCGGCCTTGGCGGAGTCTTGTGCTCTCCGAGTTTTGTTATTCTAGTTCATGGTGTGATAACAGATGACCGATAGGCTGTAACATTGGAAATTTTATCAGCATGGCTGATCAGGTTTAGCCTACAGTAGATGTTATTGTTGGCCGTGTGTAACATGTGTAACAGTAATTAATATTAATATGTATACCATATGCATATTGTTTACCTTTCAGTGCTTTAGCACTGTTGGTGGGTAACAGGAAGGGTATCCGGCCTGTGAGAACCTATGGGGGAGCCCGCCTGATGTAGAGTAAGTTAAAGGTAAAGTCAACGATGCTCCACAAGAGAGAATGGGGGTGCTCATCTCCCTCTTCCAGGCCTTGAGCCCGTAGGTGGAGAACCACTAATGTCGGTGACGCGAGGCCAGTGCAACACCAGACCTACGGTTACCTTCCCAGCCGCAAGGCATCACCACCCATTGGCTGGTACCAAATTATACTGCTTGGTGACAGAGGCACATGTGTGTT
>Ga0049107_10000461_pt1 | contig 12193 bp, 16 predicted proteins | sample WorMetilPIANOSA1_FD_61187 | JGI IMG/M metagenome (GOLD analysis project Ga0049107, IMG submission 61187) | Marine gutless worms symbiont microbial communities from Max Planck institute for Marine Microbiology, Germany - Olavius ilvae PIANOSA.1 | ecosystem: Host-associated > Annelida > Digestive...
CGATTGTTAGTAGTTATTAGGTTTATGATTTCAAAGCTGTTTTAAGGTAAGACTGTATTTTTTTATTGAATAAACCATCCTGTGTCTGATTGTATTGTAATTGCTGTACTCAATGGGATCAAAATTTCTCATAAATTATTTATGCCAGAAATGGTGGCAGATGCCCGAGCTATACATGGCTGTGGGTCTGTACTGGGTATGCTGCTATAGGCTACCCAGTGCAGTTGTGGACTAGCCCCGGGTAAAATGCGAGTTGCGAAAGTTCGAGTGGGTATTTTGCGAGTTGAAGTGCGAGCCAGCACGCGATCTTTCATATATTTTTAGACCGACTCTCAGTTTACCCGGAGCGACCGCATTCGCGCACAGCTGGAATTTTCTTAGCGGAAAGGGTCATACTAAAAAGTGCGCGCAGTGCGAGCCGCCGCTGCCCCTCCCCCTGCACACACTAGCAAATCAGCAGGATCACCGCGTAGTGCGTGCACCAGAATTGGAGGCGACAGGATCAAAGGACTTACCGGCATGTGCGAGCTGCTCCTGCCCGCACTTGGAAATGAGCAATATCACCGCCTAGTATATGCTGGGTTAAAGCATGCTTTCAAAATTTCATATTTTTATTCAAGCTAATGTGTATGTGTATCTATCTACACATGTGAATGTTTATTGCGTATTACCAGGACTGTTTTTCTGAGATTTTTAAGCATTAAAACCTTTGTTTTCTAAATCCATGTCGACAGCCCTGATCTCAACTAAGAACCTCTCCATTTAGCATTATTCTGTGCAATCCCATGCCTCATTTTCGGGAATATCTATCAGCCTACCAATGAGACAAGCAGAATAAAAATGACTGCTGCGAGTGTAGTTGCAATTATGACTGATAGTAAGTTTTTTTTCATTTAATTAAAGCAAATCGAACCATCTGGAAGCTATGCTCAATTTTCATCATTGCTCCCTACTGCACCATTTGGCAGTTACCGGTATTTACATCACGGCAATTATACTCCGCCTGCTCATCTACGCAGCTGCTAATCCGGTTGCCGCGGCGGCAGCTGTTTCACACATTCCGCTTGAAGCCGACGCCACTGCACTACTTGAGCACATGGCAGGGGTGGTGGGTGAGACACTGTTGGCACTTCATGGCGCGCGCACTGTGTGGCAACCTTGGTGATCCTGCTCATTTCCGAGTGCGAGTAGTGGCGGCTCGCACTGGGTACACTGTGCGCACTTTTTAGGACGACCGAGCGGAAACAGGATATGCATACCCACATACACGATGCGTATCTGCCTAGGTAGATAATGATCACGTGATTATTTTTGCATACCCACTTTTACAAGGTAGCTAAGATTTTTGTACGCTGGCCTGGAGTTGCTATCCTACATTTAGCTTGCAAGTGGGTTTCCTAGCTTCTGTTAGGCATGGAAATTGGCCGCGCCAACATTCTCTCCGACCACGCCGCTACCAAGAACAGACATCAATTAAAGGCTTCGGGTGCCGGCGTTGGCTACAGTCAACGCAAGGAGGTGGGCACTCTTTCCCTCCAGCTGCCCATGGGTTTAGGTGTAGAATATCTGGTCAATTTTGAAGTCAATTTGTAGGATTTTGGCTGGTCCAATTTTCTTGAAATTTGAGGGTTCGGTAGAGCCGGGCCATAAGAGCTTAAATTTGAAGTCACGCTGCTGGCATCACTATGGTTTCATGGTTTCTCAAGGATGTGTTAGACTGTTCATCTTCATAACTTGGCCTGTGAGGTAGCTACAGTGCTGAAATTTTGTAGGAACGTCATTAAGCACTTGAGGTCATGTAGGCCATGAGCATTAGGTTCCATGATTATCGTGGAAGCTGCCAGAGAGGGTGATAGATCCAAACTTCAGACTCGTTTTTCTCAAAATCCATACAGTAAAAAGTTACCAAATTTATATCAAGAGTTCGGGCGTCATCGGCTCTGTCGAGTGCCCCACAAAGAATTGCTGAGAAAATTGTGGTTCGATGCTCAGGGCCTTTAGAGTGAGTTTTCCAACAGGTGTCCAGTGCTTGAAAATGGTCAGGCTGAATCCTTCCGCAGAGCACCAGTACGAAGTCATTGAGGGGCAGGGTGATTCCTCTGAGTTTGGTCCAGTTCGTCTGGGAACCATGCAGTAAGTGCGGTTCCAAAATTGGCTACCATATCATGCTGACAAGCATCTCGAGCAGTTTTTGGCGGGAAAATAAGCCATGTGTTCATGGTCATGTTTGAGCATGTCTGACTTAAGGAAGCTATTTTAGGGTTGCGCAGTTAAATTTTCTGGCCCTGTAAGGCTGCGATGCATATGTGTGTGCCATTAAAGTTCATTGACTGTGTATATTGTGTATGTAGATTTTAGGGTTGAAATGTTAGCTACATGGCGTCAGAATGCTCCATAATACACTATTTTGAGACCAAGAATTAAAATAAAATTTCTGGGTTGTGGCTGCCCCTCCCCCTTCCCATACCCCTCGGTGCCTGCGGAGCCTCAACCCTCGTGCCTTTGGCATTTGCCCCCCCCCCGCCCCAGCCGTTCAAACATCCTAGATCCGCCACTGGCTCCTGCAACGGTGTTGGCTGCAGTAACGACATCGGCTCCATCTCTTGGATGACGAATTTAAAGCGGTTCCTTTGACAGTGACCTCTGCAGCGGCAGTGGCTCCGGCTGTTGCTTGGGCAGGCTCCCAGCCTAGTGGACCCCGGAGTCCTAGGAGCCCAGTTAGACAGGCTCCAAAAAGTATGACCTCGCCCGTCGAGTTAGCCGAGATGGAAGGTGGGCAGAGCATGATACTAATAATTGATTCAAGCTGCAATCTGAAACAGTCTTTCAGTAGGCGACTCGCATATTCGCCCGTCTCGCACTTTAGCTAGGTACTCGCATGTTTGGCTTGCACTTCAACTCGCAAACTACCCACCCGCACTTTCGCAACTCGCATTTTACCCTTGCCCTTTGGAGTTTGGTCCCGACTCCTTGACAACAGCAGTACACTGACTGTTAACATACTCAGCTGGACACATGTATTTTAGGGGTCACTGACAGTTTATGCATAACTGTGATGTTGCACGAAGGAAGTAGTTCGGACTTTCTGTAAACCTTGTAGTTTAGATCAAGTCCGAACCTGCTTGCATAACTGTACAAGTGCTTGATTTTCGTAATGAAACACGGCATCATGATTTATTTTATCCTGACGTTTTAATCACCCACCTCAGATTCCAAAATAGTTCCATGGACGTCCACTGTGTGATCCACCGAGATCTGTAAGGAGGAGCTCATCTGGCTATGTAAACGAGTCACACCCAGTGGTGGTCACATTCTTCAGCTCTGCGAATTTCAGTTAATATTTGTGGCACAGTGTACTGGTATTACCCATTCAGGATTTTAGAGTCATTATGCGTCTTTTCTGGAAATGTCTTGGTCTTGGTTTCAGATGGCAGTGTCTTGTTAATATCACTCACACTCTCCAGTGTTGACAAATGCTGCCAGTTGTAGTAAACAAAGTCAAGCTGCTTATTTTCTGTTGTAGAAGCATTATTTCTTGGTGTTTTTTAGATCATGGAAGGTGCTGAAGTGGAAACCACGGTATTTAGCGTATTAGACAATTTTCCGTCACCAGCTGTTTGGACTGAATCAGCTGATCAGTCTTCTGGTTTAGTGGTAGATGGTTCATCAGCTGGAGATAATTTGCCAAGCTGTCTTGCTGATAAGTCTCCGATATTGTTGTTGCAAGAACTCTGTATGAAACGTGGTTTAACTCCTCATTATGAGTTAATTAACAGTGAAGGCCCAGTGCATAAGCGAGTTTTTACATTCCGAGTTACTGCAGGATCATTCACAGCAACTGGAATAGGTAAGTGATATTGTGTTGTTCACTTTTGCCTGTCCCACCACCAATTCAGTTAAGATAGGTATTGAAAATCAATAGTGCTTGTCTTTGAGTTTATATCTTTAGAAAAAATTGTGAGATACATAATGTGATAGACCACAATGTGGAGAACACCAGTGAAATAACTTCCACTGATGGCCACCATGGATGTTGCATTGATATTGCAGAGTAGCTTTCCAGAAGATATTGTATGATGTTGTTTTGTTGCAGTTGTAAATTGGCTGTGTTGGATTATTGTATGTTAAATTAAGTGTAGAAATCGTTTATTGATGATATGTAGACGTCTCAGATGTTGATAACCTTTCACGTCAATAATAGTAAGCTTGTCTTGCCTCTCAGGCATTAGAGGCGCTGTGCGATTATGTGCTATATAAATCTATATTTACATTACATTTACATTTACAACCAATTAAGCCCTCCACTATGGGTAGAGCAGACTGTCTCAGTGCTGATTATTCATTGAATATTCTTTGTAACTGTACAGTTTCCAAAACGAGTTTATTGATTTTTATATATTGAAATATATATTTTATATATTGAAATAATGATTCTCTGATTCTTGTTAGATTATAGAACCATATAAATAATTATTTCTGGTCTGTGTGTCTGTCTGTGAGTTATAAAAAGTTGTAGACAGATTTTGATAGAATTTTTTTGGGTCTGAAGCTTATGGGGCTTGGAAGAAAAATTTACTTTCATGAGAATGATGTGGTTGATGGTCCAGATCCTGGATCTGGAAAATAATTAATTTTCCCCATGTTTCACACTGCTGTAAGATATGTCAAAAGCTTATGGACAGTTTTCAGTGTATGTATAGATTTCAAGACTCTGAATAGGTGATAGTTATTTGGAGTGATCTGCTTTGTATCTGGGATAAAACAGTCTGCAATGAAGCCTGTGTAGATGATTTGTGGCTTTCTACACTTCTGCAGATTTTTTTACTACAAATGAAAACTATGTCTTTTGTAATGAAAGTGCCAAAAGGGACACATCAAGGACAGAGAAGCGGGCAGGATCCTGACGTTAAGGACTGTTCTCAAAAATCCAAGACGAATGATTGCCTAAAAGTTACTTACATTGTGATGCCAGTTACTGCTGACTGGCTGGCATGGTGCTGCGGCTGACAGGTTCAAGTAAGAAGCGAGCTCGACATGCAGCAGCAACTGTTGTCATTGTAACAATGTTGAAGAACAGTGAATGGTCAGATGATATCCAGCTGCCGACCTTTGAGCAGAACAATGAGTGTGTTTTCTGTATTGCATGTCCTTTTTACACTTAGAAAATTGTATTTTACAGTACAGTATGTTTTTGCTAAATAGATGCAATAGCTGTCCTGTGGTAGGGCTCCAATTGATAACCATTCTCATGAGAATCGTCGGCGAGTCCGAATCTTGATTGAGCAGCATTGGCGCCACGCTATCAGATGCTGTCTGTAGCTAATTAGCAGCGGGCCACAGCCCACCTCAGTGACAGTCACCACTGTGCTGCAATTTGAGACTCATAGCGAGGCCCATGTAGATGTCTCCACTACCCCGTCCACCCCGTCACTCAAGCCAAGTAGGTTAGCAGCAGCAGCAGCCAGTAGCATGCAGGACAACTCTGTGTTAGGCTCTCATGATTAGACCGGTGCATCGCAGGCAAGGCAGCAGCAACAGTGGGGTGACGGTGGTGCAGAAAGCACGAGGGATGCCACAGATACAAGCCAGCGATAAACACTCATTGACAAGCACCTGGGGGGTACCTGAACACGCAATAAATCGCGAGAATCGTTGCCAGAAATACCACGAGAATACATCTGTCCATAGGTTAGTTTTCGTTAGTATATGTTCTGACTTTTGGTTTTTTACTCGCGTGACGTAGTAAGCGTGGTATATACTATGGCAACGTGGCTGGCTGGCTGGGTGTCCTTCATTTTGTTCTTGGCATCCCCGAGCAGGATGATGTGCATTGGAGTCTCCTGCTATGACAACAGGTATGCCAGTGCTTTCAGAATGTCGGATAATATTGTCCAATTCTGCAACTGGGAGCCCTTTATCTATGGCCATATATACCGATGCTACAAGTAAGTTTTGCAAGCATCCTTCATAAGTAACACAAATTACCATAGTATCTTTACTTGCAAGTTGTGGAAGATTATACGCTTGTAGACCTTTAACATTGATGCATGTACGAGAATCACTGTTCGATCCACAATATATTGTGCTATTTTTGACATTTAATCCAAGTATCCTATTGTTATTAATCCAAGGTTTTTATTTCACCAGGCCTTTTATCATGACATTGTTAGGTACATTGTTGTAACGCTGCACTTAATGTTGCCGTAATCTTGACTTTTTAGATAGATAGACAGACAGGCAGAAGGTTCTTGAACCAATACAACAGCATTATCAAGCTTTGTGACATTTTGACATAGTAATGCAATTGCAGCTTTACTATGCTGTAGGTTTAACTGTAAAAAGTTAACATTTTCACTTACGCATGCAACAGACTATGTAGCTTGCCTGTTGTAGTTCTGCTGTAGTGGTGCAGCCGCCCACCAGCAGTGTTGTTTGCTGGGTTGCTCCCAGGATCTTGATCAGACCTTGCTTCACGTTGAAGGGCATTGATGACTGCCCAACTAAAGATTCTGCTAACACCGATCTGAAAACAGCACTAGCAGACATTTGCAGTGTTATGATAGTCCAGCTTCAACCACGGCCTGTGGCAGAGTTCCTGCACCGGCCTTGAATTCAAGGCCAGCCTTGAAAAGTCTTTGAATTTCAGAAAACTGAAAATGGCCTTGAATTGTTTTGGAAAAGAATGGAAGGCCTTGAAAAGTTTGGAATTTGTCTATCGTGAAAATTTCAACAAGACTAGGTGACTGTGTGAACTGCCATAGTTGCTGTAAAGCTGGTAGAAAAACTGCTCAGGCTATTTTACTAATTAATGTCACGCATCAATGCTTCAAATCGGTGCGTCTTTTTTTCTTGAGTATCAGTAGGGCTGTATGCTATAGAATGATCGACTGGAAGAAGGGCATTGAATTGGCCTTGAATTATTGAATGAAAAGGCCTTGAAAAGCCTTGAATTTTTAGGACTTCTGGCTCAGGAACCCTGCTGTGGCCATGCAACATGAAGTGTTACACGGCCAAGTCCGAAGTGAGGTTGGAAGTTGATGTCATCTAGAGCCGCACGAGATTCCTCGTCGATTCCCCAGATTATCAGCTGACCCCGGTTTGTAGTCTGCTGATGCCGGAGAATCCACTAATCAGTGTGTAGCCCTTTATTCTCGGCTTGAACCAACTTGACAAATTTAGGCGCCTTTGATGAAGGGCCCGAAATATACACCTCTACTGTAAGGAGTTTAGGTACTTCCGAGGCGGGTACCAGCTGCAGGGGAATTTCATGACCTTCTCCCTGTACAACCATTGATCCAATCGTGTCCATATCTAATCAACATGGGCACTGGCCAGTGTTGTATAGGGATGATCTTTTATCATAACCAGTGGTTATGATAAAAGATCATCCCTATACAACACTGGCCCGTGCCCATGTTGATTAGATATGGACACAACTTCTTGTGAAGCCAGAGGAAGCAATTGATGTCGGCGGAACTGCTCCAACATTTCAACAGTCGGGAGTAAGGCATAATCGATTCCATCTGTCATGTACAGATCGAGAGTCGTACGAGTTTCAACACGTTATAATATGTTTTGCGTGCCACGATTGGATCAATGGCTGTACAGGGAGAAGGTCATGAAATTCCCCTGCAGCTGGTACCCGCCTCGGAAGTACCTAAACTCCTTACGGTAGAGGTGTATATTTCGGGCCCTCCATCAAAGGCGCCTAAATTTGTCAAGTTGGTTCAAGCCCAGAATAAAGGGCTACACACTGATTAGTGGATCCTAATAAGTCCTGTTCTTGGGCCTGTTTGAATGTGTGCCCAAGTGATGGACCCCGTTTGGGTTTCTTTTTCGCTGCCCGAGGAGGTGTTGGGCCAACCTCAGTTTTGCGCTTGACCCCGGCTGCTGCACTGCCGGTGATGGCTTGGGCTGAGCAAGACAATGACAGTCCAGCCTCAGCTCCCGTCTCCTGAGAAGGAGAGAAGTGGAGTATGTCCTTATCCACAAACTCCTAGTCAGTCGAACCGGCATCAGTGGAGTCTGTTTCAGAGGCAGAAGACTGGGTGACATCCATTCTGTCATTAGCCAAGCTCCTGCCAGCAGCAGCCGGGTTCGAAGTACCATGCTTACCACGTGTCGTGTCTTTCGTAGCCTTGTGGGCTACTCTACGTTGCTCTCTATGTGAGGTAGGTTGACTCATCACTGCAATTTGGCGAGAAGGTTCGGATCGCCGGTTACCTGGGTCAAGTAGTAGGGTTAGCACAAGTCGCTCCACTGCCCAAGATGCCTTGTGCTTGTACACCCGGAACAGGATCACAAGTAGCCAAGTCATGCTTTGACGCTGTTTATTGGATGACAGTTTGTAAAAGATATTGCCACAGCAATTCTTTGGAAGATCTATGGCCAACCCGGCCTAACCTGGAGTAATCTCTTGGAAAAATAGGTCGGTTAAACAAAAACCTGGGGTAGTAATAGTAAGAATGGTAGCAGTAGTGAATAGGTCAAATGAATGCATGTATTTCATTACTGTTTTTATCACGTGCTTGTGTTATGTAGTAATTTGTTTCCTTCGACTTCAGACGAAACTAGTCCACCTTCGCCAGACGGAAATCCAGTGGGAAAGTTACAAGAAATGACACAGAAGAAATGCATAGCACCTCCGATGTATGAATTCCAAGACAATGGTCGTCCCCCACATGAACGAGAATATTCATGCACTGTCAAGCTACTGCAATATACCGACAGTGGTAAGGGCGTGTAGGGTGCACATAATATTGCTATTGTGTGGTTTTTACCCGCTCGACGCTCTGCATAGCGCGGCTGTTGCTGTTGTTGCATGTCTGTACATCACACGCTGGTTATATCGAAATGGATAAAGATATCATCAGTCTTTTTTCTCGGCCTTGTAGCCCAACCACTATGGTTTTCTAATACCACATATGTTTACGAAATTATGACGGGAAGGGAGCCTGTCACTCGGGTGGACTTAGATATTTTCGGTCTGACAACGCTTAACAATGGCAGTGCTCGAACGAGTTGCCGTTACTTTTTCCTCCCTCTGTACGATAAACTGCTTCTTCTGTCATTACTTTTAAATTCTACCAGAAAACCCGCATTACTCTAGAAGTTGTGAATATTTTAATTAATTACAGACAGTGTGGATGAGGTTCTGACGGCAGTATGTGGAATTAAACCGCACAGCTGTGCTAGGCGAGGTAACGTCACTTGCTGAACCTCGAACAGCAGTGCTCAGCATGCAAAAAGCTTTTATGTAATTGTGAAAGATGTAATGAAACCAGACTGTCGACTGACCCGAATATGTATCTAACATTGCGTCATGTGGGTTGTCAGCATCAGCTGAGCTTGTTGTTTTATGATAGTTTCGGTCTTCTAGGGCCCTGCTGCCTTGGGTTGGGAGGTAAAGTCGACCCTCAGAAACCTGCCCTTCCCCTGGATTAGTTATCCTGCCAGAGCTGATCACTCAAACGGTGAGAGGAGTGATAATGATGTCAGAAATTTCACCCACAGGTCCCTTTACCATGGCAGGTGCATGCTTAAAATGTAATTGTTTTCAAATGGGCTTAAAGTCTGTTGACCCTGAAAATGTGATCCAATCCTTCCGCAACTTTTTTTAGATATCTTGAACAAGCAGAGAAACAGAGATAAATGAATGGCAACCTTTGCATTATGTTCTCCATTGTTGAATGAGTGAGTGAGTAGGGTTTAACGTCCCCATCAACACAATACGGTCATTTCGGAGACGAGTTTTTTCAGTCGCTCCCTTGCATTGGTACTGACAACCTTACCAAAATAACCAAGAGACAACACATACAAATGCAAACGTACGCGACACAAAAACTGGCCCTCATAAGCAGCACAAAACACTCAAAAACCTAAGCTAAGAGAGAGGACAGAATAGAGCCTGGTTTAGTTGCATTTTACGACATCTGGCCAAGAAATGGAGTGGGTCTATACTTTCAACCCAGAGCCCAGAAGGTGCTTCCTCATTGTTGAAGGTAACACTAAGTAATAATAGCAGTAATAAACTTTCATTAATTACTGATTTTGGTCCTATGGGTGTCACTGTTTCCTTTAATTACTTACCAGTATATGCCTGTATATAGTATTTTGCCATCAGTACAGTGAGAATAAGGTGGTGTTTCTTCAATGTTGACAGTTCTGTTTCTTAAAACAGATGATTTTGCAGATATACGTAAGTAATGCATACTTTGGACACATCGGATCAATGGATATTACTGCTGACACCAAGAAGATTCCAACTGGATACCTACTGGACGATTGCCAAAAAAAACACTGAGATGTTATCAGATTACATAGCTGAAGACAGTTCTAGAGGCTAGATGACCTTAAGTTCTAGAATACCTAGTTCCACAATCTTACATTGACTGAAGCATGTCAGTATGGCTGTGCAATGCACTGGCTGCTGTGGAAGATGTTGGACTAGAGCCTTGCAAGGCATGCAACCTGCAGGCTGGCCGGCCTAGCCCAGGCCTAAAATTGTGTAAGGAAAAACGGGCCAAGTTGAGCTTGGTTTAACAAGTAGCAGGCCAGGCCGGGCAACAGTGGCTTCAGACTGCCGCAGGCCACTGTTGCCCGGCCTGGCCATGTCTTGCAACTTAGTCATTGGTAATTTGGTAATGCATCATCGAAATGTGATTTATTTACCTTTGTCGGAAGCAGCAGCTATGGCTTAGTGGTTAAGGTGATGAACTTGCACCCAGAGAGCAGGAGTTCAACTCTGACTGGCGGCAGCAGGAAGGGCATCCAACCACATTTGATCCCGTTCAGCAGTAAAAGTCACACCTAAGAGGCACATCTGAGCCCTTAAACACGGGAGTCAGTGACGTTAAATTTGGACGTTACTCTTATCAGAATGATTTAATGCCCAGCCTATTCAGTTCATAGACTGTTCTGTTGATTGCAACAACTGTGACTGTCACACACAATGATTCATTGCATTATGTTAAGCAGTGCTTTAAGTTCAACCAGCATCCTACATTTTTACAGTGGCATCAAGAAACCGAAGCTGCCAGTGTGAATCCATTAGCTTGCACTTATTTTACTATCTACGTGGGCCAGCTGGACTCGGCTGGGCCTGAAAGTTGGTGGGCCCAACATGGGCTGGCTGGGGTAATTTTGGGGTGAAATGGGCCAGACCAGAATGGGCATGAAAAGCAATGTGCTGGGCCAGGCTAGGCCATGTTATGTCGGCCCCGTGCAGGGCTCTGTGTTAGATATGGATAGCATTGCACATTCGTTAATAAGCTGGAAATGATCCTAGTGATAAGGACATGCTGATTGTTATTGTTAATTAATAATTTCTGTGCCATTCTTATTCTCTTAACTTGCGTGATACGTATCTCGTTCTGTGACTATAATTCAGCGTGTGGTCGAACAAAGAAGCTGGCCAAGAGACAAGCAGCTTCACAGCTGCTGGACCAGTTGTCAAGTGCTACAGACATGATGGATGGCTTGTGCAAGAACCACAAGACATCTTCAGCTGCCAATGGTCATCGCACAGAAGGTGCATTGGTAAGTTTTCAGTCACTTGTCAGTCATTAAAATATTCTTATGCAGTTTTGTAGACACCTTCTGTCATCATGCGTTCATATTGTGTAAGAGCTTGGACATGCCTGCAGGTAAACTAGGAATTCCCTGGAGCACAGGAAAAAGTTATGGCCTGGAGCTACTAATAACTAGGGATGTGCGGAATAGATTTTTTAATTTCGGTTCGGTTTCGGTTCGGTTCTTGAAAAAAACTCGGATTCGGTTCGGAATGAATTTGGCACGGTTCGGTTTGCAAAAACTCGGTTCGGTTTGGATAGTTATTTACTAATGATATAGGCTAATAGTTGAGTAGACTCAAATTTACATCAAATACTATACTACTATGTTGAATGAACTGCGCATACTATACTTTGATACTGTAGTTAATAAACTGTAACAATCGCATCTGGTTAATTTGCAATTGATGTACAGAACTGTTAACTGCTGATATGTGTCTGCATTGTGAATTTATGGTTGTAGGCCTACAGTTCATTATCTATTCTTATCAGTCTCTCTATTATATTATTGTATAATCTGTTTCTCTCTACTGTTTCTGTGGGTTTTGATCTGACACTAATAAAGATTGAGTGATTAGTGGTTTGTTTATTTATTGCATCGTGATAACTGATAAAACTGATAA
>Ga0049107_10000462_pt1 | contig 12189 bp, 3 predicted proteins | sample WorMetilPIANOSA1_FD_61187 | JGI IMG/M metagenome (GOLD analysis project Ga0049107, IMG submission 61187) | Marine gutless worms symbiont microbial communities from Max Planck institute for Marine Microbiology, Germany - Olavius ilvae PIANOSA.1 | ecosystem: Host-associated > Annelida > Digestive...
AGTGGTTGTATTTCAATAAAATAAGCTGTATCTATGACTTGCAGTAGGCATTACAGTAATATGCACCACACGTACACTATGTCATCATATAATTATGCCCGAGTAATCAAACTGAATAAAAAAAATTTAAATGATGCTGATGAAGACTGCCGATTCCACAATTTTGGCTTACATCTGCGCTCGTGTACTTTATCTGTACTTGCAATAAAAACCAGGTACTCGTACTTATTGTACTTGTACTTGAAGCTTGGGTACTTGTACTTGTACTTGAGGGTCTTGGTACTTGTTACATCTCTGGTACTGGCTAAAGGGCAGCTGTTAGTGTTCGTTTTTGAGCCTTGCTGTCTGGCTTACATTGCGTTACACACTGTCTTATTTGTACTTGTGATTCTGAGCAAATAAATGAATGAATGAATGAATGAATGAATGTAAGGAGTTTCAGAGCAACAGCAGACCAGAACACTGACTGCAGCGGTTTCTCTCACAACACAATAATATCCCGTGTCTCAAAAAATACGTGCCAACTTATCTTTTGATCTGTGTCTGTCAAACGTGAACCGATTTCGATAAAAATTGATAGGCATGTCCCGGAATAAACACTTAACAAAACTGTGCATAAAGTGCCCACTTCACCTGAAATACGTGCTAGCACTACCTTGGGAAATTCGAAGTGTCAGATCGAGCAGTCAATAAACGCAATAATTACACATACATTTTAATGAATCGAGTCATTATGCCCCGCCTCCTAGGCGGGGGTATTAAGCAATGAATCCCAATGATGCTGTCTGACGTATGTCTGTCTGACGTCTGACTTCTATCGGTTTGTCTGACGTCTGCCTGTCGCGTACATCGGGCATAAGTCGAGGCCTAGGAAGTCAAAAACTGGCACAGAGCTAGGTAGCCCACGTCACACGTGACTCGGACACCACTTTCAAGGTCAAAAGGTCAAGGTCACCAGGCCGCTTTGCTCACCGCCGTGTGGTGCGTCATGCGGCTGCAGAGATGGGCGCGGGAACGTGTTGTCCGTGGGAAACTGCTGCTACGTTGCCGTCTACTCGGCGACGCAAGGCGCTTCGGCGCCCACGGGGAGGAGAGGGGCGAAGCATATCGCGGCGGCCGCCCCCTACAGCTTGTTGAAAGTACTCTTGGTGAGTGGCGCCAGCTAGCGTCTATATGCGCTTGTGTTCGCGCTGGAAGCGAAAATTTAGAGCATATGATGTAAAGATGATGTGATGACTTGCTAAATTTTTGACGATTTTTGACAGACTAACTGACAGTCGAGTTTGTCGCTATTCAATGATTCATTAAAATGTACATGCGCTGACGGCTCGATCTGACACTTCGAATTTCCCCAAGGTAGGCCTAGTGCTTCAGGTGAATTATTTCACGTATTTCAGGTGAAGTGGACACTTTATGCACAGTTTTGTTAAGTGTTTATACCGGGCAGGGGCGTAACTTTCGTCCAAAAAGTGGGGGTACCGCCACACGCTCGGTAGCAAAACCTAATCACGGCCTATAAGGTCCGACTGAAAATGAGCTCTCGAGGCCCAGCAACAAGCAGACTCAACCGTGTTTCTACGCACACACGTACATATAGTACATCTGTATATCTGAGTCTGACAAAAGTGTAGCCAGAAAATTTTCTTAGAGGGTGTGAGCTGGTTGGGGATATGTAGTTGGGTCCGGGGGTTTTACGCTGGTAGGTCTGGGGACAGTCCCCTAAGCTGAAGCACTTTCCTTATACTACAAAGTTAGGCCTAACCCATTGCTGACAGACATTATTTTAAAACAGACACACTTTAATATTAGGCCCATAATATTGTACACCATCCACTTTGGTAATCCACCTTCTAGGGCGCCCTTCCCCTCTGGCTACGCCTTCACAGTTAATAAGTTGACCTATTGTCTGAATATCTGATGGTCATAGAGGCTACGGCCTTCGCCCACTTTCACTTTGCTTTGCTTTGACCTAATCTTTTGTCAGCTGCAAAGTCACAGGCAAACAGTGTAGGTTATACTGATGTCTGAAAGTATAGTCACCTACGGCTTACACAAAACACAACGTAGTACATAGCTACATTTACAACCACTGAGCATGCAAAGAGACGTGTTTTCGGATAACTTGTGACAGTCTACTTGGCGCACAAGCATATGGACTAGTCTGTACACAGTTGTCTTCTACAATCGTGTTACGCATTGGCGTCAATTTCCTCCTAAACTCGGTCGGGTCCATGGCAACCCATCTCCTCGCGTCCCCTCCCCTTCTTTTCCTGCCCTCCCCTTCCCTCCTCTCTTTCCTTACCCCTATCCCTATCCCCTTTTAACAGGGGTCTGGGGTATTACCCCGGAAAATTTTTTGATATTACAGATGCTCGTAGGCGAGTTTTAGTGCATTTTGGATACAAAAATAGCACCTTGATGCGCCTGGTTTTCTGTCAGTTAATTTTGTAATTAGCCTATGTATCTTTGTGTGTCAACGAGTTAATAAAACACATGTTAAATGTTGGACTCAGATTTCTAGTTTAATGAGCTGAAATGGAATGCAATGACCATGTCAGGAGACATGGCAGAAACATCGGTTACTGATTTATTCACCTTGCCAAAACTTGGTCGGGTCCTGACCCATGGACCGGGTGGAAATTGATGCCTATACGGTGTTACGCGACAGACATGCTAGCCTATGTGTGCAATGGTAGAACTGGGCGTTTACACGGTACGATCGTCGGGCCGACCGGCCGGTCCGACCAGTCGGATGAAGCGTTTACAATTACACGTTCCGATCGTCGGCCCGACCCAGGCTACGTACGACTGCATGGTCGGTCAAACCAGTCGGACCGACCGGTCGGGCCGACTGTAGCCGAACCGCGCACATCTGTCAATCAAATCAGTGTAGCCCAGAGCTGACAACTGGTCATGGGTCAACAAATCTGGGTGGGTCACTCACGGGTCAGACCCACGATTATATTACTGTGACAGGCTGACAGCTTAATAATATCGCCGATATTTTTCGCAGCAAAAATATCGATATCGTATCGATTTCAAACGTTCGCTCAAATGACTTCGGCAAGTTGTACGACAAGCGACCTGCCAAAGTCATTTAAGCGAAGGTTGTCGCGCGACAACTGGGTTGCCGACCGACGTCGGGTGACCGTAAGCGGGCTTAGCTTGTTCTTCCAGTGACGTTGATCAGCATTCGGCACAGACTGGCACTGGCAGCAAGAGAAGCTAGCAGGCATTCTTTGAGACACATGGTTTATTCGTAACTACCCCGTGGGTCAAAAAAGTGGGTCACTTTTATAATAATTTTGGCAACAGTGGACAGATTTTCATTATTTTTTCACTGTTAAATTCAGAAAGGATATGTGGAAGAAGGTGTAATTAAACCTACCACATCCCCTTAAATCTGTTGCCGCACTACCATGCGAAACTAAAGTGGTCAACTATGCACCTTTACCTATATTAGCGAGAATAATATGCTTCATGTTAGGCGGCATGTGTTTCATTAGTTTTATTTGTTTATTTATCTTTTCTTCCTGATACTGACGTCATTATGACATTAGTGCAATATTTTGTTTGTTGCATTACTCCTTCCTTTCAATTATGAAGAAAAACGTTTGGCACAGCATTGAACAACGCACACATTTACGCATCTATCGATAAGTGGCATTCACGACTCAAAAGTCAAAACACGCGTATGTGCCGAAGGAGGACATTTTAAACATATGACGGAAATTAATCTGTGTAGAGAAACAAAGACATAAAATTATTCATGAAAATTTACCGTAATTAAACGTTTTTCCATCACTGTGACCGGAATTAACTGTGCTGTAAAGCTGTATAGATGACCATTTGCTTTTCACAAGGTAGTGCAGCAACAGATTGGAGGGGAGGTGGTAGTTTTAATTCCAACTTTTCCCACAGATCATTTCTGCCTGATGACGCAAGAACCATTGAGATTTGACTACTCGGCAAGAACTTCGTCCACACACTCCCAACCGGTGGCAACTGCGGTTTCCAACTGGTAACAGCCATATATGCCCAGGCTAGTGGTTCTAAAAATGTGCCATATTTCACACCTCCACAGTTTACAGAGTATACATGGCAAATATTGTTCTCAATGGACACATGAAATTGAATTAGAAAGCTATTTTTATGACGAGTACTTCTCAAGTGTAGCTTCCCTCGTGCAAATCAGACTACTGTTTAAAGAAGCTAATATTTCTTTACTTACTTATTTTCTGCATCATTAAACATGGTGTCATGGTGACAATACCATACCACTGTCGAGACTGATGATGAACCATATCATTTGACCTCAAAAATGTAATAAATTTTCTGTGGAGGGGTACAGCTCCATCACTATGACTTACTCCCGTGGGGAAGAGAAACCCCCACACCTAACCCCTAGTGGCTTTTGGCCACTTGCACCGTCCCATTTTAACCACTGTCACAATGGCAAAAATTCATAGATCTGCATCATCACGAAGATCGAATCTTTGTTGCAAGTCAAACATCCTACCCCTCCAAAAATTTTCATCAAAACCTGTCGACAACTTTTGAGTTATCGTGCTGACAGACAAACCAACAGAGGCAAAAACATCACCTCCATGGCAGAGGCAATTATCACGGTCAATCCAACGAGTGCAGAATAATCTGTGAAGTTAATAGTGTAACATCTCTTGTTTGATTCTAACTGTAGCATACACACAGAGATTTTAAGAGAATGTCTATCAAACATCTATAAACAATGGTCTCTATTCTCTAATGAGTGATACACGACTGTTATTTATAAACACAGACCTGCTTAACCCAGTGTTCAATTCTCAGGGTTCAAGAAAATGTCAAGGTTCTATACTTTTGTCAATGTTCATAGACCAGTAAGCTGGAGACTCACAACTATGAATCAACTACAAGCATTTTCAGGTTTCAAACAAGTTGAGAATTCCTTCAGTGCTTTACAAGTGGCTTAGATTTATTCAAGCGCTTAGTGTGTGTATCTGTTACACATACACAATGAATAACAATGACAAATGAGAAACACAAACAGCTGTAAGGACTGTCCAGTCCACAGTTCACCCAAAGTGACCAGACATAGTTCCAACTGTTCTATATTGGTGGATAAACTGCTTCAGAACAACGTCATGTTCCTAAGCAGCGCCTTTCCCTTCTGCAAAACACAAATTCATCATAATTCATCATGCTGTCTTTACGCCAATAACGACTAGCAATTGCAGCGTTGTGATTTCATCTTTAATTTATACACGTTTCACACAGTAAGTTAACATCACTATTTTTAATTAACGTCACCATTTTTATCACGCATCAGCATGCAATGCATGCACAGAGCAATATTCTGTTATATATTCTGTCCGTCTGTCTGTCTAATGCATGTACTGTGTTTAAAGAAATGGATAAATCTCACCGTTTTTAACGATCTAGTAGAGCTATCACTCTTAAGTTTTTGAGCCCCACCGCCGTTACAAAATCCCAATACAAAATCCTTTAGCGGTGGCGTTAAATACATGTACACTACACGGGGTAGGAAAATTGCGATTTTCGACGGAAATCACCGTTTACCTCGGAAATGGTATGAGAAAGGCTCATGGTTGCTATGGAGCAGTAACAGAAAGCCAATTGATCCGTATCGGTTCCAATGACCTTGAGTGACCCTAAAAGGCGGGTCACGAGGGGTCAAATTTGTCTGGCAGATCTCCATAATTACGCTTGTATGGTTTGACCTAAGATCAAAATTGGCATGGTAACACAGGTGAAGGATAAGCATGTTTGTATGGGGCTGGTCACAGCCCCATCCCAAGGGACGGGGCCCCAACGTCCCCCAATATTGTTGGGACCCCTACCTACGCCTAAGTGATTTGACTTATAGCGACGAAATCTGGTGTGCTAACACGTGGCGAGTATTGCGTTTCCAGGCGTCAGCCACGCGTCCATCCCAAGGGGGCGGGGCTCCAGCGTCCCCCAAATTTTTGGGACGTCCCCACATGTGCGCACACAGTGACAGAAACAACCAAATTTTGCATGGTGATCAAACTAGATCCAATGAAAATTTTTGTAGAGTCGACACTCGACACCACCGATGCTGACGCGCTATCTGTTTGCAGAAGCTAACCTTCTTGTTATTTTTCGAATAACTCTGATACGTCAAATCCACTTTAATAAGATATGACATGCAACATGTTGTGGACGTTTCCTATAAATGTTTATAATTTTGTCCATCTCGCCTTAGAAATGTAACTACATTACCTTGTGAAATTCACAATTCTTATTTCAGCAGTTTACAGTAGTACGACCATTCCACAAATGTAACTGACTCAACGTAGTTTAACTCACTCATGAAATACGCGACAAGCTACGTCAAAGCAACTGTTCAAAACGAACTCCTTGTGCACGAACACAGCATCGAGTCTCTTTCACCAGTAATCAATTGCTTCGTCTACTACACTCTGCTGGAAGCCAGCCCACGTGCTCATCAACCTCTGCCGCAAATCTGGCCACGTCCTGTATTGGCGTGTAGTAGACTCGTTCCTTCATCACTTCCCATATGCACTAATCAACAGGATTAAGGTCCAGGCTGCTGGGTGCCTATATGTTGGGAGCAATGAATTCGGGAGTCTATTACGAAGCAACTCCAGCAGAATAAACCAGATGCATAATCCCACTGAAAGCAGTGAAGTTCATCAGCGATGTTTTTTTACTGGCTGGTAACTTCTTCATCAGCAGTTCATTTTGACAGTATGCATCGTCGATTTCTGTGCCAGGTTTCACCAAAAAAACAGCTGCATTCAGCCAAGCATAGATACTGCCACTAACACTATCACAGACTGGCTGAACGTAGGGTGTGTGAGCAGAAGACGGCTGAAGTCACCCTTTCTGGCCGTGATAGAAGTGTATATTTGATCGTTTTCGTGTTCATGTTGGAGCAACAGTAAAGACCTTTTCGTCTGTGAAGAAAATGAAATCGAATTTGTGCTTCGTAAATCTTCTCCGCAGTTGCTTTATTTCTGACAGCATCGGACTGCTGTAAACTGCTGAAAGATCGCGTTTTCACAAGGTAATGTGCAGTTAAGTTTTTAGGCACATATATACTTTTGCAGTTCATTTCCTCAAGACGTGTGTGCCAAATTTTATTACAATCAAAAACAAAAGGTTGATTTTTTTTTAAACATGGTGTAGTATATGTAAGATATCAACATAACAGACAACACTACTGCATTTAGATAATTCAAAGTTATAAGGTCGTGTTTTGCATTGGTTTTCCACTGCAGTAGCAGTGCAACAGATTGAGCATATACGACATGATAATTATGATTATTTCCTGTACTGTTTCCAAGATATATGACGACTTGTTTATAAATTAACAGCTTAGAACTAAGCAACCTAAAACTGTGTTCTTATTTCAGAAATGATACAAGACATGCACACAGACACGGCTACTTTTGGCTTCTAGTTAGCCAGCAGTAAAACCAAGCAGCACATTATATACAGTACTTTTTATACTTAAATAGACTGGTACGGTACTTGGAATTTGTACTTAAGTACCATACTTAATTACTTATACTTAGTACAGATTTAAGTCAGTCTAGTTAGATTACTTAACTGGCTTTATTCTAATTTGTGTTGCACTGAACAATTTTGCATTCCTGATTGTGCTGCCCGACTGAGACAACTAGAATTAACACAAATAAGAGCATTGCAGATTACATTTGTTCAAACAGTTTGTTTATGCAGTTTCTGAATGTTGTGTTGATTGCAAACGAACACCATATCCACTGAATTTGGCCACCTTCACTGATTGCTGGTCAAAAATTGTCTGAAAATGCAGCTAGATGAAAATCTGCCAAAAAACACTAGCTAGCAAGTATAAGAAAAAAATTCAGCTGAGCAGACTAACTGCAAAACATCTTTACTGTCACTAATTGCTTGCAAGTACTTAAGTAATAGTGTACTGTTAAAAATGTGTACTTGTTTTGTAATTATACTTATATGTACTATTTTATCAAAGTACTTGTACTTATACTTAAGTACTTTTACTAAGTTCTTACGGCCTTAATGTTCCCAAGATTGGTCAAGGTTAGATCCAATAGGTCTTCCAGCAGAAGAACCTTTGGGATTGCTGGTACAAGGCATTGACAGGCCAAATGCCCTTCCTGTCACCCAACCAACAGTGTCCAAGCAGTGAAGGAATTATGCACACAGATGCTGTACTACACTAACAGGAAAACACATGATCTATTAAACAGTCTCACTCCAATAGCTTCAGTGACCTTTAATTGTCGCTACCATCACTTGAGGGCAATTCTACGTTAATCTAACAGATTACGCGTAACAGCAAAGCATGATGAAAAGTGCTTCAATTCGGTTAAAACAGTATATATTATGTCGTCTACCATCGCGTGCAGTGGCCAGATATGTACATCACAAAGTCGGAATGTCAAGCCAGGCATCGCGACTTTGGATATCTGACTGACATACACATCCCACCATTGCACAAGACAGCAGACCACAGGTTTTGCCGTATGACCAACGAGAATACTATACAGTAGATGAATAAGCAGTTTAAACCATCTGGAGTCCACATATAAACCAAAACATGCGAGAGACATAGACTGTTTAACTTCAACACTGATAATTAGTGCAGTATGAGACTAAATATTATTTTAAAAAATTATTGTCTCAACAAAAAAGTTAACTGCTTAATGTTTGTTCGCGATTTTGAGAAAGAAGTCGTGAAAATGACAAAGCGAGTAATTTTGTTGCATAATTTTGGCTACTAAGCAACGGCCATGTTTAACATTAAACATAATAATGATCTTCGGTAAGCATGTGTGTTATGGTCGAGTCACGTGATCCATCAGACCGTCCGCCGCCTGAGAGCAGTGATGCGTGACGAACCGCCAAGCTGATGTGTACACTGTTTAGCTGATCAGTCTGCGTGCACAACGTGGTAGATTGTTGCGTGATTGCAACAATTAAGTGTGATTGTAGGTCCTAGGAACTAGCGGCGTTATGCAAGTCAGTCGTTCATCTGCAGATGCTGTAAGATAGATAGGCCAATCACAGATGGGATTAATACTGATTTGCATCTGCATACTGGTAATGGGATATTGCTGGAAAAGGTAGTTCACGGTTCACTATCTGCGGTGACGCATGCTCCCTTTCATGCATCAATGCTGAGGCCTGCCTCTCTGGCTGGCCCAATGCATGAGTCCGCATGAGTGGGGGAAGTTAGTTAATGCTGCATTGCTCTCATTAATGAGGCGTGTATGAGTGTATGATGCGCTACCCTCCTCTCGAGTGAACTCGTCAGCCCAGCTTGTGTGCAGGCACAATCGAGTAACCCGAGAGGCAGGGTGTGTAGGCCTAATAGGAAGGGATCGGGGAGGACGGGATATTGAGTGACGTAACTGACGTTGTACCTGTTTATTTATACTGCCCGGCTTTTAGTGTCAGTGTTTCTCTAGGTGTCTAATCCAGGCATGCATGCTGGCAGGCCGCCCAGCCACTCAGCACACCTCGCACTGTCAGCCAAGGCTGAACTTAGCAGTGCATGCGGACATGGCCTATAGACAGCCCACCAGCATGCAGCCCGGCACCTTCTGTTATTGCTGACTAAGCAGTGGCTAACTACTGAGCATCATTTAACCCAATATTAGCCGACGGTCAAATGGAATAGAGGACACCGTCGAACCCTCTTTGCCTGCCCGAGAAATTAATCTCAAAGCATGCGCCCCTGAAATCCGGACACGAAATCTACCGAGCGACCCACCTGCCTCGGTGGCTCAGTTGGCTGAGACACAGTGCACACTGACCGGGAGTCCGGGACGGTCTGTCAGAGGAGCCGGGGTTCAATTCCCCGGGTTGGCCGGTAGATTTCGTGTTCGGATTTTAGGGGCGATAATTAGGCTGTTGTTTGGGGCCATTTGTAACCCGGGGTAGGCCATTTTTGAAATTCGAGAAAAACCATCACATGGCCTTAGCAAACCGCGGTTCTGTTGTGGTTCAGTTTCACCTTAAAACTGCGGTTTTCGGTTTCGGTTTTAAAACCGTAACAGCCCTAATTATCAAGCTCAAGTATTTTTGCTAATATTATTCTGAGGACACCAATTTTACTCAATATGCAGCAGTGCAACTAGTGTCAAACAGAGTGGTCACCGACAATGGTTTCACTAAAAATTGCTCCACATTTAACATTTACTTCTTATTGTATACTTCATTGTAAAAAGTTTACACATTTCTTCACTGAGAAGCATACACTTAACAAATCAATAACTACAGCAAGGTGCAGTTGCATATGAGAAGACAAAATATAACATATTTGGTAATGCCATGCAAAGTAGGCACACTGTAGACTGAACTTATTTGGCCTTAACATAAAGGTAATTATCAGCCTAGTTCACACCGCCAGGGACTGCCTCACTATCACAACAAACACGCAAAACTACAGACCCACACAATCACTCAAAATGCACATACATCAACAAGTTACCATCAGAAATGCAGTTAAAATCCACCAAATCCAGAATACAGTTCTTACCCTACTGCTACCATACAGTAAACTAGCAAATTCATAATGCACGTACTTGCTATTGGTTTTCCATCTTTCCAGAAAACAGTGCGAATTAATCCTTCATCTCTCTTCATTGCCTCAGTTCGTAGTTCAGGCTTAAGGCATCGTCGCACAATTCTCGCACATACTCGCGAATAGTGAATGTAACTACAAACACATAACTCTCATGTAAAAACTTAAACTACTCATGTTATTTTGGAAATATACTATCAACAGTTAATGGCAAATGTGTCCAGTTATACCTTGATTTATAACAGTTTCCAGTTATGCAGCATTATTTTACTGTCCCCGACAACACAGCGTTATGTTACGTTATGCATTATAAACATTATGTCCAGTTACTGCTGCATTTGTCTGTGGAAAGGACAATTAAAAAGTTACTGACAAATCTGAACCAAATTTTCAGGGTCAAACGGGTTTGGGTTAAGGAAACATTGATTAGATTTCGTTACTTCAAAGTGATGCCAAGCGGTCGGGCTCCAGGCCAGGCAGGGACAGGCCGGATTTTAGGCTTCTGGCCCTTTGCTGCTGGTTGCCACCGGTTTATGGACTTTTCGCCCCACGGACATTTCGCCCCATGGGCGTTTCACCCCATGGACGTCTCGCCCCACAGACGATTCGCCCCAGAGACGATTCGCCCCACGGACGCTGTTAATATAAACAAGCTGTAGGTGGGCAGCCGCCATGATATGCACCCGCCGCTCTCCTCTTCCCGCGTTGGCGACGAAACGCCTCTCGCGGCTGAGCAGATGGCAGTTTCCCACGGCCAACACGTTCTGACGACCATCGCTGCAGCCACCTCACGCGCCAACACGGCGGTGAGTAAAGCGGCCCGGTGACCTTGACCTTTGACCTTGAAAGTGGTGTCCGAATCACGTGTGATGTGGGCTACTTCTATGCCAATTTTGGTCTTCCTAGGCCTCTCTGTTCTCGACTTAGGCACGATGTACGCGACAGACAGACGTCAGACAGATGTAACGTGTATGTGCGTCCGTGTACATGGGGCGAGACGTCCATGGGACGAAAATCCCATGGGGCGAAACGTCTATGGGGCGAAATGTTCTTCCATGGGGCGAAATGTCCGTGGGGCGAAAAGTCCTGACACCTTGCCACCGGGCGGGGCCGGTAATTAGGCTGTGGCACCCGGACTTTTCTGGACCGGGTCGGGTTTAAAGCTTGACCTTAGGTATAGGGTCAGAGTTAGCCAAAACATCGGCTGCTATCGGCGTTACACTTCAATAAGCAGCCGAACTATGCAGTGGGATAGATTGAAGCGCTGATAAAAACGAGTCTTAATGTTTCGATGTTCAATGCAGTTGGACTGTGGGATGCATATGTATGTCCAAACTGACAAAATCTATCAATATTTCTAACTGTATCCAAATTACGTTGAATTATTACAGTAATAGTTACTTTAATTCTCTGTAACACATCACGAACACAACAACAACACCCGTGTGTCGTCCAAGACTGTGGTACAGTGGTACCAGTATTTCCGCATCAGGTGTACATATACATATCACAGGCTGCGCGGTAGCGCAGCACTGTTATAACGGCGACCATAGGCGTAAACTTCAGGGGGGCACGGGGGCATGTGCCCCCCC
>Ga0049107_10000463_pt1 | contig 12182 bp, 5 predicted proteins | sample WorMetilPIANOSA1_FD_61187 | JGI IMG/M metagenome (GOLD analysis project Ga0049107, IMG submission 61187) | Marine gutless worms symbiont microbial communities from Max Planck institute for Marine Microbiology, Germany - Olavius ilvae PIANOSA.1 | ecosystem: Host-associated > Annelida > Digestive...
AGGAGCTAGTTCCATCCCTTTTGGGCCGTTGTAAACAAAAGCAACGCGGGTTAAGGGGGTTATTATGTCGCTGGCCCTCCATTACTGAATGGGAGATGTACATCACTGCTCAGTGTTGTCTCCGAAATGACCTATACTGTGTTGAGTGGGACGTTAAACTCTACTATACCATACCATACCATTCACCTTGAAAGTGGTGTCCGAGTCACATGTGACGTGGCCTACCTCTGTGCCAATTTTAGACTTCCTAGGCCTGTCTGTTCTCGACTTAGGTCCAATGTATGCGACAGACAGACGTCAGACGTGCATCATCGCTTAATGCCTGGTGACTTTGACCTTTTGACCTTGAAAGTGATGTCCTTGTTACGTGTGACGTGGGGGCATAATAGGCAGCACTTATTAAGGATTTAACAGAAATACAAGTTAGTGATTTCTAGTGTGCCACCATATCAAGAAGGCTGAGGTTACAATGTCAGAAAATAAGTGAAAGTGGACGTGAAAGAGTTAATCAGCATATATTAAATGTAAAAACTGTACAGAAATTTTATCCTGGAAATTAATTTTTACCCACGTATGCAATAATTTTTGCTAAGTCACTTTGCTGTAAGTAAAGCAATCTAAGGGTGTGATGTCTACAATATTTCTCATGTCTTTGTAGCTGTTTTCTCATGCTGTGTATTGAGCATCACATAGTTTGGCAGCATAAAACTGGTCCAAACACCGAATAAAAGGTGGATTTTCAGTTTATGCCTAATATCAGAGAGTATAATGAAATCAGTAAAGACAGGGAAAGTTATTGAACATTCTCGATGATCCAGCAAAAATGATGTGCATCCACGTTCTGCGAGGAATGTTAAATGTTTTCAAGCCTGCACATTACGTGTAATGTGATTATTGCTTAATGAATTCAAATGAGTAAAAATTAAAGAGAAAAAACAAGTGGTTACACATGCAGTACATTAATTAGTCACAGATAAATGGCGATGAAAGGAGTTGGTGTAGGGGGACGAGCTGACGAAAATTACATAAAAACATACCGTACTTAAATTCCTGTTGTTCAGTTGAATGGGAACCCTGTCAGTGGACTCTACTAACAGGTGAAGCCGAGTGAACTCATGTCCAGTTTTAACCAATATGAGTCACCGGTGGCATCACGAAGGGCATTATGATCAAAATTGTTCCGCTGCTCCTGAAAATCCTGACTTTTCACATGGATGCATCTAGGCTGTCAAACAGAGTGCAGAGTACATTGAAGGCTTTTGTGTCGAATGCAGACTGGTGTGGAAATACATCGTGACAGACAACTGCGTCGACGACCTGCTTTATACATTCGAGATCCTTCGTCAAGACAGCGGCTGACTCCTCTGCCTGATGAGGTTGCAACCTATAGCAGTCAGGTATTAGCTCTGCTGATTAGTAAGATCTGATAACTTTTAACTTCAGTACCTGAGACATTGTCCCGTTGGTGCTAGGAAGGATATCTGGCCTGTGAAAATTCTGTTTTATTATGCTCCAAAAGATTCATTGGCTACCTTTTGAGATAAAAGGCAACCCAGGTAAATTTTGATAGCTATAACATGGTTGTGTATATGTTTCGGTAGTTGATGAAGTAGCAGTTGTATTATTTGGCTGATATTCCTGCTGATGGTTGGGCAATAGGAAGGGCGCTTAGCCTCTAAAAAATCTAGCCTCAGCGATCCCTAACAGTTTCAATTGGAGGCCTTTGCGGGACCCAACACATAATCTAGGAATATAATAGCAGTTAAACAAAAACCACACATAGTGTGTATGTGTAGAATATAATATTATGTTAGTTAAAATGACAGAAATGCAAAGTGTGATGCTCATTGTTGTAATTGTACCCTTCAGTCTTCAGTGCTTTGACACTGTTGACTGGGTAATAGGACAGGCATCTGCGCTATAAATATCCTGCCTCAGAATTCCCCAAACCAGTTTTCTTATTGATAGCAATGAAAACTAAAATGGCCATTGATGAATACAATTAAACTTTGGTTAAGACGATGACAAAAATTTTCCAGAGTTTAGAACAAAATGACTAAAGATGATAATGAAAAGTGACAAATTTTTGTCATTGAGACGGAAACTTCTATGATAATGAAAACCACGGTGAAGTTCAACACGTGCTGCACCCAGTGATGTGAAAATAACAAAATGTTAATTGTTACTTCATCTTATGTTACTCTGTCACAATGCTGGCATGCAAATTCTGTGTACATAATTTTCATTCTGTTGTAGTGTTCACAAAGAAATTCATCAACAGCCTAGATGACTAAAATGTGAATTAAAATTATTCACAATTGTGACTAAGGCACTGCTTAATAGAATAGATTTCAATCCAGTGTTAATTGCTTCCTGCTCTAGAAACCATTCCTCGTTGTATGTTTACACATTTGAGCCACTGAACAGGGAGTGCACTATGGTAAAATGTATAATGTAACTGATGGTGAATAACATGACTAAATGACTGCAGTGTTATGATTGTTATGCAGCCTGTAAAGCGAAATTATTCGTTGACTGCAAAAGACTTTGAAGCAGATCGCTCAAAGGAATTGGAACGTGCTCGGTTGCTGAAAATGGCATCTGGAGGTAAAGGTCTTGTTTGCTTGTTTTGTCTTGATTTGTAACAGTTTAAGGGTCTCCCTGAGCTTAAAGCAGATGATGTACGTGATTTGTGTAAGAAGTTGTATGCTACGTGGTAGAAAACTAAGTTAAAACAGAAAATAGAATGATATCTCTGTTTGTCAGAATTTGACATGCATGTTGTCTAGTGGAGATGAGAATGGTTAGATAGATGTGCAGTGTGAAATTGACTGATGGGTTACCAAGTACACAGTTGAGAATACTTGGCCCGTGCGGATTCCGAGGTTGTAAGAATAGATCCGCTCCGTTTCCTGGTCGGATGTTGTACAAAGCGACTAAACCAGGTTTATTCTGTCTGTGATATCTTATCATGCTTTTTATTGTGTTGTTGTTTATTAGACCCCCTTTTTGTATTGCTAGTTTTTGATGGTATGTGTTCTGTCTTTTGGTTGTTCTGGTTAAGTTGATAGTACTTGCCAAGTGATTGGCTAGAAAGACTCCTCTGAGGAACCCTAACCATGGCGAGGTGATCGTCTCCATAAAGCCCATGCTGAAGAGTGTTTATGATTGTCTTGGTGTATTGTATTCTTTCGTTATTTAATTGCATGATATATTTGTCTTGTGCCCCGGGCCTACATGCCTGATATACTTCATAGTTTTATTGCACGATATAGCCCGGCACCGTATAGCCCATACGTGCTGAAAGTGCCATTAAACGCCAAGCAAACATTGAGAATAGTTGAGAGATACGCCAGGAATGAAAGATAGTGTGGTAATATTGCAATGTAACCAGTGAAGATGCCATGGTGGTATATTGCAGGAGGATGACAATGATTGTATGATAATCTGCATGCATTGTGAGATTGAGACTGTTAACCTTAGATACAAAAGAAGGAAGTAGTTGAGGCAGATATGAAGAATTTTGGTTCGCAGTGCAAAAATGGAGAGGACTGATCGGGGTTATTGAGGAAGAGAGTGATGATACTGTGTATTAATGTGTCTGATCATTTCTCATTACATCTCACCTGAACGTCCTGTAAACTGGCCGTTTGTTGCTGTGCGTTGGTACCAGACACTGTTCAAAAGAACCTGTCATGTTGAGGTCTGGACCTACTCCAGGGTTCCAGCCCTTATGGGGAACTACAGGACCGACCCGGGGATCCTATGGGGAGTAAACCAAGACATGTATTTCCAGTATTATACGGTAACTTTCATTCAACTAAGCTAACTGACATTCCAATTCAACCGACGGCACCGCCACAAGCATTACAATAGACTAGCTAACTGACTGACTGACCAACGACCGACCGACACAATGCATGCAGGGCCTTACGTATGGCAGCGCGGCAGCGGCGTCCAATCAGCTGCAACTACAGCTCAGCGCCGGCAATGGCGACACCCACACAGTAACCATAAGCCTATATGTGCTGAAAGTGCCATTAAATGCCAAGCAAACGTTGAGAATAGTTACGCCAAGAATGAAAGATATCGTAGTAATATTGCAATGTAACCAGTGTAACTCGCCCATCACTGCTGTTATTTATGTATTGTCAAAATTAACAGTAGTCAGTGGTCTCCATTTGCTGTGTTCCGGTTATCTAACTCAAAACTCATCCACACCTTACATCTAGGTTTACTTTGGTCTGTCTTCAGCTTTTGCAGCCCTTAGTCTATATATATTTTTCACTCGATCATTACTTTTTTTAATTTTCATTACTTAAAATGTGACATGCATCTTGGACTCAGTGGTATATCCATGTATGGGCTCAGTGGCCTCTGAGAGAGAGCGAGAAAGATGAAAGTTGGTAATACAAACAGTCTCAGAAGTAAATGTTGATTGTCAAGAGCTGATGCCATAGCACATTGTGCAGCCGTCAGTTGTCTGCACATGAACAGGTGTGCTGCCCGTGGGGACTGCAGTGATCAGACATACCATTGCTCCTGTAGGCGACACTTTAACTGTTCACCTGTGTCTTTGTTCCTAGTGAGTGCTGGTTATGGTAGTAGTTTTATATCTGCTCAGCAGATTGCATAGTGAAGACACGCATTGTTGCTCATTCACATTATATTTGCCTCTTCTTCTATCGCTAGCTTTGCATGCTCAGCCATGAAACAGCGTCTTCATCGGCTTGATGTAGTAACCGTAAACCATCGGAAAATCGTGTGATTGGACAGTGATTGACGATATGATACATTGTCTGTCGTGGATTTCCACATATGCATGACGGGTCTGAGGCCTCGTGCCACTGAACAGGATTGGCTGCACATCGACCCTGACCAGTTCAAAATTTGCATCTACCAAGAGGTTTTGTGACGGGTGGCATTTGTTAGTGAGCAATTTTTGCAGAAACTTGAAAGAAATTTTGTTGATTGATAGCACTTAGGACAAGGAAGGTGTGATAGTCTTTCGGAAGTGATACACGTCTCAATCCTGGATTTGGATTGATCTGCATTACCACATAACGATGTTGAGGGTTGCATTTCCTTAAATAAAACTTTGTGGATGTAATAGCTTTTTGGACAACGAACAGATGATATTACTGTCGGGTGCAGTGTGGATCATTGTGCTTTCAGTGATTTGAGACTGTTGGTTTGGGCAGCAGGAAGGGCATCCAGTCTGTAAAAAGCTGAATGGTGTGACTGGAGCTTTGCAAATATCGGAGTTCCATTTTGCACCACCGCCACCTGCATCATCTCTTGTTGCATAAAAATCTAGAATGGTTTGCCATTTTGGTATTGGCTTACCCAGGCTGCCGTGGAATAATAACCATTAAATGAGGATATATGTGTGTGATGTGGAGCATGTTAGGGTCTTGGTCACGATGTTACAGTTTCATTGTAGTGAGTGTCCTTTTAGTTGAACATATGTTGCGACAGTTGCATGTGTCTTTGTGATATGTTAGATCATGGCTCGACCAGTCAAGTTCATGTGTCAGATTCATCCGACATATTCAGATTGCAGCTTACCACGACAAAGCCACAAATCAGTGCTGAAATAACTGAGCAGCAGTCAATGGTGCCATCATCTGCCAAAAGTTCAACTTTGACGGCCACTTCTACAACCGTGCAGCCAAGCATTGCCGCTTCGTTCAGTGACAAGCCAGTTGTGCCTAGCAGTTTGAAGGTTTTGCCTGTGGAGTGTGGTGCTGGTGATGGTGTTCATGTAACCAGCGGCAGTGTAGCACGGCAGGTGGCAACTCACACTCCAGTGCTCGGGGGCAGTGGAGACAAAACGGCCGCTGTTTATGCTACGTCGTGTTTTACCATTCCTTCAACATCTCCGACGACGCTGTCTCTGCCACTGTCACAAGCAGTGATGACAAGCAGTTCAGTGTGTGTTGGATCGGGTGAAGGTGTGACTAATCCTGTTGCCGTCAGATCTTCTAAACCATTGCCTGCAACAAAGACTGTGATTGAAAATGCTGTCCCACTGTCGACGTGTGTTGGCGTACCATCCACTGTTAGTTTGGTCTCTCAGTCAAATGTTCCTAGCAGTGGGACCTCGAGTCCATTGACATCATCTGTTGCTTCTGAACGGTTCACACCAGTGTTTGGAACTTTTACTCCGACTCAGTCTTCTAGCTCGACTCAGTCTTCTAGCTCGTCGAGTTTGATCACAGGAGTGCCATCTCTGTCCGCTCCTTCTCAAGTTGAATGGCAGTTGCATACAGCACCAGTGGTAAGTCTTTCCTCCGACCCAGTATCGATTGTCAGTGTCACTGGCCAGCCATCATTTTCATTTTCTGCGACTTCAACATGCCAGTCTGCTGTGACAGAATCTGCCGCTGTTCAGTTGGCCTCTACGTCACAAGGTGCAATTACTCAATGTTCATCGACCATAACGCAGTTGGCTTCAAATTCGTTCAACCTGTCGTTCAAAGCCCCTACAGCCTTTAGTAGCTCTGATCTTCAGAACTCCAGCAAAGAGCAAAACACGTCATTGCCGTTTGGAAGTTTTCCCGCTAAGCCGTCGTCCAGCTCATCCGCAACCAGTTCCAGTGTATCTGGATTCACTCCATCTGTTGCTCCGTTTGGGAATTCCCAGCCGCTTGGATTTCGTCCTGCTTTTGGAATTTCCAACAGTCAGCAGGCTACGTCTGGTTTTGGCTCCTTCGGTAAGACCTCTGCAGCACCGGGTTTCAGTAGCCAGTCAGATGCTATTACAGCCGCGTCTTCATCTAGTTCCAGCATGTTTCAAACCGCTGGGAATCAGCCAGCTTCCAGTTCATTTGGTGGTTTTACTGCTGTAGCTGCCAGTGCTAATCCGTTTGGCAATTTTACTTCTCAGTCAGCATCAGGCATTTTCAGCAGCACTGTTGCACAGACTGGCAGTCAGCCGTCTTCAAGTTTGTTTGGCAGTTCTACTGCCGCTGCCTTTGGCACTTCAACCTTACCAACAGGATCCTCCAACATATTTGGTAGCTCAGTTCCAAAGAGTGACCTGCAGTCTGCTTCCAATCCATTTGTTGCTTTTCCTGCCACAACCAGTGGTAGTCATGCCTTTGGAAGTTCAAGTCTGCAAACAGGATCGGGCGTGTTTGGCAGCGGTACTGTTCCAAAGACTGACAGTCAGCCTAGTGCTGGTTCGTTTGGTGGTTTCACTGGCACCAGTTCGTTCGTCGCAGCCCCTGCCACCGGCAGTCCTTTCACTGGTTCTGGCATGCAGCAAGGATCAACTGTATTTGGCAGTAACCTGGGACCTGTGTTTAATGGAACGCCAGCACCGACGTCCATGGCGCAGCAGTCACTGCCAAACGGTTTCCACAAACCTACTGCCGACACTGGTCCCTTCGCATTTACCGCTAAAAGTGACCAAGCACCATCTGGCGCTGCGAGTCCATTCGTTTTTGGCCAATCCACGAACAACGTCGGTGCATTTCCCGTGTCGTCATCTGTACCCACATTTGGTGCTTCAGTTCAACCAGCATCATCTTTCACATTTGGTAAGCTGGCGGCTAATATATCTGTCTTCCATGCAAATTTGAAATAGTTATCCGCACCACTACACAGTGGCAACACCAATATTGTGATGACTTTTTCGTGGTGCGAGTATGTACGTATGTATGTGGCAGTGTGTCTGGGTGGACTGTCGCTGAACCCACAATGAAGAGCCTTTACCATTGCCAATATTTATCCACGCCAACCACATAGTACGGCGGCAACGATTTGCATCTCCACAGAGTGCACTTTCCTTCTAGTTTTACTTACTTTGCAACAAGTTAAGAATTTGTGTAATTGTGAAACTGATACCGGTAGTTATTGTAATGTATTTGTTGAATTGTGAATGGTGTCATACTGTACTAGTTCGCAAATGTATGAAACTTGAAATGATTTTCATTGTACTTTGATACAGGCAACAGTGGTAACCAAACAGCTGCTAAAGGTCTGTTTGCTTTCGGCGCAAATTCAGGTACACAGCAGTGATGTCCTGTTTCATTGCTTCTTCTTCATTCTGTTGAACTAATAGGTGTTGGCATTAACATATTGAGCCAATCTACATTTTTGAGAGAGTGTGCAATCTAAGCGAGTTATGGTGTGATCATGGGTTATGCAGTACACAAAATGCACTGCTTTTTATTCACAGCCGTCATGCTAAAATTTGCCCAGAGTTGGCTTTGCAACTCCTGTTTAAAAGTAGTCCCATACTTGAAACGAGTGTAGTGTTCCAGAGCTGATTCCGGTCCTCTGCAGTCAGTCTGCAGGTGACCAAAGCCATAAACACGGGTGGTAGGTTGCCATTATTTTCTGCCTGGCCCGTGGTTACTTGCCAGCCGCCAAGCATCACCACCCATTGGCTGGTACCAAATTATACTGCTTGATGACAGAGGCACATGTCCAGGACTGCACTCTGCAGCGTGGCAGCCGAGATTTGAACCCATGACCTGTTGAACGCAAGTCCGGCTCTAATCACTGAGCCACACACGTTTATCTGAACCAAATACATTTTACATTCATGGTAACGGTTACACGAAATAATAAAGAAGTTGTCAATGAACTATTTTTTTTTTATTGTATCTCACAGAGAGAGGACTAAGATAATGATGACTAATTATAGTTGTTTTGTTATTTACATTAAGATCTTTATCTCTTACAGTTGGTCATCAAGAAAGGCATTTCACATCTAAAAAATCATTTGAAGCATTTACCAAAGTTTTCTGTAAGAAAGCCTTTGGGATAAAGTCTCACCAGTGATGGTAATGGAGAATAGATAGGCTGTGCTTCATTCCTTTGTTATATGCAGTGTTGATTGAGCATCAGGAATGGCATCCAGTGTGTAAAAGATCTCGGCAATTCTGAGGGGATGCAACTGAATCAGTGGTAACCACAGAAAAACAGAACGGCTAAAATAGAAGCCAGGCAAGGGTTTGTAGTGTGTGTTTTATTTGTAGGGAGTCAGCCAGCATTTGGAACACCAAGCAACGATGCAAATAATTCACCGTTCGTATCGCCAACCCCAACTGGCACTGGCGCTGCATCGTTCAGCATTGGCTCCGGTCCCAAGCCTGGTACAGCAGCAAGCAGAAGAAGTGGCCACCAGTCAAGACTGCGTGCTGCCCGGCGATAAGATAACATACACCCATGTTTGCCCTCGCATTGACTGTAGGCTGAATATTCCTCCTGTTATCAGTACACACCCCTCTTATTATGTGTACTGATGCCACTAAGTATGTTTTCTTAATATAATGTATTCGTAATCTGAGAATATTATACCTGTGTCTGTAATTTTCTGTTATTCATAGGTATATTGATAAATTGCATAGATTCTAATTTTTATTACTGGGCAGCAGAAAGTGCATAACTGGATCTGTCTGTTGTGATTTTCAGAACTGTTGCATTCAGCAGAGATGATGCAATAGTGTGGTTACTCACAGTGATGACTAAGTTGTTGAGTAATATTTGTTGATATTATCTGTCGTGAATTATTATCTCTCTTACTGCAAGTAGTCTGGAGTCTGATCTTTGCCAAGTTGATTTTTGTTTTTAGGTGACATGACTATCAATTATTGGTTCTCTGTGACATTCTATGTTGTAAATATATAACCAAGTAAAATTTCATCTGCAGTTTTTGATTTTGTGTTCTTTTTACAGTACTGAGTTTTATCTGCTAACCTGCTTCGGTGCTTTGACACTGTTGGTTGGGCGACAGGATCTGGATCTGGATAATAGTCGCCAGGAGCCGGAGGCTATCTCAGCGACCACAGGAAGGGCATCCGGCCTGTAAATAAACTGGATGTTGGTTTGTTGGTGGTGATGATTTGACTGGAGCTTTGCACGACTTATAGCTCCAGTTGTCACCACCACTTCCATCATCCTTTGCTTCACTAAACGCCGGCTAACCCAGGTTCACCTGGAAAATGGTCATTAAAACGGAGAGACCACATGAGTAAAAATGGTACCACATACTTTGGGGGTCAGCACCGTGCATGTGCATATTGATAGTAAAATATGGATTGGAGCCGGTCATTGGTTATTGAAGTGTATATACGGAACTTGTGATGTGCTTGTGAGTTTGACGGGTGAAATAGTGAATTATGCTCATATCTGATAAGTATTAACATAGTTTCAAAACCAACAGCAAAGTCTTATGTGGCCTATGGATTTTATTTTTATCTGCGCATTTAAGTTATATTTATCTGCACATTTAGTGGACGAGTACAGCTGCTTCTGGTCCACATATTACCCACTGGACTGCTGTCAGTTCTCACACCTTGCAGCCCAGGTAAAACTACCACAGTTCTGTATTATTACTTAAACGAAATAAAGCTCCGCCAAGGCAGCTTCACCATAAACCAAACGTATCTAATGTCAGTCACACACTGCAGACTAGGAAAACTCATCGTAAGTCAATAACTTTGTTACTTATCCTGCTAACAAACAGACACATGTCGGTTAAAACATGCCCTCCTCGGCGGAGGTAATAGTTCTGTATCGTATGCTGCGACTATTGTCTCAAGGGATGCAAGTGATGAAGAGTGGATGTGGTATTGTCGGCAGCTGGGTGGTCCACGACTGCGGATAAAGCCGGACGCCTGTTACTGGTTTAGTGTAGTGCAGCTGTAAACCAGTTGGTTGACTTGGGATAGCCAAAACCTGCAAACAAAGCAGAATGTCTGTAGCTTTACTAGAATTCCGATGACATACAACACACAATTTGGCCTACTGTGTGTACATACTTCTAATTAACTTAATGTGTACAAACATGTGCATGTTGTAATCAAAATGTAGTCAGATTTTGTTTCAAAGTATGCAAATACGCATGGTTAGAAATCACACATAATTAGGTCAAGTTACTGAATATGTAAAATAACTTGATGATAATTCAGCCCTGTATGCGCCGGATGATTAAAGACGACTTTTCACTTTTCTTTAGTTTCGTAAACTTTATAATAGTTTGGCGAAGTGCAACAATTTGGTATCCCATTGTTACAAAATCAAAAAAGCAGTATCGTCGCTTTTTGGGCCATCCTATGTATTTGATACGCCTGAACACATCCATGCATGCATGCATGACTTAGAAGTAGAGCACAATACATAGGACAAAAACAAAGAACTGTGTTGTTCTTCAGTCGCACCATTTATCGGATTCAATGACAGCTAGAAGGGTACTCGTTAGAGTATATCGCCGACCGACGAGCCACGCAACCCTCAACAGGTGGTGACAGATGCGTGGGGCGGGAAATCTGGCATCTCGGAGACGGCTTATCATGCCGAATTCGGTCGTCGTACGTCAAACGGTATATAGGCCTAAGCAAAATTAACCCTCTTGGGTTTGTACACCGGCCGGCTTGGGTGTTCAAAATACTGCCGATTTGTCCCAGGCCTATATAAACTCGGATAATTTGATCTAAATCTGTCCAAAAACGTTTGGAGTTATCTTGCACTACGATCGCAAAATCCCCCATTGTCAGAGATAGAAGTCAGTATAAGCTACATGTATGTTTACCAGTGGCTTTTGGGTGTGTGAGTCGATGACAGGAAGCCACGTTCCGCTTTCACCATTCAGCTGAACGTATATTGTTGACGAATTAATACTGACAGGTTTCTGCTGGCTTGTCTGTAAAAACAAATAGGCCCTATGTTCTTACTGTAAAACTGCATCATATACATTACAGTGATTACTTGTACAAGTAATTTGTTCGTCCAATCTAGTAGCAAGATGAAATGTGGACGGGATCGGTACAACGGCGGTACAGATGTACTATAAGGTACGGGAACACGTTGGTAGTTTCCTCATATCTATTGATTGATATATTCATATCCATATCCTAGTTTGTCGTGTCGTGTCTCAGCAGCGACTGTCTTACAAGCAAGCAGAACAACACAACGCGGAGTTATCGTATTCTACGATAAAACGCGGTTTGGTTCAGTAAAGCCAGTGCAAGCAAGGTAGGGGAACACGGTCATTTGTTTGTATTGGTGATTAAAAGCAGAAACACTACCCTTTTACGTAAAATACATGACAGGGGCGGATCCAGAGGGGGGTCGCGGGGGTCCGGACCCCCCTTTTTCACACATGTAATATTTTTTCATGTCGCATTTTGTATATCTGAGGTAGCCGCTTCGTTTCGCTGTAAACAACC
>Ga0049107_10000464_pt1 | contig 12176 bp, 10 predicted proteins | sample WorMetilPIANOSA1_FD_61187 | JGI IMG/M metagenome (GOLD analysis project Ga0049107, IMG submission 61187) | Marine gutless worms symbiont microbial communities from Max Planck institute for Marine Microbiology, Germany - Olavius ilvae PIANOSA.1 | ecosystem: Host-associated > Annelida > Digestive...
GTGAGCTGCATCACCGACATGCACGGTGACTCAACCTGAAAGCTGTGGGTGGCTGTGCAAGTCACCACTGGCAGGGAGTGGGGGTATATTATGGCAGCCCCACTACCACTACAGGCTGTATAGCTTGTGTTGTTGTGTGACGAGCATTCATAGGAAGTCTCCATGTTGATTACTTGGAAGTATGAGTATTAGCCAGTTTTTACAACTTGACGTAATTTGTCAAATTATCATTTAGTAATGTAATGTGCCTGTTTTTATTCTCAATACCCGTGCTTTTCTTTTTCTTTTTTTGTTTTCATTGTTTCTCACCAGTGTTGTTATTCAAATTTTTCTTTTTCCATTCATTTGTTATCTTTTGTACCGTATACTTGGAATGATTTAAGTCATAGGCGGCCGGCATTGATGGTGTTGACCTTTCCCGCAGCCTACCACAACCATAATGTGATTTTATTTTGTCTAGTGAATATTGCTTTGTTGTGGTTAATAAATTTTTCTTCTTTCTTTCTTCTTCTTTCAAAAAAGCAGGACACCCTACTCTTGCCGATAACTTTGACATACATTGACTTATTTTCAAAATTCTTTCACCGTTGGACTCAGTATAAAACATGTAATGAAGTAGTCATTATAGAACCCACCGCACCTCATACGCGTCTCTACACTACCTTGTGAAACGTTAATGTCAGGAATTTAGCAATAATCTGAAAGAAATGTCTTGTTTAACAATAAATTTTAACTTAATTTTAACATTTAGACTAATGTTTATCATAGTGAATTGTCCTTCTGTGGCTGAATGAAGGTATGGAGATGCCTGCACTGATGGTCAATGACATCTTGAATAACGCTCTCTTCCAATCCAGCCCACATATCAATCAGTTGCTGCATCAAATCTTTCATGCCCTGCACTTTTGTATGCTGGACTCGTTGCTGAATTATGCCTCAGATTTTGTAGTCAGTTGGATTGAGGTCAGGGCTGTTTGGTGGCCGCAAATCTGGAATTTTATAGGGATGACCACGATCTCTGAGATTATTGCACTTTACGAGTGGAGGCAGCAAATGGCGCAGAAACCGAGTGAACGCAGTATGTGGAAAAGATGACAGCCAGAAAAATCTGTCAAAACCAATACTGTGGTATTGCAACGTACATAACCAAATCACTTCAGACATCTGGGAAGCTGATAATCCTGTTCATAAGCTCACGATGGACAAGCCCCAACTGGTGTTAATTAACGTGCTAATTAGAGCAGTTTTTGAACACTAAGGTTTCACAAGGTAGTGTAGCGAGACATTTAAGGTGCAGTGGGGTCTTTAGTGATCATTCCATTCGGCAATTACTACTGAGTCTGCTGGTGAAAGAATTTTGAAAATCGTTCAATATTAAGCAAAGTTATGGGCAAGAGTAGAGTGTCATGCTTTTTTGACTCGCGGGGTAGTATAATCAATCATGACTTTAGGTGCGTTATATCAGAACATTAAAATGTTGCACATGGAGGGAGTACATTGGAGGCTAGAGATGACTTTGTTGATGTGACCAGTTGAAAATGAAACTGATTTACCATGCAAATTACTGTATAGCATGTGTTACTAATTATTACCTCCACCAAGGAGTATGCTTGTTTGTTTGCATTGCTGCATGTTTGCATTGGTGTTAGTCTGTTAGTTAGTTTGTTTGTCAGGAAGATTACGCCAAAAATACTCAACTGATGGGCATAGAAGAAACCATTAGATTTTGATGGTAATCCAAATCATATTACGTTAGGGTTAGGGCAAGGTCGTGGTTATGGTTGAGGAGGGTGAATGTTAGCACTGAGACACTGATTGGCCAAGTCGTACCCTGCAATACTGGGTATATTTTGCCCAGTGTTTGTTTAACAGCAAAAATCTTACAAGATCAATGGCCTTGGCAGAGGTATGTGCTGTACTGAATGCCATTCTAGTATTTTATGCACAGTACATATGCCAGCGATGTTGGAGAAGATTATTTTTTGCTGTTGTTGTAGTATGTTCAAGGAGTAAATGAACCAAGCTGGATCAACATGTTGATGGCGCCTCCATACATGGTGAGCTCACCAGCTGTGCCGTTTCTCGTCAACTACCGACCGGACAGCGTTGGCCTGAGTGCATCGCTGCATCCATGGAAGGGAAGAAAAAACAACTCTGCAAAACGTCAGAAAACTGGTGAGCGTCGGTTGCTTTTGATATTTGCTGATCACACAGTTTTGTTGAGCAGTAGTTTGCATCTGCTGTCTTGCAAAGTGTGCTTTGATGATGTACGTGTATGTTGTTTGCAGAGAATGGTGTTGATTTGCCGTCATCATCCGATGATGAAGATAAGACTGAGACAGAGGTGAAGGCTTCACCTGCTGATGCTGCTGCACTTAAGACTCATCCTTTTGGTATGATCTGTCTGCTTGTGTCCTTTTCATGGGCCTGAGTCAAACGTTGCAGTATATGTTGTGATATCACAAATACATGTTTTAGCATGTATGACATTATTATTACAGAGCTTATTGTACTGGTACTCATTTTGCTGAGGTATGTTATGTCTGGGTTGATGTGGCAAAGTAACTTGTGTAATAGCTGAACAGTCTGCATGCCCAATTAACTACCTGGTCACTAATCAGTGTTAATGTACTACATTTATTTGAACGTTGGCAGCAGAAACAAAAATAAAATAAAATTTTGTGTAACATTTCATGACATAGTTGTTGAAAACTGTTAAAGCAGAGTGTTCTAAACTGTTGCTGTGATAGTTGCTGGTCTTCCAGAGATTCTCGAGCCATTTCTCCAGCCAAATTCCGAACCGTTCGCATTGGCGTTGCCAGCAGACAAGATGACCGAGGATGAACAACAGCATTTTCCACATTATGCCAAGTACATGATTGATTTCATTATTATCATATTACTTTGAACTGTATGTGTTTGTGTGACACTAGCTTACATTTTTAATTAAGTACAGTTACAGTCATTGTTAATGTTGAAACAGTTTGTCATTTTGTTTTATAGCACTAATGTTAGTAGGGTTAATACGTTTGTTACTGGTTTAGCATTTCACTCTATTTTAGACTGCAGTTTGTTAAAGTCATGAATTGTCTGGGGTCATCCAGTGAACATCGTGGATTTTTCTAGTGTCTTTCATAATAAGAACACATAGATATAATGTTTTCATAATGTGCAATGTCATATGACCAGCTGTTATTGTGTCATATCATTAGTCGTGGTTGAGCCACATACCGGTAGTGTGAAGCACAATCACGTGTTGTTGTACTGCACATGTCAGAGTCAGACACATTGATCATATGCATGCTGTACATGTCCAACATTGATAGGTGGGGTCAAAGACTGCCAACTGCTCAGCTTCCAGATCAGGGGATATAACAACACTCATTATTTTCACGGATTCTTCAGAAATTTTTTGCAAACAAATGTAATTATGTTGGTTGTTTAGTAAATCGGTCATTAATGGTTTGTGATTTAGCCCAAATAGGCTATATCATGCTGTAATCATGTTGTTGAGGATATATTGAAGCAATACTATTAATCACAATTTAATTACGAAACAGTTGTATTTAATACTTGTTAGCTATTTGCATACTCCTTGTCCTATACTACATCAATATTTAAGAATATATGGGACTACGGTTTGTCAATATTTTCCTAACGAGTAGTGTGCATTGGTAAAATAAATCTAATCACTTCAAACCACCATAAGTTTTAACCCCAGGTCAAGCATCCTCAATATAAATTTGGAACCCCTACCTATGCTCAAACGGTTAAACCTAGAGTGACCAAATTTGGTCAGATAATACATGCAGACTGCAGAGTACAGTGTAGTGGTCAGCGATGCTCTGTCCCAAGGGGGTGGGGCTCCCAATTTTTTGGGTCCCTCATCTATGCCCAAACGGTTTGACCTAGAGCAACAAAATTTTATATAACGCTGGTGGGATAGAAGTATATTCCTAAAGGGTCCGCCGTGCCCGTCCCAAAAGGACGGTGCACCAGCATCCCCCATATTTCTGGTACCTCCTACATGCATGCCCACAGTATGAGAAACAACAACCAAATTTTGGACGGTGATCAAACAAGATGTGAAAAGAATTTTTGCGTGGTCGACCACAAATGCTGATGTGCGATCTGTTTGTAGTAGCTAATTTTCTTGTTTATATTTCAGAGAACAAGTAATGTATTTGGCAATAAGAAACACGGTTTTGGCTCTGTGGGGATTGCATCCAAAGGTTGATTGTTATTGTCTTATATATTTCTGTATCTTTTATATTCTGTCTGTGTGACATTGTTATTAGAATTGCCTCGTTGCCCACTAAATGTTCTGGTGCAGACGTACTCAGGCTATTCCACTCAGCCCATGAATGTAGTCTATAGATCTAATCGTAATATACACGAGCACACAAGGCTATGGTGGAGGGGATAGGTCAGCTGGTGGACGAACTGTTTAAACACACTCGCTCCATGGTACACTCAGTGTGGTACTTTGTACTGACATCTGCTACTCCCAACGGACGACCTACAGCGTGCACATGACGCTTGGCAGACCTGCAGTCATTAGTGGACAATCCGTGGATAATGTCGGGTCGTGGTTTCTAAGCATGTATAGGCCTAAAGCTTTCATTTCAATATAACGCGGAACGGGCGATGGTGCCAGATTACCGCATTATAACGAGGGTCCAATGTACTAATATCGCACTTCTATAGCACCATGTGCTTGTAACTGAAGAGGAGCTAACAGATGATGGAGGTGCAGTGGTGACAGCTGGAACTCTTTAGTCAGTAACCACTAACATACTATCAGTAGTCTTCTGCTGTAGAACAGATGCCCCATGTGGGCTCTGGGGTTGTAAGAATAGACCCGCTCCGTTCCTGGCTGGATGTCGTACAAGGCGACTAAACCAGGCTCTGCCTGTCCTGTCTCTTAGCCTAGGTTTCTTTTTAGTATGTGTGTGTTGTTATGTTGTATTGCTAACTAGAGCCTCTTTTTATGTTGTATTATTTCTATAATTTTGTGTGTTCTGTCTCTCGGTTGTTCTTGTTAGGTTGTCAGTACCAGTGCAAATGATTGACTGGAAAGTCTTATCTCCGAAATGACCTATAATATGTTGATGTGTTAAACCGTACTCACTCACTCACTGTAGAATAGATTATTGGCATCCTGTCTCTTGTCTCCATCCTTCCTTGTCCTCTACTGCTCGTTTGAGGGCAGCATCATGCATCATTTGCCAAATCATGTAGCATTTGAATTCTTTCCCCTCTGGTTGGTTTTCCTGTCATTCTGCCTTCAGTATTTTTATATAAAAGGACATCGTGTTTCAAAACGTGCAGTCCATCATTGTCTCCTTTTACAAAATTGAGTTCAGTATTTGACTGTCTTCATTAACTCTTCTGAGAACTTCCTCATTGGTTAATTTTATTGAGCCAGCTGATCTTTCCCATTCTACTCCATATTCATATTGCAAAGGCTTTTAATCTTCTTTTTGTCTCTGGTGCATATAGCACTATACTCCAGGCCCAGGATTTCATTACGTTATCTTTAGTTTCCAGATTCATTTACCAATAATCAATTTCTTTTTCTCCAGAAACACTTTTGCCATCTTAGTTCTGCTCCAGATGTCCTTTGTTGTGCAATATCTGTCCTGTGGTATTAAGCTACTTAAATATCTGAACTGACTCACTTGTTCCAGTTGTTGTCTATCAGCGTAAATTTTCAATTTATTATTTCCCTTTTGGCTTATGCACATCACCTGTTTCTTTTTCACATTAATGTTCAACCAACACCCAGTTTTTTTACAGATGTGATAGCACTGAAGGAGTGATCGAGTATAGAAACAAAATGAACAAACAGATCATGCCGTGATGAAAATGATTAGATGGATGTGTGGTGTGAAATTGATTGATTGATTTGATGTTTCAGTTGAATTCTGAATCACACGGCTCTGGTCTGTTAGTGCCACAACTGTATATGTGACTTGTTGTGCAGGAAGTTCTGACTGTTGGGCAGTGTGTTCCTCACATTTTGTGTCGAGGACTTGTGCGAATACGCTGTGTGCACGAGTTGCCAGCGATTATACGTTACCTGTCTTTGCGTCATTACATCAATGGTGGATTGGTCAGTGGTGATATCCGTGATCTTTATCCAGCGGATACATTCCGGGTGTGTACTGTCCCTACAGCAGATTTTATCAATTGTAAAATTTATTAAGTTGTTTGATTTTCTCACACTTGAAATGCAGAGCCTGCAAGGCCAGCGCTATATAGATAAAGGCCAACGTTAAGGAGTTAGTGTTCGAGGCCAAGGACAATGACTGTCAGAGTTGCATCAGTCGGTCGTTCAGCATACTACTGTTTGCAACAGATTTGACCAACACTAAAGTCACTGTCAGTATTGCAGTACTGGTCCAGGCGTTCATTTCCAGTCGCCTTGACTACTGTAGCTTAGTTCTGTATGGCATCACCGACAAACTTATCCAGCGTCTGCAATCAGTTTAAAATGGTGCCACCAGGCTGATCCCACAGATGCGTTGGCATGAACACATCAGTTTGCCCTTTCTGCAGGAATTATATTTGCTGGCGGTTCAGTGCTATAAATTGTTTAAGCTGGCTATGCCTATGTACAAAAGACTTCATGACTCTGCACTACCGTATTTGTCAGATTTGCCATTTGGTGTCAGATGCCGAACATCATCTCCACGTATCGACTGCACTGATGTTTGTTGTGCCGTACACCAGGATCCAGCTGGTGACAGGTCATTTGATGTCATGGGTCCACAGATCTGGAATAAGTTGCCAGCTTCCATGCATATGATGGAGGATTTAGGATATTTTAGGCGACTGTTGAAAGCACGTATATTCGATCCATGCTGTGGCACTTAGTGTTTTTCTGCTTTTCAGTGCCTGTTACAAATAGTCTTACTTATTTACTTATTTAAAGGTAACAGGACAAGAAACGACAGCTTAACTCAATATTACAGCTGATGTTAGAATACTTACATAGTTTACAATTTCTTACAGATTCAAGTCCCAATTGACGACACCAGAAAACTATGGCTGAGGCTATATAGTTGACATTCCAAAGCAAGGCCAAGAACACGATACTTAGCCTCAAGGACTTCATGTCTGCATATTCGTGTAGTTTAGTTTTTTTCTGAAGTATGTGCATCGTTAACTGCTGTAACAAGTGCAGTGCTTTGAGTCTGTGTGCGTTGCAACTTCTGCTGTTAGATGCATAGATAGGAAGCGTTGACTTCTAAAGAGTGGGAAACTACAGTACTCACAATATCCAGCTGAAATACAAATTTAAGATTCGCATGGCAAGACCGAAAAGTACTTTGGAAAACGTGGGGATCCAGCTTAACCTGGAGTAATCACTGGAACAGTACGTTGGTTTAACAAAAGCCAAAAGCCATGTTATGCTGGCTGTTGCGAAGGCAGTGTCGTTTCATGACATGATGTCATGTACCTTTCATGTTAGCACATAAGCTCTGTTGCTGAAAGGCCCCGTGTGGGCTCCGGGTTGTAAGAATAGACCCGCTCCGTTTCCTGGCCGGATGTCTTGAAAGGCGACTAAACCAGCCTCTGTCTGTCCTTTCTGTTAGCATAGGTTTTTTGCGTGTATATTGTTGTTTATTAGGATAACTTTTGTGTTAACGTTAGCTTCTGCTTGTATGTGTTCTGTCTCTTGGTTGTTGCTGGTTAAGTTGTCTGTACTTGCCAAACGATTAGCTAGAAAGACTCGTCTGAGGACGCCTTTACATGGTATTGTGTGATTGTCTTGTCCCCCAGCCCTACGTGATATATTTCATACTAACTAACTGTTGCCGAAATTAATGTCTGGTTGTTGTCTGTCATCTCTGCAGTCTGTAAGTTCATACGTGCCAGCTGAACAGTCGGCTGTTGATAGCTGCTGTGAATGTTGCTGTAGGGTAAAGTGGTTGTGATCGGTGCTGGACCTGCAGGCTTGGGTGCTGCCCATCAGTTGATGAAGATAGGTGCCGAGGTCAGTTACAATAATAATTGGTTTATTAGGTTTAGCAGCCAAAAGCTGGAATAACACAATGCATAGCAATAAAACAACACTAGGCCTAATGTCCAATGTCAGTAACAGCGTAAGGTTGCATATTGTACATAATCCAGACCTAGGCTATTCTGATGGGGAATGATGTAAATGTTTTTGCATGATGTAGTCTGTCTGTGATGGTTGAGTGCCATTTGTCCAGGAGCAGGTAGTGTAAAAGGTAGGATGATTCCCGTAAATCACTTCTGAAAAAACGCTCAGTCAGCTGCTCTCGTCATGACTCGAGCATGTCAATGCTGGCAACGATAAGCGACACGACTCAAAACATGCATATGTGCCAAAGGCAGACAGTTTAAACATGTGGTAATATTAATCTGTGTAACAGCAACTGAGCAACAACAACTGCAACCATGCATTTTTAATCTGCATAGACAACCAAAAGAATATCATCCTTCGTGATCATTTACTGTAATTAAATGTCTTTACATCAGTTTGAAATTAATTACCTCTGATGTAAAGCTGCATAGTTGAACACTAATATTTTGTAGGGTAAAGTGGCAACAGATTTGAAGGGAACTGTTTAACTCCAGTCCTCCACAGATACTTTCTGAATTTAACAATGAAATATTATGAAAATTGCTACACTTTAGCCAAAGTTATCGTGAAAATAAAAGTGGTCTACTTTTTTGAGACACAGTGTACATGCTTGTGAAGTTTGTGAAATTTTGTCAGTATTGAGGTGGTTAATGCAGGTAGTTGTAGTGGAAAGCCGAGAAAGGATTGGTGGTCGAGTGAGCGATGACTCAAGTGACGGATCCGTTGTTGGTCGAGGTGCCCAGCTGATCAATGGCTGTGTGAACAATCCGTTTGCACTGATCTGTTACCAGGTGATTATGCCAATTTGATGCAAATATGATATCAGTTTTAGAAGCTTGGATTGGACATAAACTATCCCTTTGCTGCTTTGACGGTGTTGATTGGGTGACAAGCAAGGACATCTAGCCTGTAAAAAAAAATTCAAAATACCAATCCCGATAACTTCTTCTTTGGGAGACCTTCAAGGGACCGAGCCTAACCTGGAGTGATCTCTGGAAAAATAGGCTGGTTAAACAAAACTGAAAGTGCTATTGGCAGCAGTGGCAGTCGTAGTGGTAGCTGATTAGACATAACTGGACAAGCATTCCGAGAGTGTACCCGTCTCCGAAATGACCTATACTGTGTCGAGTGGGATGTTAAACTCTACTATACTGAGAGTGTTAATGCACACAACCCATTGTTGACTGTCAATGATTTTGTTCACCATTATTGCCTATTTTTAACCCCCAAGACCTTTTAGCTTTTGGACCCAAAATCAATTGCTCACCAGGGTTTCTGAATGTCCACTTTAATGTGTACCAATTTTTAGTGACTGTGCAGTGTGCATTGTACCACTTATCTGTCATCCATTCCATAGGCATGGATAATAACTGACTAAAATAAATAACTTGTTGCATACTAGAATGATATCAAACTACTCTCACTTTACTTATTTGCTAGACACATTCATCTCCGCTATTGCCTATGCTGTGGGTCCGTTGTCAGCATTATGTAAATATGAAGTTGATGTGTTTGTAGCTGGACATACCGCTGTGTGAAGTGAGTGACCGATGTTGGCTTGTTGACGAAGTTGGCAGACTTGTTGATCTCGAAACTGACTCAAAGCTCGACATCCACTTTGATGAAATGCTGGACCGTGTAACTGACTGGAAGAAACAAGCTGACCATGACAGCAGCTTGTTGGGTAATCACTTGGAATATTTTAAACATTTATTTTGCTGTTTTATGATAACATTGGTGAACTGCAACGACACATGTTTAATAACCATTTTCCAGGAATTGTGGATTTTATTATAGCAAGGATAATGGAGGTGGTGGTGACAACTGTAGCTGTGAACAGTGCAGAGGTCCATTCATTGTTACCACCAGTGTACCAGCATCCAACTTTTTGCAGGCCAGCTGCCATTCCTGTCCCCCGCCCATCAGTGTCAGCACTGAAAGCAGGTATCACATTCCACAGAATTGCTCACCAAGAGCTAACCTGGGGGTCTTCCAACCTTGTCTTTGACACTAAAGGATCCTTGTTATCTTGGGGGGAGTTGCTAAGCTCTGTCATGCCAGTACTCCATGTGATAGCATTGGTGAAAGGGAATTTAAACAACTTTATGATTTATTGCTTTTATGATTTATTGTTCTTTTATCTGCACTTTTTGACATAAATGATGTGTAAATAATATGGGATGTGCAACAGAGCAACTGTTGAATGCTCATGAGACGTGGAAGAAGAATAAAGGAGGAGCATTTGCACCAGTATGTTGAGCATTAGTCTTTGTCTCTTGCTGTTCTAGTCTCTGCATAAAACTGCATTATGACATTGTTCCATATCATTACAGACATGCATATAATTGACACTCAGTATTAGTGTTTATCGGTTAGAAATTTCATTTTTGGAATCCACTTTGCACAGTCTCGGTGCTGCGTAAAGTTAAACCATGCATTCCTTTGTGATTCCCAAGGACCTTACAAGGTTGTTTATATGAACTAATAATGGGGTTTTGATAATATTTGGATACACCCAGGATATGTAGTGGACTGAACTGATATGGGCTCGGCACTGGGCATCCCAGCAACTGTTCTGAAAGTTCGTGTTTGAATAAAGCAATACAGTTGTCGTACCATAAATGGAAACTTGTACGGGGTGCAGATAAATAAAAAAAACACTACAGAATTTTCAGTTTCTGTACAACGGGTGTGTATTGTAAGGCATATTGCCTTACAATACAGCATTTGCTAAGTATACATGCAGTGACATTCACCAAATATGCTCTCATTATAATACTTGAGTTATATTTCTAACAGACTATAAATTATTCTTGAGTAAGTCATTACTAAACTAACAGTGCCATCATACTGATGATGCTGTTAAGACTACAGTTGTACTGAATAGGGGTTCGATACTGTTGGGCTGAGTACAGATAGTTATACCAACTATGCAGCCAAATACAAATAGTTCCAAGAATGAATATAAAACAAAAACACTTCTGTTGCGTCACAACAATAACAATAATAACAGCAGCATTTATCGAGCGCCATTGAATCTGCAGATACAGAGGTGCTTGTAAGAGTAGGGTAACCATGTAAGATTGACATTGTACAGGTGGGTTTCAGGTGACGCTTATAGGTAGAGACACTATTACACTGTGAGGTGTGGTGCTTTTGTTCAAGTTATTGTTTCCATTTAGTCCTGAATGGAAACTGCAACTTTGTATTACATTACAACAACATTACTGGATCACTGGCTACAAACAACACTAATTGCTAGTAGCAGAACTGGCAATCACCTTATCAGACAGTCTCCAACACATCTCTAATAGCATGTATTTTGTGGCTGGCACATGACTCGACTATTCATATTCGCTCTTGATTCACTACTCAGCCAACTACAAATAGTCTATTTGCCACGCCATTTGCCACTGAAGCAAATACTAAACAAATATTCGATATGACTCTAGTTAGGACGTCATTATCTGTTTTGAATTTTTTTTACAAATAAAAGCAATCTAATAGCTCAGAACATATTAAACTGACAGAGACATTCCGTCACTCTTCTTGAGTTTTAGAAAGTGGCTTCAGTCTTGCATTAAAGCCAGTCATGGGCATTTCAAGCCACTAATGAACTGGAGGGATATCAAACAGTGGCAATTTTACTGTTTTTTTTTCTAATCATCACCTCTCCATTTTGTCTGTCAGCACTTACCATTACTGGAATATTTGGTGATGTAATGTATTATCATGTGAAAAATTTCCTAGGTGTTGTTACTTTTTAGTTATTCGCTGACAGCATTGTTTTGTTATTATTTAATAACATTTGGTAGCTTATGGCAAATGTACAGGCACTGATTGCTGCAACAGTTTTTGTTTAACTGGCCTATTTTCCAGAGGTCACTGCAGATTAGTCCAGGTCCCATACGTCTTCCAATGAAGAACCTTTGGGGATTGCTGGTGCAAGGTTTTTACAGACCAGATGCCCTTCCTGTCACCCAGCAAGCAGTGACAAAGCTGTAAGTTAGATACAAAAAAATGTCGAGTTTACATGGTGGGGTATTTTTATCAACACTTG